>Ga0102959_1000120_pt1 | contig 25609 bp, 18 predicted proteins | sample SalPonF2_B_D2_MG_FD_84520 | JGI IMG/M metagenome (GOLD analysis project Ga0102959, IMG submission 84520) | Salt pond soil microbial communities from South San Francisco under conditions of wetland restoration - Salt Pond MetaG SF2_B_D2_MG ...
CTGAGTAGTTACTCGCTTGATGATGGATATGGGAAACAACTTACTCTGAGAACACGTCCCATGGCCTTACTAATGATTGATGGTCAACTGGCAGGGGGGCGCAAAGTGCCGTTTGCTTCTTCCCAGCAAATAGCCAGCGATCCTGGCACCGAATCGCTGTACAGTTACTGGACCGGGAGTTCAAAAATTGCCGAGCTCTCAACTAATCTGGATACCCTAAATACCATTCGTGTGAATCTTCCGGCTCAGAAATTGAGTGATGCAGAGTACGACTCAATCGAAGCGGATACACGAGACCAACAGTGGAAGACCCTGAAAGATCGACTTCCCGAGGTGAAAGTACCGGTCGGGCGAATGCTGGTGGATCGCCGGGGACGATTTTGGCTAAAGCTTAACTACCGCGGTTATACCCAAAAATGGCTTATCATGACTCGTGACGGGAAATTTCAAAAGATTGTTCACTTGCCAACTGGCAGCATGCTTACGCATATATCCGACAAAAACCTTGGGGTACGACTGGATGATATTACTTTTGTCCTGTTTGAGCCTGTGAAATGATGCGATTTTTAACCGGCATTGCCAATTTGTTATTACATATGTTGAAGGTAAGGAATTGCTTCCCCCAGACTGATAGCTCTGGGAAAAGACGGGAAGAGGACGGCAAGGTTCCAGCTGGTGGCTGGGGTTGCCACCAGCTGGATAAAAAGGCCTACCTCCAACTCGTGGATAAGGAGCTGCAGGAGTTGCCCCGATGATTCACCAGCTCACAAGACCAGCGACCAGGTGAAGGGCATCTTGTAATTTCATTTTATCTCGTTCCATACTTCCGGTGCGGAACACCAAGTCTGGAAGCTCCGCTTCTAAATCCCCATCATCTCCATCAATAAAGCCGCATTTCGTGGTGCATGTCCCCCGTAGTCATTATTGAAATAACAGTAGATTTCGAGGCCATGTTTATGCCATTCTCGAAACCGATGGACCCATTTTTCCAGCAGTTTTTTCGAATAGCTGCCCCGGTATTTTGCCCCCGGCCCGTGCAGTCGGATATATACAAAATCACTGGTGATATGTATTGGCGTTTCCTCTCCTTCCAGATCATAAATACAGAAAGCCGTATCGGTTTCTCGGAGCAGGTCAACAATATCATCCGCAAACCAGTCGGGATCACGGAATTCAAAAACATAGCTATAATCACTGGGCAGGGCATCAATAAAATCCGCAAGACGCTCGGTGTTTTTATGCCAGTTGGGAGGCAGTTGAAAGAGGATGGGGCCCTGTTTATCGTCAAGTTTTGGAATGACGTCGAAAAACTTCTTGATGCTCCTTTGCGGATCGTTCAGCTTCTTCTGATGGGTGATATACCGACTGGCTTTGATTGAAAAGGTAAAATCATCAGCAACCGATTGATACCAATCTTTTAATGTTTTTTCGGAAGGCAGCCGGTAGAAAGAGGCGTTAATTTCCACCGTTTTAAATTTGTCTGAGTAACAAGAAAGCATTTCTTTCCCTTTTATCTTATCAGGATAAAAATTCCCTTTCCAATGCTCATAACTCCATCCCGAAGTGCCGATATGTAGTTTTTCATTCATTTTAGGTCTTGTATGTACAGTTAGTCTGCTTGAATTAGATATGTTGGTATCCGTTAAAAAATACATTTTTCAGATCGACCATATTACCAACTAAATACAGAGTTTTTTGTAAGGATTTAGATTACAAACCAGAGTGCCATCGCATGGCTTATATTCAACATAATACTTCTGATCTTTTATAAAGGACGCAAATAGTAAACTCGTCCCAAATTAATCCCTAATGTTATGAGCTCCCATCAGGTAGAAGGAAAAACGAGCGAAAGTTCTCAAAATTCCCAATCGGCTAACCGGCAGGCCGCGCAACAGATCGAGGAGACGTTGGGGATTGACAAGAGAAGTGGAATGACTCGTAAGAAAAAGATCATTTTTGCGATTTTGGTATTGGGTGTAGCTATTATTGCCTTTTGGGGATGGCTTTCTCTTCAGAATCCTAATGTACCAAATTATATTACAGATAAGGTTAGCCGCGGAGACCTGACGCTGCTTGTTTCGGCTACCGGCGATCTACAAGCAGTAAATACCGTAGAGGTAGGCAGCGAAATTTCAGGGCTCATCAAATCGGTTTATGTGGATTATAACGATCATGTAAAAGCTGGTCAGATGTTGGCAAAACTTGATACTGATCGTCTTGAAGCGGAAGTGGCCCAGGCTCGGGCTTCGCTGCAGGCCGCCCAAGCCTCGCTTAGCCAGGCGCAGGCCAGCCTGAAAGAGCAGCAAACCAAGACGAACCGGGCTGAAGCGTTGGCCAAACAAAATTTAATCTCACCTCAGGAGCTCGAAAGCGCCAAAGCTGCATTATCCCGTACCCAAGCTACGGTCGAAAGTGCGCGGGCCCAAATTGTTGTTAACCGGGCGTCACTTGATATGGCAGAGACAACGTTAAAGAAAGCTTCTATTGTATCGCCAATAGAGGGAGTGGTACTTATCAGCAATATTAAATCGGGGCAGGCGGTAGCGGCCTCGTTTCAAACGCCGGTATTGTTTAAGCTTGCCGAAGATCTCACCAATATGGAGCTGCATGTGGATGTAGATGAAGCGGATATCAGCCAGGTAAAGGAGGGGCTACAAGCCACTTTTACGGTGGATACGTATCCGGATACCACTTTCCCGGCCACTATTACAAAGGTCTATTATTCACCTCAGACCGTTGCCGATGTGGTAACTTACGAAGCAATCCTGAGTGTGGATAATAACAGCATGCTACTGCGTCCCGGCATGACGGCGACCACCGATATTGTTACGAAGGAAGTGCATGATGCCCTGCTGATTCCCAATAGCGCACTTCGATTTACGCCTCCCGGCGAAAACAGGAAGAACCAAAATGGGCCAACAGTATGGATTTTGCAGGATAATCAACCGGTTGCCGTACAGGTTAAGACAGGTTTGGCTAACGATGAGCATACGCAAATACTTTCGGATAATTTGAAGCCGGGGCAAGCTCTGATCATTAATATCAGGCAGGAGGAATGATGACTTTTGCAGAATCCAAAGCTACATTTACAAGAGATTCTCCTGCCACTGACAAGGGCAGATCTCTGCTGGTTGAATTCAAGGGAATTACAAAAATATACGGCGAAGGACCGGCTAAGGTTGTAGCACTGAATCACATAGATCTTAGAATTTTCGAAGGGGAATTTGTGGCTATCATGGGGCCAAGCGGTTCTGGTAAATCTACCTGTCTGAATATGATCGGATGTCTGGATACGCCTACTACGGGATCCTATCGATTTCAGGATGTGGAGGTGGGAAATTTAGTGAGAAACCAGCGCGCACTGCTGCGCAGAAATTACCTGGGATTCGTTTTTCAGGGATATAATCTGCTAAAGCGAACGACGGCACTTGAAAATGTAGAAATGCCGCTAATCTATAGAGGATTTAAAAAGTCCACCCGCAACAGCATGGCATTGGAAGCCCTGGCTGCCGTGAACCTTGAAGGACGTGAGCATCATACCCCGGCCAAACTATCGGGCGGGGAACAGCAGCGCGTAGCCATTGCCCGGGCCATTGTCACCAATCCCAATTTGTTACTGGCCGATGAGCCTACCGGCAACCTGGACTCAAAATCAGGTGTAGAAATCATGGAGCTTCTCACCCGACTGAATCAGGAGCAGGGTATCACAATCGTGATGGTTACCCATGAGTCTGATATGGCAATATTTTCTGAACGCACGATTCATTTCCTGGATGGAAAAATTGTGAATATTGAATATAACGGGAGGGACTGAAGATGATCTGGAGCACCATAAGACTTGCAATCCTGGCGATAGGTCGTAATATGATGCGTTCGATACTGACGATTTTAGGCATTGTTATTGGCGTAGGAGCGGTGATAAGCATGGTAACACTTGGCGGCGGGGCTACTTCACAGATCACCAGTGAGATTTCAAGTTTGGGAAGTAACTTGTTGATCCTGCGTCCGGGCAGCCATGGTCGTCACAGAGGAGTACGCACAGAAGCAGATCCCTTTGATATGAAAGACGTTGATGCCATACAAAAAGAAGTGCCCGGCCTGGCGGCCGTAACTCCGGTAGCCAGCAGCGCAACCGTGGCGGTTTATGGAAATGAAAACTGGTCCACCAGCATTATGGGCACCGACAATCAATACCTGACCGTACGTAACTGGCAAATTGATACTGGCCGGGAATTTACTGCCGGCGAATTAAATGGGGGGAAACTCTCATGTATCCTGGGCGCTACGGTTCTCGAAGAACTGTTTGGGTATTTGGATCCAATTGGTGCCAAAATCCGGTTGGGGTCGGTAAGCTGTAGTGTGGTCGGGGCATTAAAATCAAAAGGAGAATCGACCTTTGGAATGGATCAGGACAATTTTATCCTGATGCCGATTAAGGCACTACATAGGAGAATCTTAGGGAATAATGATGTAGGGGCGATTTATATTTCGGCGGAAAGCCGTGCTTCTTCCCAACAAGTACAGGAGGATATCACCAAGCTGATGCGTCAGCGACGACACCTTCGATCTGGTGACGAAGATGATTTTGAGGTGAATGATATGGCCCAAATTGCAACAACGGTTGCCAGTACTACAGGTATTCTTACGACCTTCCTGGGAGCTATTGCCGCCATCAGCTTATTGGTAGGCGGTATCGGTATTATGAATATCATGCTGGTTTCCGTGACCGAGCGGACTCGAGAAATTGGGATTCGCTTGGCTATTGGTGCGTTAGGCCGAGAGGTCTTACTCCAATTTTTGATTGAATCGATAATGCTTTCGCTATTCGGTGGCATTATCGGAATTGGGTTGGGACTAGGTCTGGCTGCTTTTATTGCGCCCATCTTGGGTGTGCCTTTTATTATAGATCCTGCGATCATTGTAATTGCCTTTTTCTTTTCGGGTGCCGTTGGTATAATTTTCGGATTTTTCCCAGCCCGACGTGCGGCTAAATTGGATCCGATAGATGCGCTCCGATATGAATAAAGATCAACTGTCGGTATCGATAAAGATCTTAAATCACTTTTAGAACTAAGCAATTAATAATATTTCGGTTAGTATTGACAGAAAATGGGTTAGGGACTTTAATGTAGTGTTTTTCCTGTCAATATAGTGGGATATCTCCTGTAGATAACCCATGATAGTTTTTTCAAATATATGCTAAAGAAATTCATTAAAATTGCAGAGGGTCTATTATGGCAACGAAAAAAATCGAGAAGAAAGAGTGGAGCAAATATTTCGACAATTTTTCTATTAAATATTTGAAAGATGAACAACCTGAGTATGTAGAAATTCAAATATTATCAGAAGTATTGGGCTTACAACCTGAAACCAAATGGATGATCCTGAAAGGAATAACCTATGATCATAAAAGTGATCTGCTAGAGATCCAAACGGATGAAATGGAGCACTTGATTGCACATCCCGATGAAATATATGTGGAAGAACTGGATGATGGTTGGTTGGCCGGCTTAGAGGTTACGCAAAAAAGCGGAGAGAAAAATATTATTGATATTAGATAAGAACAATAGCTGTAAATAAAATCAGAGAGCCCTGAAAAGACTTGAAGAAGCTTCCCTTCAATAAGGGGGGCTTTCTGCTTAAATGGTTCTAAAGAGATTAGTTATGCCCCCAGAAACGCAAGTTCATTACAATAAACAGTATTTGCAGGAAGAAATTAAGCAACTTGCTAATTTGCAGCAGGCTACCGTAGAACAGAAACCTCTCCAGCCTATTGATACGGTACTTGCAGATGCTAAAGAGACTCTTACCGAAGCGTACCGGGTACTTGCAAGGGCAGCTAAAAAAAACAGGGAGTTGAGCTCTGCAGCAGAATGGATCATTGATAACTTCTATATTATCCAGGAGCAGATCGTTCAGCTTAAAGAAGATTTGCCTGAATCTTACTATAAAAAATTGCCCCGTCTGGTCGAGGGGGAGTATAGGGGATACCCCCGTACCTACGAGATCGTACAGATGCTGGCTTCGGTAAGCGACAATATTATTGACCAGGATAATACCACTACCGCTATTAAGGCTTATCAAGAGATTGATACCTTAAATCTGGCAGAGATGTGGTCTGTTCCGTTGATGAACAGGTTGGCCCTGATTATTCGTTTGGCAGAACGATCTGAGAAACTACTTCGTGATAGGCGCATACAGGATGAGATTGATAATATCCTGCGGGATAAATTATCCTCGGAAACCAAGGAACCCGGGTACTTATTAAGGAAACTTTCTGAGATTGTTGAACAGCAGCATGATACCAGTCGATTTCTGGTATTGCTGGCACAACGGCTGCAGATGCGCGGGATGCTTACCGAAACCGAGCGCCGGTGGTTTGATTACAAGTTCTCGAAATGGGATACTAACCTGGAAGAGCAGCTCCGCAATCGCGCTCAGCAAACCTCCCGATTACAATTAAGTATTCAGAATGCCATCTCTTCGCTGCGGGATATTTCCGAAACCGACTGGTCTGACTTTGTAGAAACCTGTTCGGTCGTTGAACGGATCCTCCGTTTTGATCCCGCCGACCAATATGCACAAATGGATTTTAATACACGGGATACTTATCGAAAAAGAGTTGAAAAATTAAGTGACCATTCTGGGTATAGCGAGCAGGAAGTCGCCGAGCAGGCTTTGATGATGGCAGAGAGTGCGGCCAAAAATGGCACGGTTCGGTCCGGCAAAAAAATGCATATTGGATTCTACCTGTTGGATGACGGCTTCCGGGAGCTGGCAGAAAAGATTGGGTACGATAAACCATTGGATGAATGGATAGCGGAGAAAGTGGAACAGCATCCTTCTATCTATTTTTCGGCCATCTTTATACATTTAGTGGTTTTAATGTGGCTTGTTGAACTGGTAACCGGCTTTTTGTCGCATGAATCCTGGTTCATTGTTATTACGTTAGTTGCCAGCTTTTTGCCTGCTCTGGATTTGTCTATCGTCTCTACCAATAGAATAGCGACCTTGTTTTTTCCGCCCAGAATTATGCCCAAAATGGAGTTTGAAAATGATATTCCCGGACAGCATCGAACTGTTGTGGTTGTGCCAACGCTTTTTAGCTCTCCGGAAGATGTAGAGGAACAGTTTGAGCAGCTTGAAATAAGAGCCCTGGCAAATAACAGCGAATCGTTACAGTTTGCTTTGCTTTCCGATTTCCATGATGCCCCATCTGAGAATATGGAGTCGGATGAACCAATTCTGGAGACTGCTAAAAACCAGTTAAACGAGCTGAACCAACGTCATCATAGTAAATATGGAGATAAGTTTTTATTGTTCCATCGCGAGAGACTTTGGAATCAGGCGGAACAAACATGGATGGGATGGGAACGTAAGCGGGGAAAAATTGAGGAGTTTAATAAGCTGTTGGTCGATCCATCTGTTGAAACGACCTTCATGGATCCTAACCAACAATTTTTAGGCTCAGTCAAAATCCATCCCGTTGCTTTTGTTATAACGCTGGATTCCGATACCAAATTACCGCCTGGTAGCGCAAAGAAACTTATTGGAGCGGCAGCGCATCCTTTAAATAGGGCTGAGATAGACGAATCCGGTCGATATGTTGAATCTGGCTACGGCATCTTCCAGCCACGTATATCCATACCTCCCAAATCTGCAAATGAAACGCTGTTTGCCAATATATTTTCTGGTAACGTAGGACTGGATCCTTATACTACGGCTGTCTCGGATGTTTACCAGGATTTATTTGGGGAGGGTGTTTACACGGGCAAAGGAATTTATGATGTCGAGGTCTTTGACAAGGTAATTGGTCAACGGCTACCTGAAAATACTATTTTATCGCATGATCTGTTGGAAAGCACCTATCTAAGATCTGCCTTATTAACTGATGTAGAACTTTTTGATGATTATCCTTCGACCTATTTGAGTTTTACTAAACGTAATCATCGCTGGATTCGGGGAGACTGGCAGATCTTATTTTGGCTTTTTCGAAAAGTGCCGGGCCCAGAAGGGGAGAAAGAGAGAAATCCCATCAATATAATTTCACGATGGAAGATATTTGATAATCTTCGCCGATCGTTAAATCAGACAGCAATGCTATTGTTTTTGCTTTTTGGATGGGTTTTATTGCCCGGCTCGGCACTGATGTGGACGATTGCTGCTTTTGGTGTAGTGGCCTTTCCTATTTATTCCAGCTTTTCAACAGATGTATTTCGTCGCCCCCAGCGTGTTGGTTGGAGACTATATTTTGAGAAACTCAGGGCTGATCTTAAAATGAATACGATGCAGTCGCTGACCAGCTTCCTTTTTTTACCTCATCAGGCATACGTTTCACTGGATGCCATTTTTAGAACGCTTTATCGGTTATTTGTTAGTCGAAAAAAATTATTGGAATGGACTGCTGCATCTCAGGTTGAAAGCCAATTGAATGATTCGTTGCTGAGTTATTGGAAAATAATGTTGCCTAATTTATTCTGGGCGGCCGTTTGCATTGCTCTGGTAGCTATTTTTGATAAACCGGTACTGATTATCACGATACCAATATCTTTGGCCTGGGCCTTCACACCACAGCTGGCATATTACCTGGAAAGGGCTCCCAATGGAAAGGGCAAAGATCTAAAACCTTCAGATTTCGTAGAAATGAAAAGGTATGCGCGACGTACCTGGCATTATTTTGAGCAATATATGAACGAAGATCATTCCTGGCTGCCACCTGATAATGTGCAGGAAGATCCCTATATCGGTCCGGTAGGAAGAACATCACCAACAAATATCGGGCTGTCTCTGGTTTCTACAATCACCGCTCATAAAATGGGATATATCACATTTTCAACGATGATTGACCGTTTCGAAAAGACGATAGACTCTATGCAAATGCTGGATCAATATCGGGGTCATTTTTATAATTGGTACAGCACTAAGCTGGGTGCTGTTTTAAGTCCCAGCTATGTATCTACGGTCGATTCCGGTAACTTGGCAGCTTCTTTATTAGTTGTTCAGCAGTATTTGCAGCAGGTTGGCCAGAACCAGTGGCCCGATTCATCTTTTTGGGATGGGCTGAAGGAAACCCTCATTGTGATTGAAGAATTACTGCAAGAATTGGAAGAATCGAGAGGCCATCAGGAGTTGTATGAGCTTATAACAGAGAAACTGGATTTTATTAAGCGTAATTTACCCACCAATCCCCCCAAAGAAATAACACAATGGCAAGATCTGTTAAGCAAACTTAAGCAGAAAGCGAAGGAATTAAAGGAGGTTAATTTAAGTGTTCTACAGGAAGAATTTGAGGATGTCAAATTCAGTGAATGGAAAGATTGGTTCTCACGTCCTTTTCTGCAAATAGAAAGTCAGTTAAAGGAAATTCGGGAATATCTTTCTGCAGATGGAAAGACTGTTGTATCGGATGAAGATAAAAAAGGTGAAGAGATAATACGTATCCACGCTGTGGGTTCGCTGGAAAATAAACTTAGAACGGCTACCCGGCTGGCAAAGACTTGTAGTGATCTTGTCGGAAATATGGACTTTAAGCTGGTCTATAATTCAGACAGAGAGCTTTTTAGTATTGGGTTTAATGTTGATCATGCAATGCAAGATAAGGGGACCTACGATTTGCTTGCAAGTGAAGCCCGTCTTGCTTCTTTCATCGCAATTGCCAAAGGAGATGTTCTGCCCAAGCATTGGTTTAAGCTTAGCAGGCGACTCACAAGTATCGAAAAAAATGAGATTCTTCTTTCGTGGGGCGGCACGATATTCGAATATTTGATGCCTTTGCTCTTTATGTCTCGTTATGATAAAACATTGTTGAGTAATACCTATGAACAGGTCGTTAATTGGCAAGAAGACTATGGAGACTTACGTCATAAACCATGGGGATTTTCGGAAAGTGCTTATAATGTCTTAAGCCTTGAATTACATTATCAATACCGGGCCTTTGGAGCACCGGGCCTGGGGTTAAGGCGGGGTCTGGCAGAGGATTACGTAGTAGCCCCTTATGCCAGCATGTTAGCAATGATGGTGCATCCGGTTGATGCTCTTAAGAACCTTCGTAAACTCAAAGAAGAAGGGGCCTATGGGACCAATGGCTTTTATGAGGCGATTGATTATACCTCAAGCCGCCTGAATAACCAAGGAAAGCAAGACATGGCCATCATAAGGATGTACATGGCTCATCATCAGGGAATGAGCTTGCTGGCATTGAGTAATGTATTGTATGATAATTTTATTCAGTATTTGTTTCATTCTCATCCAATGGTACAATCCTGTGAGCTCTTGCTTCAAGAGCGAATTCCTCGTGGAATCCCCATTAAAGAACCTCGCCCCATTGATGTTGAACTGGAGCCGGCCGAAGAAGAAAAGATAGAGCTGTCGATAGAGCATGCCGGTATCGACGATCTAAACGAAGCTCCGCCCAGAACTCATATCCTGTCAAATGGCCGCTATTCAACGGTACTTACGCATACCGGTACCGGTTATTCCTATCACCAGAATGTGATGTTAACGCGCTGGCGCCCTGATATCATTCAGGATCCTTATGGCAAATTTTTCTACGTAAGAGATCTGGAAACAGGAGAATACTGGTCGGTTGGCCATCAGCCGGTAAAACGTAAGGCCGACCGTTATGATAGCTGGTATCACGCCGGGAAGGTGCAATATGCCCGCGTAGATGAATGGATCGAATCTTTTATGGAAGTTTGTGTATCCCCGGAAGACGATATTGAGCTAAGAAAAATAACGCTGACGAACTACTCCGACAGGAAGCGAAAGATTGAACTTACCAGCTATGCCGAGGTCGTATTAAATAATTACGAGTCTGATCGATCTCATACAGCTTTTTCCAATCTCTTTGTGCAAACAGAATATATCAAAGAACATCATGCGTTGTTGGCGAAACGACGTCCGAGGGGCAAGGATGAAGAGCCTATGTGGTTGATTCATACGATAGCCAGTGAAGATATCGAAGACACGCAAAATGCCATCCAAATTGAGACAGAGCGCGGTAATTTTATCGGGCGTAATCGGAATCTTGCTAATCCTTTGGCGATGGATATGGATGCGGAGTTGTCGGGTGCGGTCGGGAATGTCCGTGACCCCATCGTGAGTATCCGACGAACGATTACGCTTAATCCTGGGCAAAAAAAGAATGTTACATTTGGACTTGGGTGGCAGAAAAACCGGGAAGATGCAATTGCCATGGCCGATCGTTATGATAATCCATATGCTACGGATCGGGTTTTTGAACTGGCATCGATATATGGAAATATTGAACTGGAACATCTTGGACTTTCCGGGGATCAAGCTCACTATTTCCAGAAATTGAGCGGGCATCTTTTGTATAACAGCGAGGCATTTCGGGCTGATGAGGCAATCCTTAATAGGAATCGAAAAAAGCAATCGGATTTGTGGGTACACGGTATCTCCGGGGATGTCCCGATCCTGGTTTATCATATCGATGATCAAAAATTTATCAAGGAAGTTACACAATTATTAAAAGCCCACGCATTATGGCGACATAAAGGCTTAAAGATGGATCTGGTCTTTATGAATGATCATCCGCCTTCGTATGTAGATGAACTGCAAGAGGCAATCATGCAGCAAGTACAAATTTCGTCAGAGCGGCACAGATATCAAGATAAAGGACGGGCCTTTCTGTTTAGGTCTGATCAACTTTCTGCAGAAGACCGGGTATTGATCGACTCGGTAGCGAAAGTAGTGTTGAAAGGGGAGCTTCCAAAATTAGAACAGATAACTACCCAGGATGTAGAGGTTTGGCAACAAAAGCAGCTCTATCAAGCCGTAAGTTTGTCTGAAAGCCCAAAAAGGGAAGAGGACCAAAATGATGACCTGATGTTTTTTAATGGGTTTGGTGGTTTTACGCACGATGGCAGGGAATATGTGATTCGATTGTCGTCGGATTCCGAAAACGAGAAATTGACTCATACCCCTGCTCCGTGGGTAAATGTAATCACTAATTCTGATTTCGGATTCATAACGTCAGAAAGTGGTTCAGATTTCACCTGGAGTCAGAATAGCAGGGAAAATAAACTTACGCCCTGGTCGAACGATGCTGTCATGGATCCGCCCGGTGAGGTTCTGTATTTGAGGGATGAAGAACAAAAGCTATTTTGGTCTCCTACGCCCAATCCCACACCTGGGAGTCATTTTCATGAAGTTAGACATGGTTTTGGATATAGCACGTGGAGAAGTGAAACGTTAAATATCAAGCAGGATGTAACCAAATGGGTAGATCGGGATGATCCGGTTAAGATCGTAAAATTACACTTGCAAAATACTGATCTAATGTCCAAAAAACTGACCATTTACCGGTTTGTGGATTGGGTTTTGGGCATCTTCCGAGAAAATGCAACCCGATATCTGGTAACAAGCTTTGATGAGTCCACACAAAGTATTTTCGCTCGAAATTATTTTAATAATGAGTTTGCTGGCCGAACGGCTTTTGCCGGATTTTATACCGATAAAAATTTTGAATCAGACTCTTATACTGCCGATAGATCCGAATTTATTGGTCGTAACAGGAATCTTCACTCACCGCGAGTACTGGGATTTGGTCAAGAATTAAATTACCGGTTTGGAACTGGTTTTGAATCATGTGCAGCTTCACAGATCACGCTGGAATTGGATTCGGGTGAATCTGCCGATTTGTATTTTTATATGGGCGAAACAGCCTCGACCGAGGATGCTAAAAAGTTAGTTACCAAATATCGTGAATCTAATGCTATAGAATCGTCTTTAGAAGGAGTTAAAACTTTCTGGAATAACAAATTGCAACGTATAAAGGTCAACACTCCTGCCCCGGAAATGGATGTTATGTCTAACGGCTGGTTACAGTACCAGAATATTGCTTCCCGCATGTGGGCACGGTCAGGCTTCTACCAGGTGGGGGGAGCTTATGGTTTTCGAGATCAGCTGCAGGATTCAGCCGCCGCTTGTTACATTGATCCTAAACTAAGTCGTAACCAGATATTGCTTCATGCCTCGCATCAATTTTCGGAGGGTGATGTGCTCCACTGGTGGCATCCGCCTACAGGACGAGGTATTCGTTCCCGCATATCCGACGATCTGTTATGGTTGCCTTATGTGACCGCTTTTTACCTCGATCAAACGGGCGATGAAAGTATTCTGGACGAAGAACGGCCGTTCCTAAATGCCCGGCAATTACAGGATGATGAGGGTGAAGCCTATTTACGACCGGAAATCTCAAATGAGTCGGCCACGCTTTATGAACACTGTTGTCGTGCTATCGATCACTCATTAACCACGGGCGAACATGGACTTCCATTGATGGGTACGGGCGACTGGAACGATGGCATGAATAATATTGGCAGTGAAGGGAAAGGAGAAAGTGTGTGGCTGGGCTTTTTTATATATGAAATTCTTAATCAGTTCAAGCCTATATGTAAAAATAAAAACGATGCGAAGCGTACCGATGAATACCAGACTTATCAGAAGAATTTAAAGAAGCATCTAAATAAAGAAGGTTGGGATGGTGAATGGTATCGCCGTGCTTTCTATGATGACGGGACTCCGCTCGGTTCTAAAGAGAATGAGGAGTGTCGTATCGATGCGATAGCACAAGCGTGGTCGGTCATATCCGGTGTTGCTACTCCGAAGAAAGCCAAAAAGGCGTTGGAATCCGCCGATCGGTTATTGGTTTCCGAATCAGAAGGTCTTATTCGATTGCTAACTCCCGCTTTTGACAGAACGGAGAAGAATCCAGGATATATTAAAGGATATATTCCTGGTGTGAGGGAAAATGGAGGGCAATATACCCATGCTGCCCTTTGGCTGGTATGGGCTTTTGCAAAGATTGGGGATCGTGAGAAAGCAAACCGTTTACTACAAATGCTTCTCCCGATTAACCATGCCCGCAATAAATCAGATTCTATGCATTATCTTGTTGAACCCTATGTGGTTGCGGCTGATATCTATGGAGAGGATCCTTTGACGGGCGTTGGCGGCTGGACGTGGTACACAGGGTCTGCCGGCTGGATGTATCGTGTAATTTTAGAAGCTATACTGGGGATAGAAATAACTGACAATAATGTTTTGAAGATTACTCCTTTTATAACTCCGGCGTGGAAAAGATACAATGTCGTTGTTCATGGACTGGAAGGTGAAACCGAATACCATTTAGAAGTCTTAAATCCGAAGAAACTTTCCGAAGGTACAATTACGGCTTATTTGGATGATCAGGAGATCGCTGTCAACAAAAAGAAGAAGCTACAATGCAAGATGAAAAAGGATAATGAAATCCACCATATTAAAATTGAGGTTTCCTGAATAACCCCAATGGCAAACAATTTAATATGAGCCGATTAAAGGAGAATGATCTTCCGGAATGAAAATTGTTTTCTTAAGGTATAATATAGCTACAACGTCGAGCCGCAGATACAATTTTTTTATTGACAATTATCTCTTTAGCCTTAATTTGGCGACCGTCTCAATATGATAGGTTTGCGGGAACATATCTACAGGTTGTATTTCAAGTATGTCATACACTTTATTTAGCTCTTTAAGATCTCTCGCCATAGTAGAGCTATCGCAACTCACATAAACTAATTTTGGCACCTTCAATTTGTTTAAGCGTTGTACGACGTCGGGATGCATTCCCGAGCGGGGCGGATCGGTGATCAGGCAGTCCGGATTACCGTATTCTTTTGTAATTTTTTCAGTAAATACATCTTTCATATCGCCCTCGACGAAAGCTACATTATTCACTCCGTTTTCTTCGGCATTTTTACGTGCATTCCCAATCGCCACCTCTTCGAGTTCAATTCCTACTACTTGTTTTGCCCGGTTACTTAGAAACAGGCTCAACGTTCCAACCCCGCAATACAAATCGTAGATAACATCGTTGGGCTCAATATCTGCAAAGTCCTTGGCTACCTCATACAGGCGTTCTGCTTGATGCGTATTCGTTTGGAAAAATGCATTGGCATCGATATTAAAATGGTAGGGGCCGATCTTATCGGTGATATAGCCGGGCCCATAAATCACTTTTTCGTACCGGCCAACAGCTGTGGGATTTTTTTGATCGTTTACATTATTGACAATGGTAGTAATATTGGAAAACGCATCCAGCAGGGCATCCGACAACTGCTGTATGATCTCCTGATCATCTTTATAAGTCACCAGGTTCACCATTAGGTCATCGGTATGGTAAGCGTTCCGGATAACGACATTACGCAGAAAGCCTTCGTGGTCAATGGTGTTATAAGGATCAACGTCATGCTCTATACACCAGCTGCGAACGAAGTCCAGAATGTTATAGGATACCGGATCCTGCAGGTGGCATTCTTTGAGGTTCAGGATCTTGTCAAATCTGCCGGGAGCATGTAAGCCCGCAGCAAAACAGCGATCGCTGACAAACTCATCACGATTGATCTCTTCCTGACTCAGCCACCGTTTATGGCCAATGGAATACTCCATTTTGTTGCGATAATAGTAACTTTGATCACAACCGATGGTATCATTGATCTGCAGATCGGAGAGCCCGCCGATGCGTTGCATGTGATCGCGTACATGCTCTTTTTTAAACTGTAACTGGTAATCGTAATCTATATGCTGCCAACTGCACCCCCCACAATTTTGGGCATGTTGACAGCGGGGTTCAATGCGATTAGGGCCGGGTTCAAGCACTTCGAGTAGTTTAGCTTCCCGATAATTCTTTTTCTTTTTGATAATGCGAGCTTTTACCCGGTCGCCGGGGGCCGTATTAGGGATAAAAACGGCCAGACCATCAACTTTTGCTATACCTTTACCCTTGAAGGCCGTAGATTCGATATCAAGTTCTACTTCGGCTCCTTTTTTCAACTTCATGTATCAGGCTAAATTTTGGATATTCTTTTTTCTATTCTTCTCCGGACAAGTAGGTTTCAAACTGTAAAGAGAACGCACGTTCGGGAGAACTTACTTTTTTGAGCTCATTGGTTACAATCTCCAATTGTTTCATGGCAATCATAGCCAGTGTTTCCATAAACTTAACCGCAATGGTGGGATGCCGTTTTTTTAACGTCTCGAAATCAGGTTTAAAGAACCCCATAAGTGTACAGTCCGTCAAGCACTTAGCGCTGGATATACGCCTTAGTTCGTAACCAATAGAGAGAGCTCCAAAGCTTTCCGGCGCTTCGATGATAAAACTTTGAGCCTTGGTTTCGGTTCCGGGATCGGGTTCTACAACCAGCTCTACTTTTCCTTCTTCAACAAAATACATACCTGTCCCCGGATCTCCCTGGTAATAAATATGCTCATTTTCCTTGTATTTACGCCGGTGGCAATATTGCAAAAATTCTGATCGCTCAAGCATTGTCAGATTTTTCAAAAACCTGGAGTTAAAGATAATATCGCTTTGATTTTTAATCTTTTTTAAACGCTTGGAACCAAACATTGATGTTTGCTTAATATTTAGTAGATGCCTGTTATTTGTTACTAATGTAACATTTATATAGAAACATTCCGTATTTCATTCTTTAGAAGGAGTGGCCAATTCCAAAACTGAAAAAGAGTTTTTTATTTTTAAACCAGCCTTGTTGTAGGTCATGCAACCGAAAAGCAAAATCGAAGCGTGCTACCACATAATCCCAATCGAGACGTAGCCCAAAACCTGAACCTACGGCAATCTGTTTATAAAATTGATCGAAATGGAATTTGCCAAGTTCCAGTTCTTTTTTTCGCTTGCTTGCCGATATACCACTGCTTGAATTGTTGGAAGGAAATTCGGTGCGTGGGCCATACCAGACATTCCCAGCGTCAGTAAACCAGGCTGCAATCCAGTTGGCTGAAAAGAAGTTTTTTATAAATCTTTGTCTTACCTCTGTTTGAGCAAGTAATTTTATATCACCGCCATTTATGGTAACATTCCCAAGCGGAATACCACCAGGACCGAGGCTGTAAAAATCCCATCCTCTTATGTCATTACTACCTCCTGCATAAAAACGTTGATTTAAGGGAAGGGAGGTACTTTTGCCATAGGGGAAAGCTAATCCGATAAAACCGCGATAAGCAAATACGGCATTATTGGAAATTGGGATGTACCGCCGGTAATCAGCTGTCCCTTTAACAAAACGGCTATAAGCCAGACTGTTTTGACTGCCGGGAAAGATCGCAGGTAAATTCCCTTCGACAGTATCAGGAGTCACGATATAACGGTCTGTGAGGTATGGGATGTTGCCACCTACAGCTAAGGAATATTCGCTGTAATATCCATGGTCGCGTTTAATGAGATCGGTACGCTGGCTTCGAAAGGTATATCGCAGAATTGAAGATACTTGGGGACGGAAGTCTTCGAGGATTCGCTGGTATTCAAATGAATTTTGCCCGAAATCTTCTTTAAGTGCCTGTCTGAATTGAGGAGATGGATCGGTATCCAAAAGATCAAGTTCAATCAGATCAAGGAAGCTGGAAAAACGTTTGTTGTGTTGGACTTCGTAGCGGAGGTTAAAACGCAGATCCGAGTTAATATCGAAAAGAAGCTGGTTAGAACGGCTGAAAGAAACCGTATATCGGGTTCTGGCATTTGAGAAAAATGGATTTTGATCAAGTCCCGAAAATGGAAAAATAAGCCTCGGTAATGAATAGTCCAGTCTGGATTCAAAGCTTTCGAAAAAGCGGCCGCTGTAATTCTGAGTCGTAGAATCCGGAGCAATATCACGAACAGTACCCGATTTTACATATTCGAAATTGCCGTTAAGACTTAGCTGAAGATTTTCCGCTTTCCCGAAAAGATTATTATTGGTATAAGTAACACCGGTTCCTGAACCGAAACCGTAGCGTTTCATACCAAAAAAATTGAGATTTATAGAATGTTTAGGTAGTGTTTGCAGGGAAAACATTACCGGGATTTGTTTTTTTGAATAATCGGGCAGTGAACCATCCTTACTCAAGCCAAACTGACGAATATTCAGCATACCAAGATTTTGGAATTCATTAACCGATCGGATATAGAGCGAGTTATTAAAAGTATCACCCGGTTTAAACAATATTTGATCGGTTAATAAGCTGAATTTCGTTTGGGCGGAGCTCTCTTTTTTAAGATACATCATGTTATTACCGCTGGTTAGGGATTTATCCCTTACGGTATCCTGCTGATCATATTTTAACGAATCATTCGGTCCGGCCAGCCTGATATATAAATCCCCAAAGGTATATTTGTCGCCCGGATTAATTACAAATAGAGCATTGAGATTATGCCGATCCGTTGAATCCCTTTTGACTAAAACATTTACAGAATCTTTTTGTATTGCAGCATAGCCATGATTTTTTAGAAAGGTTATGATGCGGTTTCTTTCGTTAGTCAACTTATTTTCGGAATAACGACGATTAACTACAAAAGTAGAGTCATTTATTTGTTTTCTGGTCATGGGGCTATTGTTAAGAAAATCAGGAACCAACGTTGAATCTTGAAATGTTGGTATCCCGGAATAGCCCAACGTATGTATGGTAGAAGGTTTCCCCTCATCGATTAGAAAAGAGACTTCCACCCGATCTTTTTTAAATTCAACAATATTAGTATCAACCTGTGCTTCAAGAAATCCAATCGTTTTATAGTACTGTTTAATACGATCTATATCATTTGCTACGGTTGCCCGGTTGAGCTGGGCAGGAGGTTCACCAAATTTTTTGGTCAACTTCCAGATAAAATACCAGGGCGTAAAACGGGGAATCCCAAGAAACTCACGGTTGGTATGGGTGCGAATCAGGGTCTTAAGGGTATTATCCTTTACATTATCATTACCGGCGAATCGCACGATACGAACTACTTTATTCGTTGTATCATTCTGAGTGGCTGAGTTTTGAGCTAAACCCCTATCAGCTAAGGCGAAAAGGATTACGCCCCATAAGAATAAAAAGGAAAGTGATAAACAAATACTTGATTTCAAAGACAAAGAAGGATGTTTGTAGGATTCAAAAAAAACGGTTGCATGTCGTAGATATCTCATGCAACCGTTTAAATGCAAAATTTGCCGTACTAGGATTTAGACATCGTCGTAGTCAAATCCTTCATCCTCTTCGTTATGGAAGAAATCCTCTTTGCTGATATAATCCGGCCAAATATCTTCTATACCTTCATAAACAACATCTTCTCCTTCTTGAATCTCTTCTAGTTCATATAGATTATCCAACACTTGTTGTTGTAATCCATTGCGTTCGGCCCACTCAATTAATTCTTCACGTGTTGCGGGGAATGGTGCATCATCTAATGCAGCCGCTAATTCTACAGTCCAAATCATAAATATTAAACTACTTATTTTGTTTTTTTGAGTTCAAAGATAAATCTTAGCAAGTTATTAAACGGAATAACACATTAAATTCAAGTCATTTTTTAAGGAAAATGCAATATTTTTTTCTAATGATTTACTCAAAGGTGTAAAAAATAATTCTTATCTTATATGTTCTGAAATTATAAACCCAATTTAGTGAGGATTATTATATGTTTGGAAGTTTTGGCGGTGGAGAAATCCTGATCATCGTTTTGGTAGTTCTTCTGTTTTTCGGAGCTAAGCGAATTCCGGAACTTGCCCGGGGCATCGGGCAGGGGATCAATGAATTTCGCAAGGCCTCTGATGAAATCAAAAAAGAATTGGATCAAGGCAAAAAAGAAGGCTTCGATTCTGATGACAAGGAAGAGGTCAAAGAAAAACAGAAAGATTAACTAAAACATAGTTTATCATTGAGTTTCTCAAATTTTAGCCAGATTCAGCGGGCTCTGAAATCTGGAGAAACATCCCTTCCCGAAATTGTTCAGGATTATATTGGAAATATCGAACAGAAGAACAGTGAAGTTAATGCGGTTATCACATACGACGAAGATGAAGCATTAAAGAAGGCCAACGAAATACAGAGTCGTATTGAAGATAGCTCGGCAGGTCCCCTTGCCGGTATGGTTGTAGGCGTTAAAGATCTGATCTGTGAAAAAGGTAAGCAAACCACCTGTGCATCGAATATTTTATCTGATTTTGAAAGTGTTTACGATGCAACGGTAATAGAACGCTTGCAAAATGATGATGCTATCCTACTGGGTCGATTAAATATGGATGAATTTGCCATGGGTTCGTCCAATGAAAATTCCATTTATGGACCGGCCCGAAATCCGGTAGATACCTCTAAAGTTCCCGGTGGCTCCTCAGGTGGCAGCGCGGCAGCTGTGGCATCACGATTTTGCACTGCATCGCTCGGTTCAGATACCGGCGGTTCAATTCGCCAGCCTGCTTCTTATTGCGGCGTTGTCGGTTTGAAACCAACGTATGGCCGTGTTTCGCGATATGGGTTGGTAGCTTTTGCTTCTTCTTTTGATTGTATCGGGCCGCTCACTAATACGGTTGAGGATGCAGCAATTTTGTTGGAAACAATGGCCGGTTCTGATCCCAATGATAATACTTCGTCGTCTCGTGCTGTTCCTGATTTTAAACGGTTTGTTGAGGAAACAGAATCTAACATTCGTATTGGGGTTCCCGAGGAGTATTTCGGAGAAGGACTCGATGATGAAATTCGTGAAGGCATTCAGGATAAATTGAAAGCATTGGAAGAAATGGGTGCCGAATTGGTGCAGATCCACCTTCCTCATATGAAATATGGGGTTGCCACCTACTATATATTGGCAACTGCAGAGGCATCCAGTAATTTGGCCCGCTATGATGGTATTCGATATGGCCACAGGGCAGACATCGATGATGTAGAAAAAGAACTCGGGCAGGAGAGAGAGGCTCTAAAAGAACAGATTAAGCTTGCCGAGGGAGAGAAAAAGGTAGAACTGGCTGCTGAGCTGGAAAATTTGGATTCCCCCCTCAACCGCTTATATAAGAAGAGCCGTACCGAAGGATTCGGTGCTGAAGTTAAACGACGCATCCTGCTGGGTACCTATGTGTTGAGTGCCGGTTATTATGACGCATACTATGCCAAAGCCCAGAAAGTCCGCAGACTTATAAAGCAGGATTTTACCAAAGCTTTTAAGGATGTGGATGTTATTGTTTCGCCCACGGCTCCAACCACTGCTTTTGATATTGGTGCAAAAAATGATAAACCGGTACAGATGTATCTAAACGATATATATACCATATCAGCCAATCTGGCTGGCATCTGTGGCATCAATGTTCCAGCCGGTACGGATAAAAACGGTTTACCATTCGGTATGCAATTTATGGCTGATACTTTTGAAGAGGGTAAACTTTTTAATGCAGCTCGTCTTGTAGAACAATTAGGTTAACAAAATATTAAAATATTTATGGATAACAGACTTGAGGATAAATGGATAGTTGTCACGGGGGCAACATCAGGAATCGGTAAAGCAACCGCAGAGATATTTGCTGAATCAGGCAGTAATTTGATTATTACCGGACGTAGAGAAGATCGACTGGAGAATTTGAGAGAAGAGTTGAAGTCGGACCATCCGATTACGGTTGAAACATCCGCTTTTGACGTTAGAGACCGAAGTGCTTGTGAAGGTTTCGTATCCGATTTGTCGCATCCTATTGACATTTTAGTCAATAATGCCGGTTTAGCCGCTGGGGTGGATGCCGTTTATGATGCCGACTTTGAGGATTGGGACGCCATGATTGATACTAATGTTAAAGGATTGATTACAATGACTCGCCTTATTTCTCCAAAGATGAAGAAGCGAAATAGCGGTCATATTATCAATGTAGGTTCCATAGCCGGACATGAGAGTTATCCAGGCGGATCGGTCTATTGTGCCAGCAAACATGCGGTAAAAGCGTTTACCGAAGCCACTAAAAAAGATTTGCACGGTACTAAGGTACGGGTAAGCATGGTTTCACCGGGACTAGTGGAAACCGAGTTCAGTAACGTACGCTTTAAGGGGGATGACGAAAAAGCTGACCAGGTTTATGAAGGTATGGAACCTTTGGTGGGCAGAGATATCGCTGAAATTATTCATTTTATGGCGAATCGACCTCCTCATGTAAATATTACTGATACTATTGTTTTACCGACGGCACAATCGTCTGCAACGATGGTAGATCGACAGGATGACTAATAAAGTATTAGTTTTTACTATTATCATACTGTCGGGATCTCTTTTCTCTTGTAGTTCAAATCAAGATTCTAAACTGCATTTTGAAGCTCAGGGAAACAAGGTCCCTGCATTTAATGCCGATTCCGCTTACCAGTTTGTTGCCAAACAAGTAGCTTTTGGGCCGCGCACCCCTAATTCCATAGCGCATAAAAAAGCTAAACAATACTTCTTGGAAAAATTGCGGTCTTATGCCGGTCAGCGTAATGTATTCCCTCAGGAATTTAGTGTGTCCGGATATAACAACGACACCTTGGCCCTTACGAACATTATTGCTGCTTTTAATCCCCGAAGTGGAGATCGGATTATGCTTTCGGCACACTGGGATTCTCGTCCCCAAGCTGATCAGGATACGGCAGACGCAGACAAACCTATTTTGGGTGCGGATGACGGGGGGAGTGGCGTAGCGGTATTGTTAGAGTTGGCCCGTATTTTTCATGATAATCCACCTCCAATTGGTGTTGATATTGTTTTATTTGACGGCGAAGATTATGGTAAAGAGGGAGATATGTCGAATTACTTTTTGGGATCTCGTTACTGGTCCAAGAATCCGCCGGTCAAAGGGTATTCGCCCCGATTTGGTATTTTGCTGGATATGGTTGGAGGCCAATCAGCAAAATTCCCCAAAGAACAAAATTCAATGAGATATGCTCCGGCACTGGTGAACGAATTATGGTCAATCGCCGACCAAAAAGGCTATGGTAAGCTTTTTGTTGATGAAAAGGGAAGTATCATTTCTGATGATCATGTAGTTGTCAGCCAAATTCTTAATATCCCTACTATTGATATCATATATCATGAACCTGCAGCTAACGGGGCCAACTTTCCTCCTTATTGGCATACCCATCGCGATAACATGCAAATTATCAGTAAGAGAACCCTCAGCGGCACCGGAAACGTCCTGGCGGAACTTGTTTACAACCGTCTGGAACGCAAACAGTAATATTAGGTAAGCCTGATAGTTTTGATGGAATATGTAAAACTCGTTATTGGTGTTGAGACTGATTACCAGGAAGCATTGATTGCCGAGCTCTTTGATATGGATTTCAATGGTTTTGAACAACAGCAGGATCGCATCATAACGTATATAGCCCGGGAAAATTTTGAAGATCAAATTCGAGAGCAAATAAATCAATTATTATCCTCTTACCCGGGTAACGGCTTTATTGAATCCGAAGAAGTAATAGCAGATCAAAACTGGAACCGGCAGTGGGAAGAGACGATTCGAGCTCAGACTATTGGTCAGTTTTTTGTGGAGCCAACGTGGTCTGTAGAAAAGACCCCTGAGGACAAAATTCTGCTCAAAATTGATCCCAAAATGTCATTTGGTACGGGATATCATGAGACCACACGACTTGTACTTAAGCTTTTGCCGGATATTATTAGGGATGGCGATATGGTTATTGATGCCGGTACGGGAACCGGCATTTTGGCAATAGCTTCAATTAAACTGGGTGCAAAGTATGCATTGGCTTTTGATATTGACGATTGGAGCATTTCCAATGCCAGAGAAAATGTTGGGCTGAATGATGTAGCCGATTTCATTACTGTTAAAAAGGGATCTACTGATGTGATACCCAAAGGGGAAAAAGCAGATGTGTTGCTTGCTAATATTGAGCGAAATACGATTATTGAACTTTTACATGATTTTGTAAAAGCGCTAAAATTAAATGGACATCTTGTATTGTCCGGATTACTGGCAAAGGATAGGGAAGAGATCCTGAACAAATTAGAAAATAATTTCAAGATCAACGGTATTTCTCAGGAAAATGAGTGGATTGCCATTCATGCTCAGAAGATAGGTACATGAAAGCATCAATCGATATAGGGACCAATACAGCCTTATTGTTAGTTGCTGATAGGCAAGATGGGAAATTACGGATTCTTGAGGAGCAGCAACGTGTGCCAAGGCTTGGTGAGGGCGTCGATGAATCTAAAAACATTTCAGCAAGTGCGGTCCAAAGGGTTTCAAAGGCTATTGAAGAATATCAGGCAGTCATCAAGGATGAATATCCAGCTGTTAAAGAGTTGCGTGTAGTGGCAACCAGTGCTGTTCGTGATGCTAATAACCGGGAAGAGGTTTTACAGCAGATTAAAAAGAGAACAGGAATCCACATAAAGGTTTTAAGTGGATTTGAAGAAGCTCAATACACTTTTAGTGGCGCTCAGTCTGTTTTGAATGATTTTAGTACTAACCAGAAAGTAGTAATCGATATAGGGGGAGGAAGTACCGAAGTTGCTTCCGGACAAAATAATGTGAGGGATCGTTATTCGTATAATATGGGATGTGTCCGGTTTACAGAACGCTTTTTGAAGGATGATCCGCCAACCGGCCAACAGATTTCGGAATGCAGAAAAGCCATTCGTGATATGCTGGAAACTTACGAATTCAATTTCGCAGATGAATCTGTTTTGATTGGAGTAGCTGGAACGGTAACTTCTTTGGCCTATATTGATCAGGGCCTCAAAATATTCAACAGTGAAAAGCTAAATGGTTATGAAATATCACTGAAAAAACTGCAACGTTATATTTCTGAGTTCAAAGAGTGGCCGGTAGATAAATTGGTAGATACTTACCCGGTTGTAATGAAAGGTCGTGGCGATATCTTTTTAGCTGGTTTGCTCATCTTGGAATCATTTATGCAACATTATTCTTTTGACCGGTTGATTACTTCAACCGGTGGCATCAGGCATGGTATTTTGTTGGATAGCTAAAAAAAGCACCAGTGAACCTAATCAACTGGTGCTTTTTTCATTATTTGGCTAAAATCCAAAACGGAGACCAGCATTTAAATCAAACTGGTCGTAATTGCTTAAAGCGTATTTTACTTCGGCAAAAAGGGCACCGAATCCCATACCAAATTCAGCTCCGCCTCCTAAATTAAGTCCCGCTTCTGAGTTGGAAATACTGTAGCCTCCGGACGAAGCTTTTTGAGTTGCGTAATTCAGACCGGCCAAACCGTAAACCTTTGTATTAACTTTTTTCAGGAACAGGTAATGTATGTTGGCATTCAGTTCCCAGAAGGAATTAGTGACACCACTTGGAGAATCAGGAAAAAATATCTTCAAATCCGCTGCCCCCCGGATATTATCAGTGAGGCCGAGCACAGCACCGGCGCCAATACCGATACTTTCTATTTGAGTACCATATCCTAGTTCCGCCCCAACTTTAACATCTTGTGCGTAGGTGTTAGAATTATAGAATAATATCAGACTAAAAAGAATACAAGTTATCTTAATGAGTTTTCTCATAGGTAGTTGTATTTATATTTAATTGTAGTTATGTATTAATCCTTTGAATATAATTTTAAGAATTCTCTCTACGTCTAAATCTTTTTTAGAGAGCGGTTTTTATATCAAAGGAAATTGGGTTTCGAAATGAGTATCAGATTTATAAACACAAATTCTTTTCGGTGGCGTTACCACTTCCATAATTATAGAAGAGATTCAGCATATCCCCCTATATTTCTTTTGTGTTGCATCTTTTACACCCCTTTTTTTTTGATCATTACATACCCTTATATGGTAAGACCCTTTATACGGGTAATCCTTACAAAATTA
>Ga0102959_1000121_pt1 | contig 25498 bp, 25 predicted proteins | sample SalPonF2_B_D2_MG_FD_84520 | JGI IMG/M metagenome (GOLD analysis project Ga0102959, IMG submission 84520) | Salt pond soil microbial communities from South San Francisco under conditions of wetland restoration - Salt Pond MetaG SF2_B_D2_MG ...
GAAACCTTAACGACGAGGGACAGTACGCTTACTACGGACGCGTGGGCGGCTGCCTGATCACCGGCAACGAAGACGGCATCAAACACTGCTCGATGAGTATTCTCTATGGGCTACAGCACCTGGGCTATGTGGTCCCCCCGCAAGCCGATGCCGGTTGGATCGGCGAAGCAGGGCCGGGACTCAGCTACGGCGATGAAGCAGAAAACGGGCCCGCGGGTTTTGATAACGAGTTTACCCAGCGCAATACTACCTTTATGACCTGGAACCTGATGCATATGGCCCTGATGCTCGACCAAGCCGGGGGCATCCCAGCCCATGGTAATCAGCGATCCGAATGGGAAGCCGGCTGCCGATTTGATCACCCCAATCCTGAACACCGGTGAACTGAGTTATATCGCCACAGATTTACACGGATCACAAGAATATCTGTGTGAACCTGTGGCTTTAACTTTACCGACCGAACATACCAACATTAAATTGATAACTGCTTCTATGAACCATCATTCAACGATTACTTCATCGACCATGCAAGATGAAGTACTGGAGGGGCTTAGCAGAGCACAAAAATCACTTCCCAGTAAATATTTCTATGATGAGCGGGGGTCCCAACTTTTTGAACAGATTACCCGGCTGGAGGAGTATTATCCCACCCGAACGGAGATTGGAATCATGCGCGCCAATATGCCAGATATTATTAGCATGATCGGCAGCGGTGTGGTACTTGTAGAGCTGGGAAGCGGGAGCAGCTATAAAACCCGTCTGTTGCTGGATCAGCTGCCAAGTATTACTGCCTATATACCGGTAGAGATTTCGCAAAATTTTCTGGCCGACGTCGTTGAACAGCTTAACCTCGAATACCCCGAACTCACCGTTCATCCTCTTTGTACTGATTATACCCGCCCGTTTGAATTGCCGGAGATCAATACAAATTTCAGCCAAACCATTATGTTTTATCCCGGCTCCACGATAGGAAATTTTCACCCCGACCGGGCACGCCGCTTTTTGGGTACTCTTTCCAAAACGCTAAATCCCGGTGGGAGTATGCTCATCGGTGTGGATCTTATAAAAGACACAGACATCCTGGAAGCTGCCTATAACGACCGACAAGGTATTACAGCGGCTTTCAACAAAAATATTCTACGGCACATCAACCAAGAACTTGGCGCCGACTTTAATCTTGAAAACTACCGGCATAAAGCTTTCTATAACCAACAGGAAGACCGTATAGAAATGCACCTGGTGGCTGAGGAAAAGCATGAAGTATCCCTTGCAGGTGAACCCTTTCTTTTTGAGGAGGGAGAATCTATTCACACCGAAAATTCTTATAAATATACCCTGAAGAAGTTCAAAGAACTGGTCCGGCCGTGGTTCTCAGTAGAAAAGGTCTGGACTGACACCAATAACTACTTTTCGGTACAATACCTGGTAAAACACTGACTGTAATCTGAATCGATCTTAACTTTACGCTCATGTCATCATTCGAAGAACTTTCGACCACTACTCTTTCCAGAAAGCTAAATCATCCTGATTCTATTATCATCGATGTACGACCCATAGCCGCATACAACGGGTGGACTCTACAGGGAGAACAGCGCGGGGGACATATTCCCGGAGCAAAAAGTATTCCCCTGCAGTGGACCCAGTATATGGATTGGGTGGAAGTACTGGAAGAGAAAAATATCAGCAGAGAAAAACCGGTTGTTGTATATGGCTACGACAGTGATGATAGTTTGCAAATGGCTCAGAAATTAGATGAGCTGGATTTCCAGGAGGTCATGACCTACAATAATTTTGTTGATGGATGGGCGGCCAATTCGGATCTGCCGCTGGATAATCTACCTCGATACCAACACCTGGTATATCCCCAATGGGTAAAACAGCTGATTGGCGGCCGGCAACCACCTCACTTTGATGGGGATGATTTTGTTGTTTGCCATTCTCATTACGACCATATCGAAGATTACCACCAGGGCCACCTCCCGGGTGCCATAGCCGTGGACACCAACAGCCTGGAATCGACCGAAACCTGGAACCGCCGGTCGCCAGAAGAGCTGAGAGAAACCCTTCAAAACCTAGGCATTCGTCATGATACCACGGTTATAATCTACGGCCGGTTTTCATCACCGGTCTATGATGAAGAGAAATTTCCCGGAAAAAGTGCCGGTCATCTGGGAGCCCTCCGGTGTGCGGCCATCATGCTGTACGCTGGAGTTAAAGAAATCAGGATTCTGAACGGAGGCATCATCAGCTGGGAGACCAAAGGTTTTGAGCTTTCAACCGAACCAAACGAGCCCAAACCGGTTGATGATTTTGGAATCGAGATTCCCGCTCATCCCGAATACATGATCGACACGCCGGAGGCCAAAAAGCTACTTGCCTCAGATCGGGGCGAGCTGGTGAGTATACGAAGCTGGGAAGAATTTATCGGCAATCGCAGTGGGTATCACTATATCGAACAGAAGGGTCGGATTCCCGAGGCCGTGTTCGGCAACTGTGGTAGTGATGCCTATCACATGGAAAATTACCGCAATTTTGATCACACCATGCGGGAATACCTCGAAGTCGAAGCGGCATGGAAAGAAGGTGGTATCACCCCAGACAAGCACATCGCTTTCTATTGTGGTACTGGCTGGCGGGGCAGCGAGGCTTTTTGGAATGCCTGGCTTATGGGGTGGCCCAACATATCCGTTTACGATGGCGGGTGGTTTGAATGGTGCAATGATCCAGATAATCCTATTGAAACCGGTACACCGGAAGAGGGAATGTTAATCAAAGAAAAGTAGTAGCTCCCAAATTAATTGTAATGATCAGTATTAAATAGATTTCCCAACTTATGCCTTCCAATCGTCCAAAAGCCCTTATCTTTGATCTAAATGAAACCCTGCTTGACCTCAGTGGAGTCCGTAAATCGGTAGGCGACGTATTACAGGGAGGAGATGAAGTCGTATCGCTCTGGTTCGAAACCATGCTTCATTATTCGCTGGTGGCCAACGCCAGCGACAACTACCGCAATTTTAGTGATATTGGTGCTGCTGCTTTAATGATGCTGGCCGAAAATCGAAATATTGAAATGGATATGGATCAGGCCCATGCTGCATTAGCTCCGATACGCAGAATCCCTCCCCATCCCGATGTTCCACCTGCTCTTGAATACCTGAACGAAAAAGGATACCGGTTGGCCGTCCTGACCAATTCTCCAAGGGAAGGAATGGAGACCCAGTTGAGCAATGCCGGCATTGATATGCATTTCGAACTTCAGCTGAGCATAGACGATATCGGCATCTACAAACCAGACCGGCATGTGTACCGATGGGCCGGCCGGCAACTCGGCGTTGCTCTTGGAGATTGCCTGTTTGTCGCTGCACACGGCTGGGATGTAGCAGGCGCCATGGCAGCCGAAATGGAAGCAGCGTTCCTGGACCGGCCCGGACAGAGCTTGTATCCGCTGGCACCGGAACCCGCCTTCATAGAACCGAACTTGGAACAGCTGGCCTCTAAATTAATTACATTCATTTAAATACGGCTTCATACATATCCCGCCCAAAACTCGTTGGCAGGGGTTTTTCTTTGAGCATCCGGTCGGTTCGCGTGCCATCGTCCAGCTGTTAGGCTCCTAAAAATTGGACATTTATCTTAGTCCTGTTTATAGAAAGAACCGGGAAATTCATACAAATGTGTAATAAAGACAACTTTGATTCCGCTGCTAGCTTAACCCATAGTTTATAAAACGAACAATTAATCTTTCTTGCTTTTTGACCAACCGGTGGAAACATTTTAACGTTTCTTATCATCCGTATCATCATTTGTTATCTTCCGCTTGGGTTTCGACATTTAAGGACCAATATTAAACTCATGAAACTTTTAGCCTCCTTCAAGAGCTTAAAAAATCCACTCTTCCGCCGCTTGTATGTGGCAGAACTTGTAAGTTTACTGGGGGATGCCATTACGTGGGTAGGTATTGCTCTGCTAGCTTTTCAAATGGTTGGCGACCGCTCGGCGGTGGTGCTCTCGATTGCCCTCACCCTCCGAGTCGCGGCCTTCGTCGTCTGTTCTTCCTACGCTGGGGTGCTGGCCGACCAGCTTGACCGCAAAAAGATATTAATTATCACGCATCTGCTTCGGATGGTCACCATTGGACTGTTGGCATTCGTTCAGACTGTCTACCAGATTTACCTTATCGTGCTGGTCGTCAATATATTTCGTTCATTCTTTGTGCCGGCCCTGAAAGCCTCAATTCCGCAACTCGTTCCGGAACAGGAAATGTACCGCAAGGCGATCTCGTTGTATTCAGGAACCTATCAAGTCTTAGGGGTATTAGGGCCAGCGGTGGCCGGGGCGTTGGCGGGATGGTTTGGAGCCCGGAGCATTTTCCTGGTTGATGCCACAACATTTTTTGTCGGTGCAGGCATTCTATTCACGCTGCCAAAAGCATTATCAGTAGATGTGAAAGATAAGGAAAGTGAAAAGGGGAAAACCTGGTCCAATATCAAACAAGGGACGATCCCTCTTTTTAAAAATAAACAACTGCGATTTGTACTCTTTCTACAGCTGGCGGCCGCGGTGGTCGGTGCCCAAATTTTGGTAAATACCGTGGGATACGTCAAAGGGGCGCTGGCGCTGGGCAATACCGAATACGGCTGGATAATGTCGGCCTTCGGACTGGGAGCTGCTGTGGCTGCCTTTTTGCTGGGCTCATTACAGGATCGCTACAAACTAACGCACCTGGCCTTGTTTGGCGCGCTGTTAATGTCATTGTCTATCTTGCCCGGCAACGTACTGCCGCTGTCTTTTTTAATGGTCTTCTGGGTGGGCGCCGGCTTTGCCCAGAGTTTTGTAAATGTACCTATGCAAACACTCATCGCAGATACCATTCCCAAAAACCGACAGGGCCGCGTATATGGAGCCCATTTTGCCTGGTCGCATTTCTGGTGGGCCCTGGCGTATCCGCTGGCTGGTCTTATGGGCGAAGGATTACAAATACCCTTTTTCTTCTGGGGCGGAATCATCAGTTTGGTTCTGATTCTATTGTGCTGGACGATATTTAGCCCCAAAAGAAGTCAGACAATTGGCCAAGCCATAGATAGCTAATATTTTTATCCTTTGATGGGATGATCCTGCTCGTAGTTCAGGCCCAGCCGCAGGGCCGTTTCTGCTTTTCCCAGTTCCACGCCAAGATATCCGGCATGGCTTAATTGCGAAATTAATCCTTCCCGGACCAGTCCCCGCATCATGGATTCGGCCCGGCGTCCCCGCATTTCGTGGGCAGGGGTGTTGTCGGGAAGATAATGTTGTAATACGATTTCACCGGCCGAATGATCGACCGTTATTACGAAAAATCCTTTTGGATCATAAGTCGAAGTGCCTCGCGTTCCACCCGGACGGATTTTTTTGAACGGTCTTTCCGGGGACATATGATCATGGATGGAACCAGACGGTTCTTCGAATGGCGGTTTCTCCCGGGAAGTAAGCTTGGAAATTTGCTCCTGCAGTGCTTCCCGATCCCGTTCACCGGTACAATCGATCAGCTCTACCTGCCTTCGAAATAACTCAATTTGATCGGAATCGACATTATTTAGCACCGGGTAATGTCCTTCCGCTTCTATGATCCGCCGCTGGTCATCGATGCCTTTCCGGAGCAAGCACTGCAAAGCCTGGGCGGGATGAAAAACCGGGGATTCGTTGCCGCAGACTAGCAGAAAACGGATATTGGGATTGGAAATCGTATTCCGGATGATTTTTTCGATTCCCAGGTTAACGGTCACCAACTCTCCAGCTATGGCCACCCCGCCCATCGTACTCAAGGGTTGCATAAGATCCGGGGACGTCAGTGTGCAGACGGCGATGGATGCCGACTTGTCGCCGACGATGTAGGAGCCCGAAGTGACCGGCCATCTTTTAGCGGAAAACCATTTTGCGATCAGCTCTTGGAAGCGTAGCATTCGACCAAACATGCGAACGGCCTTCGGATTTTCTCCGGACTGATCTCCGGGCATCACCTTACGCAAAGTGCCCATTATGGCGTGAATCAAGCTTTTATCCGAGTCGCCCATGGTAGTCTGACATTCATTTCATCTTCGCCAAAAGATAAAAACTTACGTTGACTTATCCTTTGTATCTGCTTCTTTTTCCCTGATTTCGCTAATCACCTCATCAGGGATTTGCTTTAAAGCCAGATAAATAAGTCCCGGTACAATTAAAAGATCATCCAGAACGCCCAATACAGGGATGAAATCCGGAATAAGATCGAAGGGCAAAGCCAAATACCCCAGTGCCAGCCAAAGCAGCCACCGGGCCGAAGGCGGGCTTCGGGGATGATTCATGGCCCGCCGGTACACTTTCAGGTCATTCTTAATGACGCCGCTGTATTTTTTTAAGAGACTGTTTCAAACCAAGACAACCACTAGTGTCGTGTTATTTATTAAATGTTGGGTTCTTGTAGCCCCAAAGGGGCGCCCGGCAACAACATAGGGCATCGCCCTATGCCCATAACCCCGACAGCTGTCGGGGTTAAAGCCCTGAAAGGGCGTCAGAACAATCCTAATCCCAGACATAACGTTCATCATAATCTACATGATACTTAGTAAGAAAGGCCCGGTATTCTTCCCGGAAGGTCCTGGTTTTGTGGTGTTCCTCCTGATTCCTGATGTAGGTAATAACCGTCTGAAGCTCGGATGGGTTTACCGAAAAATTCCGTATCCACTCTGCCAATAAAAGTCAGCGTAACGGGTTCCTTGTGTTTTTATCCAACGCGAGGATTGCTTTTTTACCTCTTCTAAGAGCTTCATCTGGGTAATCTTTCGGGATAATAAACACAAAATATGTACATGGTCTGTATATCCTCCTATCTGAACCGGGTTGCACTCCAAGCCCTTGCAAATTCCTCCAAGATATTCGAATAATGAATCCTTTATACCCTCATCTATTATCTTCCGTCGATGCTTCGTGCTGAAGATAATGTGTGCATAAACTTTTGATAGTGATTGAGACATAGGTCCTGGCTATCGCCCTTTCAGGACTTTCTTTATTCTTGATTATTTTTTCCCCGAGGGCGATGCCCCCGGTTATTGCTATAGCCCCTTCGGGGCTGATGATTACACGTACACGATATGTTATCGTTGACATGAAACTAGCTTCAACATCATTCGCGGAATTGCAGGGCGTCACTATCCTCTTCACCGGTGCGAATTCGGACAGCGGTTTCTATGGAGGAAACAAATATTTTTCCGTCTCCTTTTCGGCCAGTCCGGGCATTTTCGATAATGGTTTTGAGTATGGTATTGACCTGGCCGTCCGGTACTACCATTTCCAACTTGACTCGTTCAATGAGCTTGCAGGGTTTATTTTCTTGCGGATGTCCATATCCTCTGACGTTACTCAGTGTAATACCTGGTTGATAATCCAGGGTCTCCAGTGCATCTATAACCCCATCAATCATATTATGGCGAATGAATGCTTTAATCTGTTTCATACGTACCTCCCTTTTAAAACTTTAGGGTTCATTACTGTTAAGAAATATCCTCTGACTTTACGGCAAACCACCGATAAAGAGCCGGAAGCAGAAGCAGCGTAGATGCCAGTTGTGTAAAGACTCCTCCAACTACGACGGTTGCAAGGGGTTTCTGCACATGAGAGCCGATACCGGTAGCCAATAACAGGGGGATAAGTCCCAATAGTATAGCGCCACAAGTCATTAAAATGGGTCGGAGGCGCAGAATTGATCCATAGATCACCGCTTGATCAAGGGGACGCCCTTGTTCACGTAAATCATTAATAAAGGTGATCATAACCACCCCGTTTTGTACAGCGATACCCATGACCGCTATAAAACCCACGGAAGCGGGTACACTCATATACTGGCCCAATCCCCAAAGCAGCAGGATGCCACCCACAATGGAAAACGGAATGTTCAACAGGACCAACGTCGCCTGTTTTAGTGAGTTAAAGGTTATATACAGTAGCAAAAAGATGATCAACAAGGTAATGGGTATAATAATACTCAATCGTTTGGATGCCCGTTGCTGGCTCTCAAATTGACCGCCCCAGCTGGTGTAATAGCCGGGTGGCAGGGGCACACTTTTCCGAATAGTCTTTTTGGCTTCAGTGACGAATCCCACCATGTCCCGACCCGTAACGTTGAGCTGTACGATCATCTCCCGCTTCCCGTTTTCGCGTCGGACTTCAGCCGGGCCTTCGACGATTTTAACCGTACTGATATCCCCTAGCCGTATTTTCTGTCCGCCCGAAGCATGCACGGGGATAGCTCGTATAGCATGGGGTGTATCTCGATCCGACTGTTCATATCGTAGTAATACGTTGAATCGCCGTTCTCCTTGCTTTACCGTAGTAACCCGTGCCCCCCCAATAGCCGATTCGATAATACGCTGAACCTGGGATACGGGAATACCGTACCGAGCAGCTTTTTTTCGATCCACGGTAATTTGCAGATAGCCCAACCCACTGACCTTACTGGTTTTAACGCCAACTGCTCCGGGGATATCCTGCAATACCGAAGCAAATTGATCGCCCAGATCCTTGAGCTTATTTAAATCAGGACCAAAAATCTTTACGGCGATCTGGCTCTTCACCCCGCTGATGAGCTCATCGACCCGCTGCTGTATGGGTTGGCTAAAACTGACGGCTATACCGGGAATCTGTTCCAGGCTATCTCTCATGGCATCCACCAGCGCTTCTTTGGTTTTAAAACGCCACTGATCGATCGGCTTTAATCCTATATACACATCTGACAAGCTTTGTGGGTTCGGATCGGTAGCTACCACGGCACGACCAACTTTACTGACTACATCGGTCACTTCCGGAAATTTTTTAAAAATTTTCTGTACCTTATTTTCGATCTGGACACTCGCATCCAAAGACATAGAGGGATCTCTAACCACTTCAAGAGAAATGGATCCCTCTTCCAATTGAGGGATAAACTCGGAACCGATATTCCTGAATATCAAGATGGCTAGCAGTACACATATAACGGAAACGATGGTAGTGGTTATCCGGTGGCGTACCACAAATTCAAGCGTGGGCTGATAGACTTTCTTGAGATATCGGATCAGGGCATTTCCCTCTTTCATGGGATCCTGTTCTTCCTCTTCTATGTCCCCATCCTGTTTTTTGCGTTTGATCAGGTAACTGCTGAGGGCCGGTGCAAGAGTAATGGCCAAAAACAGCGCGGCAAAAATGGCAAAACTGACGGTAAAAGCCAACGGTTTGAACATCCTTCCCTCAAAGCCCTGCAGACTGAAAAGCGGCAGGAAGACCGTAGCAACCACCGTCACCGCAAAAACGATAGGTCGTCCCACTTCTTTTGAGGCGCGTATAACTACTCGTTTCAGCGGCAGGTCGGGCTGTTCCTGCCGGACCCGGTAAATGTTTTCGACCATTACAATAGCTCCATCCACAAATAGTCCCAAGCCGATAGCCAGACCGCCCAGCGACATAAGATTGGCCCCAAATCCAAACAAGTGCATTAAAACAAAGGTGATGAGTACGGTAAGAGGTAAGACGAGACTGACAATCAGCGCCGATCTCCAATCCCCCATAAATGCAACAAGCACTCCGATGACCAATACTATTCCCAGGTAAAGAGCTTCGGTAACCGTACCGATGGCTTTCTGTACTAAATTGATACGATCATAATAGGGCTCGATCTTTACGCCGGGCGGAAGGGCCGATTTTATCGTTTTCATCTTCTGTTTTACGCGATCTAACACCTTCCGGGCATCGGCTCCTTTCCTCATCATAATGGTTCCGTCCACTACTTCGCCCTTTCCATTCGCGACTGCCGCTCCGTAGCGGGTTGCATGCCCTACTTTTACATCGGCAATGGTTTGCAGCATGACAGGCGTGCCTCCGCGACTAGTGATCACGGTGTTTTTGAGGTCACTTATGACAGAATTTGTGGCCCCCAGCCGGCCGATCCCACGAACAATGAGTTGCTTATCCTGTCGCTCAATATATTGTCCCCCCGTATTTTCATTGCTGTTGGCTATAGCGTTATATACTTGATCCATACTCACGTCATAATTTTGCAAGGCATCCTGATCGATGACTGCCTGGTACTGCTTTACAAAACCGCCCTGGGCATTGACTTCCACAACACCGGATACCCCGCGCAGCTCGGGAACAATATCCCAATCCAAAATCGTGCGCAGCTCCATCGGGCTGTAGGTTCGGGCGTCGGTGGTATCATCTTTGACCAGAAATTCATAAATAAGTCCCAAGCCCGTACTCATTGGCCCCATCTCTGTTTCCGCCTCATCCGGCAAATCACCTTTGACTTCATTGAGTCGCTGCGAGATGAGCTGCCGGGCAAAATACAAATCCACCTGGTCTTCAAATACAATGGTAATGGCACTCAGGCCGAATTGACTGATCGAGCGACGCTCGGTTACATTTGGAAGGCTGGCCATACTGAGCTCAACAGGATGGGTGACCAGCTGTTCTACTTCCACTGGAGACATTCCCGGAACTTTAGTAAGGATTTGCACTTGCTGGTTTGTTACTTCGGGAAAAGCATCAATCGGGATGCTGTAATAACTATATCCCCCCCACACAGCAAGCACAATTAAAAAGATTAAAATCAGGAATCGATTTTTAACGACTTTTTCTAACAGCCAGTCAATCATAATTCGAAATTCAAATAGTGTTAGCAGTAAACGATTTGCTCATCGTCTGTCAATCTTCGTCGGCCTCAATGCCTTGCATTGCGCTGATAATCTGGAAGGCGCCTTTGGTTACAACTTTTGTGCCCGTTTCAAGATTGGGGACCGCCACATAGCCAATCCCATCCGACGGGGCAGAAACAGTTACCTTGTGGAAGGTGGTATCATTTTCTGCCACGATCACAAATGTCGATTCGCCTTCCACCTGCACGGCTTGAGCAGGGATAGCCGGTTTTCGCCTGGCACCGGTTAGTATATTGACGGTAGTATACATGCCTGGTTTTAATGCTTCGGTTTTATTGGGCAGCTCTATGATTACCGAAGCGGTGCGGTCATCCGAATTTATTTTAGGCACAATATTCCGAATTTTACCGGAATACTTTTTGCCTGGAGAAACGGTGGCATGTATCTCGGCAGATTGTCCGGTCTTTATCTTTTCCAGATCCTGCTCGTAGGCGTTAGCTTGCACCCATACCGGTTTCAGAGTCACGACATAAAAAAGCTTTTCTCCACTTGATACCGGCCCCCCGGTTACAGCCATTCGATCTAAGACCACTCCATCAATGGGGGATCGAATAGGCATGGCATCCAGAATCTGCTGGCCGGTTGCCAGCTTTTTTATATCACCGGCACTAAAACCAATAGCACGCAATTGCTGTTGAGCCGAAGAATAAGCGATCCGGGCATCTTGCAACTGCTTCTTTATCCCTACCCCATGATCCATCAGGCGTTTCTGCCGGTTAAACTCAAGCCGCGTATTTTGCAGATCGGCGATAAGCGTTCCCAGCTTTGAACCGGAAATCGTTACCAGAGGTTCTCCCTTTGTTACGTGATCTCCCTCATTGACCATGACTTTTTCGATCCTGCCGGAAATCAGTGAGGTGACATACGCTTCCTGGTCGGGTTGAGGCACGACTTTTCCAGGCAACTCCAGAGGCGTACCAACAGTATGCACAGCAACCGGTACCGTTTTGACGCCAATGCTGGAAAGCTGACTGGAGGTAAGGGTAATTGTTGTTTTGGGACTTTCCTGCTCAGACTGCTGAATCTTGTTGGAAGAATCCGAACTGGACTTATTGCAACCGTTTATTATTAAAACAACTAGTAAACTCACATAAAACACGTAATGCCGAAGGAAATAAGCTATATTTACCTGATGAATTTTAGTTGTCATAGTCAGTTTTGGAGTTGACATCGTCGAATAATTGGATATAATTCAAGTGGTTTCAATATTTATCAGATTTAATGATCCGCGGTATCCAGACCAGTTGGCACCATTCCTATGCTCTTTTCCAGTCGGTAACGACTAAGATTGTATTGAGTAAGCAAGTCAATATGCAACATTCGCCGGTCAAGAGCCGCTGATGCTGCATCCAATAGTTCTACAAGAGATAGTTGCCCTTCGGAATAAAGATAGAGGGCATCTTTTAGTAACCCTTCATTTTTTTGCAGAATATTTTTACTGATCTTCTCAATTCTCTGTTGGTAACTTTGCACCTGATTAAAAGCCGAACGCACCTGAAGTTCAACTTGTCGTCTGGCTATTTCTACTCCTGCCTGATAGGCATGGTATTGTGCCCGGGCGGCCCGAATTTGAGGTCCATTATTGTTAAGGATAGGAATTTCAACACTAAAGCCGAGAAAAGGATAATATTCCTGCTGAAGCCCCGGCTTTCTGTTCAGAGATCCCGTTATGGACAAATCCGGGAATCGAGCGGCTTTTTCGGCCCGTAGATTAAGTTGTCCTGCATGTTCAAATGCCTGCTGTGAAGCGAGTAGCCCTCTTTGCCGAAAAGCGGTATTCAGCAATTCTTTATAGGTTCTATTAACTGGTTGATATCTTAGGGAATCGGTCAGTACCAGTGTAGAGTCTATTTCACCGGATCCCATCGTTGCCTCCGGCTTGATAAATAAGATCAGATCCTGTCGGGCGCTTTTGTTTTCAACCCTGCCCTGGGCCAAACGGTTTTCGTAATCAGCCAGTGCCGTGCTTAACCGCTTCACTTCGAACGACCCGGCAGCCCCCTCTTGCCGGCGTACATTGAGTATTTTGATCGCACGGCGGACGGCATCGGTTATATCTTGCAATACCTGCATACGAAACCGGGTGGAGAGGGCCTCTACATATTTTTGTCTGAGCTGAAAATAAAGCTGGGAAGCATCCTCCTTATAGACAGATTGAGCTCCCTTTTTTTGTGCATTTGCGGATTTTTTACGCGCTCCAAATTCCACGGGATTTACAATAGGTTGATCAAGAAGCAAGGTTTGTGATGCCCCGGCGTCTTCTTGCTCTTGTTCAAAATCGAGCGAAGGATTTGGCCAAAGCGCTGGTACGGCCGCCTGGCTAGCAGTCTGTCGGGCAACGGATCGCGACTGCATTAAATGGGGATTGTATTGGAGGAAAAGGGTGGTGGCTTTATTAATAGATAAACTGTCGGGTATCCCACTAATTTGACCGGAGGCCAGGATGGGAATAGCTATCAAAGCTGTCAGAAGAGATAGGCGCCTAAAATATCCTGACAAGTCTTTTAATAATGCTACCATTTTTAAAAGCAATTCGTTGAGTTGTCCGCAAATTCATCGAATTTGAATATAACAGACAGGTAGCATAGAGCCAGATTACAATTCTGTAATCTGTATGATTTTCAGGAAGAAGGAAATATCAAAACAACCGTTGTTCCCTTGTTGACTTTACTCGATATTTCAATATTCCCATTATGTAATTCCATGATAGACTTTACGATCGGCAGCCCCAATCCAGTCCCCCCAAGTTCCGTAGAACGAGAGTTGTCTACCCGGTAAAAACGATCAAAAAGTTTGGGGATGTGCTCAGCGTTAATCCCCGGACCTTTATCGGTGATTTCAACAGATGCCTTCCCATTATTTTGGTGAAGGGTTATATCAATCGTAGAATCATCAGGCGCATATTGAATGGCATTGGAAAGAATATTGCCGGCAGCTCGACGAAGCAATTCTGGATCAGCGGCTATTCTAGCTTGACCATCAATCTGAATTCGAATATTCTTTTCGGATGCCAACAGCTCATAGAATTCAACAATTTTCTCGATCTCTTTTCGCCCGGACAAATCTTTTTTGGAAAGCTCCCTGCTATTATTGTCCGTCTCGGCCAGGAAGAGCAGATTTTTTATCAGCATAGAAAGGCGATTATATTCTTCCAGATTGGATTCCAGAACTTCCCGATACTCGTCAGGACTTCGGTCCTTGGAAAGAGCAACTTCGGTTTCTCCCATCAAATTATTGATCGGAGTTCGCAGTTCATGAGCCAAATCTGCTGAGAATTGCTCTAGCCGATTAAATGAAGCTTCCAGCCGGTCCAGCATTTCATCAAAGGCACCGGCCAGGGTGGATAACTCTGCCGGCCAGCGAGAAGGATGCGTTCGGTCCTGTAGTTCAGAAGCTGAGATGCGTTTTATCGTAGTTGCAATTTTACTAAGAGGTTGCATCCCTTTTCGGGCAACGAAAGCCCCGGCAGCAGCAGACAAGAGAATAGCCATGCCCAAAACGATAAACAGCTCTTGCAGATAATTGGATAAAATCTGCTGCTGCGAACTAATACTTAAAGCAATTTGAACCCTTCTATGCAAATTACTTGATTTAGGGGCAGAGGTCGAGGCGCTTATCAACAAATATTGTTCGCCGTCTGGAGATTTCCAATCGGTACCTTCCGATGGGTGTCCCATTTTGCCTGCAATTTCTAAAAATCTTTTAGAACTTATGATAGATGACATCTTGGGTGTTTCGATGAGTACTGAACCATCCGGGCTTAATACCCTTGCATAATACCGGTTGTATTGGTAGGCCTCCACTTCCCACTGAACCTCTTCTTTTAGACGTTCAAAACCGGGATTGGGCTGTTCCGATATGGATTTAAGCACTTCGATCTTGTCATTTAAGAATCGGCGGTCGGCATTATTGATGTTGTTTTCCAATATCCAGTATAGAAACCCAGTGGTAAGAGATAAGATAATGGCAGCAGAAACCGTATATAGCACCACCAACCGGGCAATAATCGACCAGCTTGAAGAATTTTTATTTGTGTGCCTATCTTTGTTCCAAAACATATCCTACTCCCCGTACGGTATGTATCAATTGCGATTCAAACGGATCGTCTACTTTGCTGCGGAGTCTGCGTATTGCAACATCCACCACATTGGTACCCGGATCAAAATGCATATCCCAGACTTCATCAATGATCATTGAACGTGGCAAAACTTCCTTTTGATGCTGTATAAAAAAAGACAGCAGCTGGAATTCTTTTGGGGATAATTGGATTCGTTGCTCTCCACGCCAGACTTTCTGTTTGATGGGATCAATTTTTAAATCAGCTATCTGTAGTTTATCGCCAGAGCTATTTTTAGTATTTCGGCGTAAAAGAGTCCGTATTCTAGCCAACAGTTCGGAGAACGCGAACGGTTTCACTAGGTAATCGTCAGCCCCCAGCTCCAACCCCTTGACACGATCCTTGACAGGGTCCTTTGCCGTCAGGAACATCACTGGCATATCCAGTCCGCTATCCCGCAAATCACGCATTACCGACCATCCGTCCTTTTTAGGCAGCATGACATCCAAAATAACCACATCGGGATTTTCCGACCGGGCATGGTGCAGGCCTTCCTCTCCATCAACGGCCACCACAACCTCAAAACCAGCTTCCGCCAGTCCCTTTTGAAGAAAGGACCGGGTTTTGGCTTCATCTTCAACAATCAGGATACGCATATTGATCTTCAATTTATATTTTAACCTTCTGGCAGGTTGAAAAGATAAGTCTCAACCTGCATAAATGATATTCTTCTTTTTTACCCCTTTTTAAGCTAGGAGTCTGTCGGACTTAGGAAATTGTAATAAAAAAGAGGAATAATTATGCCATTTAAAGAAGGAGAAATTTATCAATGTCCAGAGAAGAGCTGCGGATGTGAAGTTACCGTAACCAAAGGAGCACCCAGCGACTGCAAAGGAGATCAGAATCCGACCTATTTCTGTGGTAAAACAATGGTAAAGAAAAATCAAGAATTGCAATAAATGATGCCATCATTTTAATTAGATATAATACTATGCAACCCGACATGGAAGAAAAGTACGAAGGTATCACCACCTTCAAAATTGGCGAAATAACCCTTAAATCAACTATTACCTGTCCTCATTGTGGACACCAAGCAACCGAAACCATGCCGACCGATTCCTGCCAATATTTTTGGGAATGTCCAAGTTGTGGAGAGGTATCAAAGCCCAAACAAGGTGATTGTTGCGTGTTTCGTTCTTATGGAGACCATCAGTGTCCACCTATTCAGCAAGAAAAGATTGTTGCTAAAAAAATGTTACCTATTTGCCCATCTTAGCTTTCGAAAATCGAATTTGATCTGGGCAGGTTTAACAATTTCAAAATAAGGCGAAACATCGAAATCACGAGGAGCAAACAAGCTATGGTGACGGATATGAAGGATCTCCTCGTGGAATTTTAGATATCGAGTTATTCATTTTTTCAGAGCTTAATGGTTGAACTTCAATATTCAAGTGATGTCTGGTAATAATTCCCAGGTATTATTTTACCGAGTGTGCGAGTGTTGTCAGTCTTACCAAAATTTATTCTCCCCCATATAGGGTCAGTAAGAAAACTCATAATGTCCTTCGAAAACGTCGAAACACTACATAGAACGGTGGTATTCCGCCCGCTTACGTAATGATTCGAATTGTTCTTGTACTTTTTCATCGACTTTTCCCGGTTCATCCAGATTGGTTTTAACCATATGCCTTTGTTTTTCTCCACCTAGTATCACTTCCAATGCCTCATTAACCAATCCTTCAACTGAAGCGCGAGCGACTTTTCCAGGAGTGTCCATTTCATCAACTTTGGCGGTCTTCATCATATCGGTGTCGGTGGCCGTCGGATAAACAGTCATCACGTGAATCGGATATTCGGCCAGCTCTCTCCTCATGGCTTCCGAAAAATGCCTGACCGCCGCTTTTGTAGCGGCATATACGCTATAAAACGGCATAGCAATGTATCCCAAGCCGGAGGAAACATTAACAAGTGCTCCTTCTGAACTTTCCTTAAGCAGGGGAAGCAGGTGTTTCGTCAACAGGATCAACCCGGTCACGTTTATATTCACCTGGTTGATGATATCTTCATCGCTGATCTGCTCCAGCAATCCGGCGCTTACGGCACCTGCGTTGTTGACCAGAATGTCCAGGCCGCCCCATTCATCCTCTACGGTTTTAGCTGCAGTTTTCACATCTTCCAGGCGTGAGACATCGCCCTGAATTTTGATGAATTGTATCGAGGGCCATTGTTCTTCCAGGGTGTCCAGTTTCTCTGCCGTTCTTCCCATCACGGCAATATCCTTAACGCCGTAGTTCGAAAGTTCTTTAATAATCGCCTTGCCAATACCGGCACTCCCACCGGTAATGAATATCTTTTTGTTCGTTAACTCCATGACTAAAGTAAATTTATTTACACTTGGTTAGAAATATTTTGAGGTTTTAAATCTGAGATTGTTTCAATAGCAGCAATCAAAAACAGCACGCCCTTGTCCAGCAGAAATGACTGAGGCTCTCTTAGTTTATCGAATGGCAGCACGGCTCCGTTCCAACCTTCGCTGCTCACCCAATATCCACCGGAAGGCAGATCCGGAAGTTCATGGTAATTAAACACGCTGTTTTTTGTCCAGCTGCTTACATACAGGTAGTATTGATTGATCATCTGGTCGTGGATGGCCATCCCAACGCCAAGGGACCTGAGTACCTCCTCTTTATTATCCATTGCCAAGGGGATGGAACACCCTGCGTCAAAGTGATGAGGCCACGTCCGTATCCCACCCTGAATATTGCCCGGGTTGGCAAAAAGCAGGGCCGCTTTGGTCATAAGATTACCCAGGGTTCGCAATCTCGAAAAAGCATTAAGAACAGCTTCATCAACGATACCATAAACGGTCTTTAAATCATGCTCATAAGGGAGATTATAGTGTAAATCATACTGCAAGAGATCGGCATCAACGCCCCGTTTGTTAAGACTAATCTGGAGCCATTCCCAAACATCTTCATCGGTTCGTCCCCACCCGCCTAGTGAATCATTGATGGTAAAATTCTCATCCAGAATCAGCCAGGCAAAATCGTTGGGACGGAATGCCAGTCTCAAGGAGTAATCAGCAAACCAATGTCCGTAAAAATATTCTTCCTCTGAATTCCAGCCCATATTGATGTGACTATCGTCAGCCTGGGAAGGAACATAAGCCTTACCAAGCCGGGCAATCCACTGAACCGCTTTATGGACCTGCTCGGTGGCCCGGCTGATCTCCGGCCAGTCAATGAATTTCAACGATATATCTTCATGAATGTCAATCATAGTAACACTTGCTCCTTCTCTAATTATCCTGCTCATCTATTAAGCACTGCTTAAAGTGCTCCTTTCGGATGCGTACAGCCTTTGCCGAATAGACTATTAACAATACGAGTGAGACGAAAATAAAAACCACTCCCAAAAGCAATATGCCCAATCCCCATCCCTTTTCTAATCCAACACCAACATTGGGTAGCACCGAGACGATACCGCTAAGCACCATAAGGGCTGTTGAGATATAAAATCCCGTCATACTGTATGTCAGGAGTTGCAGTTGGTCCACTTTTTTGGAAATCAACCTTTCATAACTTGTTGCCTCCTTTAGTAATTCTTCCATCTCTTTGTTTAAAGATACTGCGAGATTTGAAGTACTGAGGATCAACAGTCCAATTCCCGGCAAGATTGTAATGGGTAAATACCACTTTTCCATAGATAAAAATCCTTTTTGCGAAGAAGGGTTAATGTTCCGTTTTAATACGTTTCATATATTTTTTGAATCCAACATCTTTAAATGAGTCAGTGCCTATATAAGTAAGCAGCGCTTTATATACATGCTGTTCAATAAATCCCGGCTGGGTCCCTATTACAGAGCCCGATGGCCTCATAAAAATAAAGGTGGGAGTAGCTGAAACTCGCATCTCCCTGCTAAATTGCTTTTTCGTCATTTTCTTCCCTTTGTAAGCCACTGTTTTTTCAGATTCTATATCGATTTTCACCGGGTAGTAGAACTTTTCCATGGTGTTTTGAATGTCTGTCTTGGGAAACACCTCGCGCTTCATTTTCTTGCAATAGGGACACCAGCTTGCCTCAGCAAAGATCAGTACTTTTTTATTATTCTTTTTGGCCAACTGTTGCGCCTTTTTAAGGGTATACCAGGTTAATCCACCCTTCTTTTCTGGTTTTTGGGTAGTTCCCGTCGGACTTGTTGCCATAGTGCCGAATAATAGACTTATCGCTAAAAAAAGTATTTTTACAGTGCTCATCGGTGAACCTCATTTCTCATTATTAGTTATGATCGAGCCAAATTGCTCCCTTAAAAAGCAGGAGCGATACCCATTGATGATGAGACGTGCCTCTGGTTTCTTTCGACTTTTTTTAATAGAAATGATGTAGGTAATCATAATAAAAATGAAGTAAGAACAAGTTTAACGAGCTCATCAAGGAGACGAATGACTTAATGAATGGTCTAAACACTAACGAACTAATAAAAATTAAATACTTCTATTATGATTACTTCCAATAAATATTTGAAAGCCACATTAGCCCTGTTATCAGCAGTTCTTCTGATAGGGCTTAGTTCTCAAAAGGGATTTTCCCAAAGCAACAATGATATCGTCAAGGTAAAATCTTCCGGGTCGGTTGAGCAAACAGTCTCAAACCTCAAAAAGATGGTTTCCAATAATGGCATGATGGTTATGGGAAACCTCAATCAGGGAAAGGTTCTGTCAATGACGGGTATCTCGGTGAATTCCCAGACTCTCTTTGTAGGTAACCCACAGGTTGGAAAAAAGCTTTTTTCTGCGGATGCCGGCGTAGGCGTAGCCGTTCCCGTTCGTATTAATATCTATGAAGATGCCGACGGACAGACATGGGTTGCATATATCCCCCCATCTAAAAGCCTGTCAAACTTCAATAATCCGAAGATCAATAAAATCGCCGGGATGCTGGATCAGAAACTCCAAAAAATGACCGGCATGATTAAATAGCCAATAACCAATCTCTACCGTTATGAATACACGTATCTCAAAAATTATCGTGGCGTTGGTAGTCCTGGCAATGGCAGGCATTTCCCCCAATCTGTATCCGGCTGCAATGGCCGGATACGGGGGCATGCCCTTCTTTAGCAAATGGCTATTAATTCCGAGCATTGTCGTTATTGTGGGCATGTTCCTGCTTGCTAAAAAACAACAGTATAACATCATAAGCCGCAGGATATGGGTCGGAGCGCTTGCAGGCATTATAGGAACCATCGGTCTCGAAATAATTCGGATTTTGGGTTTTAAAATGGGCTGGATGCCCGGGGACTTGCCTAAACTGTTGGGCGTACTTATGACCGACCGCTTCATGAAAGGTCCCTCAACCTGGTCTAATATTCTTGGCTATACCTATCATTACTGGAATGGGGCGGCCTTTGGGATGATTTACACCCTCATTTTAGGACGTAAACCATGGTGGTACGGTGCTGTCTATGGGATTCTGGTTGGTACCGGATTTCTGCTTAGCCCCGCCGTGAATGCTATGGGCGTCGGTTTTATGGGTTCAGATTTGGCTGGCATGATCCCAGTTGTTTACACGGCGCATATCGTTTTTGGTTCTACCTTGGGGTATCTGACTTATAAGTGGCTTCGTAACAAGGCATGGTTGCTAAAAATGTGAGGTGCCCTATGGCCGAACCATCAAAAACTATCGCAGGGGACAACCAATCTGTTATTGCAGCCAGAATTATTTCTGACCTGGCAAACCCGTTGATCTTGCCACCCCTGGTGTTGTGGATAATCGGGGATACCCTGCACCTTACCTATCATGAAATCTTGGTAATGCTGGTCCTCTCTATCGTTTTTTTCTCCCTAATGCCCGGCATGGTGGCGCTGGTGGTATCGCTTCATCATCCGAATGGGTCCTTGGATTTTCACGACCGCGAGACAAGAATTCCTTTTTATGGATTTTCCATGCTGAGCGTCGCCACAGGTAGTATTTTCATCATCGGCCTGTTTGACATCCCCATTATCCGCATCACTACATTGATTTTTGTCATCGCACTTTTGAGCGGATTTATCATCAACTTATCCTGGAAGATTAGTATCCATGCAACTACTTTGGCCACGGCCGGCTGTTGTTTACTATTGTCTGGTGGTATGCATGCGGCGGAAAACCTATCCCTTATAACAGGATCAATTATGCTGAGTATTCTGCTACCCCTGATGATATGGGCACGATATCGTCTTAAGATTCACTCAATCCCAGAATTAATCGGGGGATCTGCAATGGGCTTTATATTGACTGCGCTGGTTTTTGTTGTATGGAATCTCGCAGGATAAAGAATATCGAAAATGTCGTAAGAGATTTCCCATTCATATCATCATACCAAATAACATGATCATTCGAATTGAAAGTTGTAATTCAAGTTATCCTTACAATGGATACGGTATGATTACGAGCGTCTTTTGAGTAATCACTATATTTTATATCAATAAAAACAAAAGGAAATAATATTATGAGTAAAGCAGCAATAGTTATACTGGCGGACACCGAAACCCATGAATCGCTGGGACGTGTTGTCAATGCTTTGGAATTTGCGAAAGAGATGCAGGAAAACAACGATGAAGTAAAAATCGTCTTTGACGGGGCTGGCACTAAATGGGTCCCTGAACTTATAGATAAACAGCATGATGCTCATCCGCTTTATGAGACTGTCAAAGAAAACATTGATGGAGCGTGCCGGTTCTGTTCCAAGGCTTTTGGCGTTATCAATGAGATCAATAACTCAGAAGTAGATCTGCTGGATGATTACGACCAGCATCCCAGCCTTCGCAACTATATTAGCAAAGGGTATCAGGTTGTTACTTTTTAAAATGTCGATTTAATACGGGCAGTATCAAACTAGCTATAATAGCTGCAGATTATTTACACCAGATATTGGGGTTAACACTTTTTTTCAACCTTACCCCATGCTACACTCTAGTAGCGTCTCTCTTGATGAAGAGTCAGGGCCCTAGCTTTGAACGGCTAGGGCCTGTTTATTTGCCCAGAAAAATTCTTTTGATAGATGTTCACTACCATCATGATTTAAAAGAGGTATTAAATTGATCCTTCGGGATACAGGTTTGGAAAATAATACCCTACTACTTTAGGCGGTATGTTAAATTGAATAGGGCTCCGGTGACTCTCTGAAATGACCAATTCCTCATCTTCGAGCTGACTTACTAGTGAACGCGCTGTTCGCTCACCTAGCCCGGTAACACGTTTTGCCTCACCTCGTGGCACCTCGCCACGCAACATTACTTCATTTAGCACATATTTCGCTTCCTGTCGTAGTTCTGGCTCTTCAGTAATCATATTTTGGGAACGCAGGTCCACATAGCCTTTAATTCGCTTTTGCAGGTTATCCAAATCCAACAGCTCACCCATGAATTGAATCTGATCCAAACAGATTTCCAGGAAAAATTGACAAAATTCACGCAAACCCTGATCAGACAAATTGCCTCTGCCGTCATAATCACCCTGCCTGGGAGAATCGGCTAACGCTAAATATCCTTGATAATCATCTTTCTGTCTGGACAGCCCTCTTGAGATAGTCCACAAACCATGCGATTCTATCTGAGCTTTCTTCATATAGGCATGACTGAACAGTCGGACAACTCTACCATTGCCATCCAGGAAAGGGTGAATCCACGCCAAACGGTGGTGGCTTGCTGCAACGGCAATTAGTTTTTTTGCACCATGTAGCTGATCCGGATTATATGAATGGCTAAACCTATCCATAAAACCAACCAAGGCATCAGGCAAAGGAGGCGTGTGGCGACCTACCTTGACCAATCTATTCCTTAAAGCACCGGGTTCCATTAACACAATTTCACTTGTATTAGGATCTTCTATCTTTCGAAATTCTTCAGGCACCTGTTTGTAAAAGGCACTATGAATCCAGCAAATAAACTCTTTAGAACAAATCTCAAGATTGGGATCTTCCGATAATCTGTTTTCAATTTCTTTTTGGACTTCAATATGGGCCAAACTTAATTCCTGTAGCTCTCTTTTTTTCGCGTCGGTATCATAATCTTTTCGAACGGCCCGTTCAATATCGGAAGGATGCGTATGATGCCCTTCAATAAGATTGGAATAATAACTGTTTATATGTCGCAGGAGATCAGCAATACTTTTGCGGGTTATCTTATGCAAAGAATTTCGCAGGGCCGCCGCCTCTCTATGGACCTCCATGGCCACGTCAACTAAACCGCCATTTCCCTTGGGAAACATTGGTTCCATTTCACTGGAATTCTCAAACATCATATTTCCGATACTTTTTTCCGGTTCATTTTCCGGTTTATCCTTTTGTATAAGTATATGTAATATATACAATTATATAATAATTACATTAATTTATATATAGATATTTTTCCGGTTTATTTTCCGGTTGATCAGGATTGCTATTAATGGTTAGCTTTTCTGGCAGTACTATGAGATTAGTCACAAGACAAGCCTACCTATTACTATGCAATAAGTAGGCACAAAATAGCTTTTGGATTCTGTTAAATGGATAAGATTTTAGTAAAAATTAAAAACTTCCTATTTTGGAAAATTTTTCTTAACGTTAAGCGTTAACAAAAACATCAAGTGGAAATATTTTTTAGAACTAAGAAACTCCATAAGCAGTGTAACAAACGAAAAAAATGCATTAAAACATTTGGCCAAATATGTGCAGATAAAATTCGCGCAAGATTAGACGATCTCATAGATTCACCTAATTTAGAATTTGTGAGACAATACTTACCACAAGCCAGGTTACACGCATTACAGGGAAATCGAAAAGGTCAATATGCACTTGACCTTGAGCATCCTAAACGCCTAATCATTAAACCACACCACAATCCTCTGCCAGAATTACCATCTGGTGGCACAGATCTTGAAAAGATAACGAAAGTCTTAGTTATCGAAATCGACGACTATCACTAAACAACTATGGGAACAACTACCTATCCATATCAACCTGATACAGTTACCTCTCCCGGATATACTCTGAAAGAAATTCTGGAGATAAAGGGGATGACACAAGCAGAGCTCGCTGAGAGAATGGAACGTCCTCAAAAGACCATAAGTGAAATTATTAATGCGAAAACCCAGATTACCTCTGAAACTGCCGTTCAGTTAGAAAATGTTTTAGGTGTTCCAGCAGAGTTCTGGCTAAATCGAGAAAGTAGATATCAAGAATATTTAGCTAAGCAGCGAGAGGTAAAAACACTTCAAAACCAAGTCTCAATACTTGACGACTTACCTATGCGCGATTTGCGAAAACGTGACTTTATATCAAGTACACGTGATAAAATAACGCAAGTCAAAGATGCTCTAAAATTCTATGGGGTAAATAATCTCAAACAGATTAATAAAATTTACTTTGGAAATTATCAATATCAGTTTCGTAAATCTGATTCTTATTCTCCTAAAAAAGAACATCTTGCTGCCTGGATAAGAGAAGGACAAATAAGAGCAGATAAAATTGAAACTGCTCCATATGATCCATCCAAGTTTAGAGAAGCTCTTAATGAAATACGCCATCTCAGTATTGAAGAACCATCAGTCTTTGAACCTAAGATAGATGAATTATGTCGGAATGCAGGAGTTGCTTTCGTACTAGTTCCGCAATATCAAAAGTGTAGGACAAGTGGATTGGCTCGTTGGCTTCGGACAGATAAGGCCCTCATCCAATTAAGTCTCAGATATAAAACTGATGATCATTTTTGGTTTTCTTTTTTTCATGAGGCTGCCCATATCCTAAAACATAGCAAAAAGACGACCTTTTTAGATGATTATAAAGGGAGCAAACAGGTTGATGAAGTCGAAAAAGAGGCAAATGACTTTGCAGCAGATTTATTAATACCGCCAGAAGAATTCGAGGAGCTCACTAAAATCTACAACCTTCATAAGGATGACGTTATAGCATTTGCTAATTCATTAGCTATATCACCAGGTATCGTAGTTGGTCAGCTTCAACATAAAGGAATTATAAAATATAGCTGGATGAATGATCTTAAAACTACCTTTGAATGGACTGCTGATGTTTAATATAGATAGTAAAAAAATTAAACTACCCATTTTACTATCAACAATTCTATATAAATCAAAGAGGCACAAAACACCTATAGAACTATTAACCTAACCCAGACCTACTGCTTTTATAGTGGTACAAAAAAAGGATCTTACAAAGCATCTAACTTAGGAGGGAAAAATATAGCAAGCATGTAGGAGAAAAATTTACAACGAACAGCACTAGATCCCTACAAATATATCACTTGGGTCTTATTACATTGATGATAGAAATAAGAGAGAGATTTTTGACATACTGAAATTTGCACCGTTCCAGGTTTTACTACGGTATCTCTTGGAATAAGCCTTAAGTAATGACCGAGGCTTCTTATCATTACTTCTTAACGAAGAACAATAAGTGTGCAATGGTCTACTTATGTTCGGCACTTAAATGTGCCGGCATTAAAGCCAATGATTGAGGGTGTTCCGATTTGTTCGGAACTGAGATTATACCTCTTGAACTTGACCCGGTTTGTACCGGCGAAAGGAAAATCATTGGCTTTTTTATTTAGTTAATTATTTACCCGAAGCAATTGTTATATCTTAAAGATACCGATCCACCCACGCAGATGTAACTGAACCCACATATTTTGCATCTTCTTCGTTAGTTAGCAAATGGTCGGCATCATCCAGTGAAATAAAGCTTTTGGGATGTTTAGCCAGCTTATATATA
>Ga0102959_1000122_pt1 | contig 25475 bp, 23 predicted proteins | sample SalPonF2_B_D2_MG_FD_84520 | JGI IMG/M metagenome (GOLD analysis project Ga0102959, IMG submission 84520) | Salt pond soil microbial communities from South San Francisco under conditions of wetland restoration - Salt Pond MetaG SF2_B_D2_MG ...
GGCGACCACGGCCAGGACGGCGACCACGGCCGGAACGGCGAGGGGGCTCGCTTCGTCGTCGAGCACGGTCGGTACGGCGTCGAGGACGAGTAGGACGGGAGAAGCGGAGCGCGGGCGTCAGTCCGGCTCGCTACGACTCGCACTCGGCGACCCAGTCGGTCAGGTCGGCCAGCTCGGCGGCCCCGATGCCGTGGCCGGTCGGGTAGGTCCGGAACGTCACCGAGAGCCCCGCGTCGGCGAGGAGGCCCGCCGCTCGCTCGGCCCGCGAGGCCGGGATGACCTGGTCGAGGTCGCCGGCGCCCAGGAACACCGGGAAGCCCTCGACGCCGGCGAACCGGGAGCCGTCGCCGTGCGAGTCGGGGAGGTAGCCGTGGAGCGCGACGCACCACTCGAAGTCGGTCGGGCGCTCCAGCACCGTCGCCAGGGCCAGGATGGCGCCCTGGCTGAACCCGAGCAGGCTCACGCGGTCGACGCCGTAGCGCTCGGAGAGCCCGTCCACGAACTCGTCGAGCAGGCCGCGGCTCCGCTCGAAGTCGGCGGCGTCGGGCTGGCTCTCCTCCAGCCCGCCGGCCGAGAGGTCGAGGTCGTACCAGGAGTAACCCGGTCCGAGCCGGTCGGGGGCACGGACGCTGAACACGTGGCGGTCGCCGGGCAGGCGCTGGCCCACGGGAACCAGGTCGTCCTCGTCGGCCCCGCGACCGTGCAGGAGGACGAGGGCCGGTGCGGAGTCGTCACCCTCGGCCGGTCGGTGGCGGTAGAACAGGGGGAGGTCCTCGGGCATGGGTCGCAGTTGGGTCGGTCGGCCCGTCTGCCTTGTGGTGGCGGCGAATCTGTTAACCGGGCCGCCCTCGAACGAGCGGTATGCTCGTCCTCCCGCGTGCCGCCCGCGGCGCGCTCGTCGCCCACGCCCGCGAGGGAGCGCCCGAGGAGGTCTGTGGCGTCCTCGGCGGGGAGGTGGGGGTCGGGACACCGGACGACGGGACCGGAGGCGCGGGCGGCGAGGGCGCGGCCGAGACGGAGGACGACGCAGACGACACGGACGGCGGCGCAACGGGCGAGACGGCGCGTGTCGTCGTGACCCACCGCGCGACGAACGTCGCCGAAGCGCCCCGGACCCGCTACGAGATGGCACCGGAGGAACAGCTCAGACTGCTGGAGCGCGTCGAGCGGGAGGGCCACGAGATAGTCGGCTTCTACCACTCCCACCCGACCGGGCCACCGCGTCCGAGTCCGACCGACGCCGCCCTCGCCGGCTGGCCCGGTTATCGGTACGTCGTCGTGGTGCCGGGCGAGGAGCCGTTCGTCGGGTCGTGGCGCTGGACCGGCGACCGGTTCGAGCGGGAGGCGGTCCGGGTGTTGGAGTAGGAGCCGGGTCCACCGGTCCGCCCGGTCACCGTCCGCCGACCACAAACAAGTTGGCCCTCCGGCCCGACGGTAGGCGTATGGGCGGGGGAACGGGACCGGACGACAGCGACGCGGTCGTACTCGAGGACGTAACGAAGGTCTACCAGCTCGGCGAGCCGGTCTACGCGCTCGACGGGGTCTCCCTGTCGGTGCCACGCGGGTCGTTCACCGCCGTGATGGGACCGAGCGGGTCGGGCAAGAGCACGCTGATGAACCTCGTGGGCTGCCTGGACACGCCGACCGAGGGGCACCTGTACGTCAACGGGCGGGACGTGACCCGCCTCTCGGACCGGGAGCGCACGCGGCTCCGCGGCGAGTCGGTCGGCTTCGTCTTCCAGACGTTCAACCTGATGCCGCGGCTGAGCGCGCTGGACAACGTGGCGCTTCCGCTCGTCTTCCAGGGCGTCGGCCGGCGCGAGCGAGTGGCCCGCGCCGGCGACGTGCTCGAACGGGTCGGGCTGGGCGACCGCCAGCAGCACCGACCGAACGAGCTCTCGGGGGGCCAGCGCCAGCGGGTCGCCATCGCGCGGGCGCTCGTGACCGAGCCGGCCATCCTGCTGGCCGACGAGCCGACGGGGAACCTCGACTCGGAGACCGGCGAGCGCATCATGACGCTGGTCGACGCACTCCACGCGGAGGGCAACACCATCCTCGTGGTGACCCACGAGCGGTTCATCGCGGAGCACGCAGAGCGGGTCGTCCACCTGCGCGACGGCCGGATCGAGCGGACCGAGACGCTCGCACGGAGCGGGGAGGCCGACTGATGGACGTCGGACAGTCCGTGGCGATGAGCTGGCAGTCCATCCGTGGGCACGCGCTCCGCTCGGCGCTCACCACGCTCGGCGTCGTCATCGGGGTCGCTGCCGTCATCACCTTCGTCACGCTCGGCGCGAGCCTCCAGGCGGAGGTGCTCGGTCAGGTCGGCGGCGCCCAGGCCACGACCATCAACGTCTTCGCCGGGCCGCAGGCCCAGGGCGGGCCGCCGGGCGTCTCCGCCCAGCCCGTGTTCACCGAGCACGACGTCCAGCAGCTCGCCGGCATCGACGGCGTGGCGTCGGTGGTCCCGCAGGGGGTGGTCTCCACCGCGGCCGTCTCGCTCGGCAACGACACGGTCGCCCAGCGCCAGGTCATCACGACGACGCCCGCCTTCTTCGCGGACCAGTCGTTCCAGTCGGGGCAGGCGTTCGAGTCGGGCGCTCGCGAGATCGTCCTCAACCCCGCGGCGGCGGCGCTCTTCCGGCGGAACGCGACCGTCGGGGACCAGGTCGCCGTCACGCTGGCGAGCGGCCGGACGGTCAACGCCACCGTCGTCGGCATCCTCGCGGAGGCCGGCGGCCAGGGGCTGTTCGCCCAGTTCGGCTCCCAGCCCCAGATCTACGTCCCGGCCGACCCGTTCTACACCACCCGGGTGACGAGCCCGGCGACCGGCCAGCCCGAGCGCGTCTACCCGACGCTCACCGTGCAGGCGGCGAGCGCCGAGCAGGTCTCCACCGTCCAGCCCCGGGTGCGGGCGTACCTGGAGAACGAGTCCGACGCCGCACAGCTGGTGCCGCGGGGCTACGCCTTCACCGTCCAGACGAACCAGCAGCTCGTAGACCAGGTCCGTGACCTGCTGAACACGCTCACCGGCTTCGTCACGGGCATCGCGGTCATCGCGCTCGTCGTCGGCTCCATCGGCATCGCCAACATCATGCTGGTGAGCGTCACCGAGCGCACCCGCGAGATCGGCATCATGAAGGCCGTCGGCGCGCAGAACCGCGACGTCCTGCAGCTGTTCCTCTTCGAGGCCGTCGTCCTCGGCGTGCTCGGGGCGGCGCTCGGGACCGTCGTGGGTGTCGCCGGCGGCTACGTCGCCACGGAGTACGTGGGCCTCCCGCTGGTGTTCCCGCCCCAGTGGGCGGCCATCGCGGTCGTCGTCGGCGTCCTCGTCGGCGTGGTCGCGGGGCTCTACCCGGCCTGGAACGCGGCCCGGACCGACCCCATCGACGCGCTCCGCTACGAGTGATCACTCCGCCGGGACGGCGCAGCTGTCGACGTAGGAGACGTCGTGGACGGACTCGATTCGCGGGTGGTCGCCGCAGACCGGGCAGTCGGGGTTCCGCTCGACCGGCACCTCCTCGAAGCTCACGTCCAGGGCGTCGTAGTAGAGCAGCCGACCGTCGAGCAGGTCGCCGACGCCGACGAGGTACTTGACGACCTCGGTGGCCTGGAGACAGCCGACCGTCCCCGGGAGCACCCCGAGCACGCCCGTCGTCGCGCAGTCGGGGACCGTCCCCGGCGGCGGGGCCTCCGGGAAGATGCAGCGGTAGCACGGCGAGTCCTCGCGGGCGGGAAAGGACGTCACCTGCCCCTCGAACTTGTAGATGGCACCGTGGAACAGCGGGAGGCCGGCGAGGGTGCAGGCGTCGTTGAGCAGGTAGCGCGTGCGGAAGTTGTCGGAGCAGTCGACGACGACGTCGTACTCCTCGACGAGTCCCTCGACGTTCGACGGCCCGACCTCGACCTGGTGGGCTTCGACGGTCACGTCCGGGTTGAGCCCCTCGACGAACGCGCGGGCGCTCTCGGTCTTCGGCCTCCCGACGTCGTCGTCGCGGTGGATGACCTGCCGCTGGAGGTTGCTCCGCTCGACGACGTCGGCGTCGGCGACGCCGAGCGTGCCGACGCCCGCCGCCGCGAGGTACTCGATGACCGGCGAGCCCAGCCCACCCGCCCCCACGACGAGCACCCGGGCGTCGAGCAGGCGGCGCTGCCCCTCGGGACCCACGTCGTCCATGATGATGTGCCGGGAGTACCGGTCCAGCTGGGTGGGGTCGAGGTTGAGGTCGGCCATGAACGGGAGTTGTCGGGCGAGGCGGATAAACGCGCGGGTGAGCGGCCGTCGGCGGGACCCCGCGCCCTGCGAGCGCCTCGGCTGCGTGCCGACCGCGCCGCGACGGTCTCGCGATGGGTTTTACCGCCTGCGCTCCGAACGGCCGGGCATGGTCAGGGAGGTCACCGCCGCGGAGCTCAGGGAGAAACTCGACGACGGGGACGTCCAGGTCGTCGACATCCGCGACGCGGGGGCGTTCCGACGGGGGCACATCCCCGGCGCGGAGAACGTCCCGTTCCACGCGTTCGCCGCGGAGATCGACCAGCACGACTGGGGCGAGGAGATCGTCTGCGTCTGCCCGGTCGGCCAGTCCTCGAAGCAGGCCGCGCGGCTGCTCGAATCCTACGAGGGCATCGACACCGACGAGACGTGCGTCGCCAGCCTCGCCGGGGGCTACCGCGACTGGGCGTACGACCTGGAGTCCGGCGACGGGCGGTGAGACCGAGTCCGGCGACGAACGACTGGGGCGAGGCCGCGTCGAGCGACGGGCTCGGTGACGGGACGAACCGCGAAAGCCGGGCGACGGGTCCGGTGAGGGGCGACGACCCCGGTCGAGGCCGGGTGTGACCGGTTGTAATTCTATGTAATCCTGTGTAAGTTAGTGTAACACCCGTCCGAAACGGACCCACGGGGGTGCCGACGCACGTCGGACCTCCCGCGAGTTCCCGACAGGCCTCCCACGACGTACCGGACCGGTACTGTCACTGGACGCCGCCCACAGTCTCGCTCCACCGTTCGTCTCGGGGCGATAGTGACACCTGGCGCCACCCTCTCCCGCGGGACGAAACACACCACCCGCGCGACCGCAACATATTAACCCGAGAGTAATTAGTCGCCAGCGCAGAAGTACCGGTATGTCGTGGCATCTCACTCTCGACGAGGACAGCTACGAGGCGGCCCGCGAGTCGTTCGCGTGGGACGTCCCGGAGGGGTACAACGCGGCGGCGGACCTCCTCCAGAAGCACGACGACCCGAAGGGGCGGGTTGCGCTGTTCCAGGCGTATCCGGACGGCCGACGCGAGACCTACACCTTCCACGACCTCGACGTGCGCTCGAACCAGGTGGCCAACGCCCTCCGCGACGCGGGCGTCGAGCGAGGCGACCGCGTCGCGGTGGTCGTCCCGCAGAAGCCGGCCAACCCGCTCACGCACCTCGCCTGCTGGAAGCTCGGGGCCATCTCCGTCCCCCTCTCGGTGCTGTTCGGCCCGGACGGGCTGGGCTACCGGCTCCAGCACAGCGGCGCGAGGGTGGTCGTCGCGGACGCGTCCGTCCGCGACACGGTAGCCGAGGTGCGCGGGGACTGCCCCGACCTGGAGACGGTCGTCGAGGTGGACGGCGAGGGTGACGATGCGAGCGGGAGCGATGGGGACGCCGCTACGGGCGACGTAGTCGGCTTCGAGGCGTTCGCCGACGCGGGCGACCGCGACTTCGACGTCGTCGACACCGACCGCGACACCCCCGCGCTCATCATCTACACCTCCGGCTCCACCGGGCCGCCGAAGGGCGCACTCCACAGCCACGACGTGTGGCTCGGCCACTGCCCGGCGTTCTACATGTACTTCGAGCGGGACGTCCTCGGGAAGACCGTCGCCTGGACGCCCGCCGACTGGGCGTGGATCGGCGCGCTCGGCGACCTCGTCTTCCCCGCCTGGCACTACGGCCGGCCGGTGGTCGGCTACCCCATGGGCAAGTTCGACGCCGAGGTCGCATACGACATCTTAGAGGAGTTCGGCGTCACGGACGCCTTCCTGCCGCCGACGGCCATCCGGATGATGATGGGCGTCGAGGACCCGACCGCGCGCTACGACCTGGCCCTCGACGCCGTCTGCTCGGGCGGCGAGCCGCTCACGCCCGAGATACTCACCTGGGCCGACGAGGAGCTGGCCGGCGTGAAGGTGAACGAGCTCTACGGGCAGACGGAGGCGAACCTGCTGGTCTCGAACTGCCGAAGCTGGTTCGAGGCCAAGCCCGGCTCGATGGGCAAGCCGGTGCCCGGCCACGACGTCTCGGTCGTCGACGACGAGACGGGCGACGTGAACCCGCCCGGCGAGGTGGGGCAGATCGCGGTGCGCTACGACGACGACCCGGTCGTCTTCGAGGAGTACTGGCACGACCCGGAGAAGACCGCGGCCGCCCGGCTGGACCCCGGCGACTGGCACCTCACGGGCGACCTCGCCGAGCAGGACGAGGCGGGCTACGTCTGGTTCAAGTCCCGCGACGACGACATCATCCTCACCGCCGGCTACCGCGTCGGCCCCGGCGAGGTCGAGAGCGCCATCTTAGAGCACCCGGACGTAGCGCAGGTCGGCGTCGTCGGCGTCCCGGACGAGACCCGCGGCGAGATCATCAAGGCGTTCGTCCAGCCCGTAGACGGCGTCGAGGGCGACGACGCCCTCCGCGAGGCCATCCGGACGCTGGTGCGCGACCAGCTGGCGAAGCACGAGTACCCCCGCGAGATCGAGTTCGTGGAACGACTGCCCCAGACGACGACCGGCAAGATCCAGCGCAAGGAGCTCCGGGAGCGAGAGCAGGGGTAGACGAGTTTACGTCGTCGGGACGAATCGAGCGCGGGTCTTCGGGTTGATCGAGCGCAACGGCAGGAGGGAGTGTGGCGACGCACCGTGAGGCGAGAACCGCGACCTACCGGTGAGGCGAGAACCGCGACCTGCCGATAAGGCGAGAACCCCGGGCTGCCGGTGCGGCGAGAATCGCGGTCTACCGGTGACGCGAGAAGGGGAACGGCGGCCAGCCAGTGGGGCCAGAACGAAGACGAAGGACCGCCCGACGGCGACCGCTTCGCGGCGGTCAGTTCGCCTCGTCGGGACCGGAGTCGGCCGCCGCGTCCGGGCCCAGTCGGTCGGCCACGGTCTCGCGGAGCCACGCGAGGAAGCCCGCGAGGCCGTTGTTGAAAAAGAGCACCACCAGCAGCAGGATGGCGCCGAAGAAGAACTGCCAGTGGGCCTCTAACACCTGGAACTGGCTGATGAACCAGCGGAGGTACTCGTAGACGGCCGCGCCGAGCAGCGGCCCGATGAAGGCGTACGGGCCGCCGATGACGGTCATGATGACCGGCTCGGCGGAGAACGTCCAGTAGGCGATGCCGGGGTTGACGTTGCTGTGCAGGGGGGCAAGCAGCGTGCCGACCAGCCCGGCGAACGCCCCGCTGACGATGAACGTCATCCACGAGTGGTAGGTGACGTCGATGCCGAGCGCCCGGGCGCGCTCCGGGTTCTCGCGGATGGCCTTGCAGGTCGTCCCGAACGGCGAGCGGACGATCCGCCAGAGTGCGTACATCGACCCGACGAAGAGGAGCAGCACCACGAAGTAGTAGGCGGTGTAGTTGGCGATGTTCATGAAGGTGAACTTGAGCCCGAAGAGGTTCACCTCGCCCAGCGCCTGGTAGGGGATGGTCAGGCCGTCCGAGCCGTTCGTCGAGAGGACGCCGATGCCGAGCGAGTCGCCGATGTCCTGGTTGACGAACACCCAGATGGCCATGCTGAACGAGAGCGTGATCATCGCGAAGTAGATCTCCTCGAGCTGGACGCTCAGGTAGCCGACGAGGACGCCGAGCACCGTGGCGACCGCCACGCCGACGACGACCGCCAGGACGAACGTCGCCAGGACCGAGGTGCCGCCGAACAGGTCCGGGAAGCCGAGCGCCGGGGCGACCGAGCGGAAGACCTTCGCGGCCGCGTACGCGGCGACCGCGACGAACATCGCGTGTCCGAAGGACAGCAGCCCGGTGTAGCCGTACAGGAGGTTGAACGCCGTCGCGAAGATGCCGAACAGCAGCACCTCGATGAGCAGCGAGGTCTGGAACGTGCCGAGGACGAACGGTGCGACGAGGAGCACGAGCGCGACGACTAGCGCGACGGCGTACGTCGAGCGACCGCCGTTCAGGAGGCGCTGGCGAACTGCGTTTGACATGAAGATATGGTGAGATATTGGGTTCGGAGCCGTGTTTCCCGCTCAGACTCCCGGCGGCAGCCCGCTGCCCTGGAGCAGGTCGACTGCCGTGCTGCGGTCCATCGAGTAGGAGTACGAGGGCTTCAGGCCGACGCCGTCGTACGGGACGTCGTCGCCGGTGCTGGTCGAGCCGATGACGGTCGGCGCGTTCGCCTGGTGGCTGTCGGCCGAGATGGTGATGGGACCGCGCGGGTCCTTCTCGTAGGACATCCCCTCGAGCTGACTGATCACGTCGTCGGGCTTCGTGGAGCCGTCGGCGGCCTCGATGGCCTGCTTGTAGAGCCAGATGGCCGAGTAGGTGCTCGGGCCGGTGAACGAGGGGATGTTGACGGTGTCGGGGTCGCCCTCGTACTGCTTTTTGAACGCGTCGAGGAACGACGTGTTGTTCTGGTTGTCGTACGCGGAGTGCCAGTACCACGAGGAGTAGTGGTAGCCCTCGGGCATGCTGCTCCCGAGCGCCTTGAACACCGTCGGGTCGGCGCCGAGGGTGTCGAAGACGTCGGAGACCTTATCGAAGAGGCCCTGCGCGGTCGCCTGCTGGACGAAGGTGACGGCGTCGCCGGCCCAGAAGGAGGTGAACACCAGGTCGGGGTCGGCGTCGAGCACCTTGTTTATCTGCGGGGTCATGTCGCTGGCGCCCAGGCTCGGGAACGTCGACTCGACGAACTCGTAGTTCGAGCCCATGCCCTTCGAGTAGGCCTTGAAGTACTCCCAGCACTGGTGGCCGTAGGCGTAGTCCGGGCCGATGTTGGCGACGCGCTCGATGCCGTCCAGCTTCTCCTTTGCGAACTTCGCCATCGCGTACGTGTTGGTCGAGGTGTTCGCGTTGGTCCGGAAGATGTTCTTCTTGCCCGCGGCCTTGCCGTTGTCGTCGTTGTAGAAGTCGCCGAACTTATCGTAGTTGAACTCGGTGATGTACGGGGTCCCGATGTCGGTCAGGATCATCGGCACGCCGAGCTGCTCGACCGTCGGCGCCGTCGCCAGGGTCACCCCGGAGGAGGTCAAGCCGATCATCGCGTCGACGTTCTCCTCCTGGACGAGGCTCTTGAACTGCTTGTTCGCCGTCGCGGGGTCGGCCTCGTGGTCGCGGAAGATGATCTCCACGTCGCGGCCGTCGATGCCGCCCGCGTCGTTGACGTCCTTGACGCCGAGCTTGGCGCCCGCCTGGGAGGAGCGACCGAGCGACTCGGCGATGCCCGACAGCAGGAACACGGCGCCGATCTTGATCGGTCCACCCCCACCCCCGAGCCCACCGATGCAGCCGGCGAGGGACGAGGCGACCGCGCCCGCGCCGACGCCAGCGAGAAAGTTCCGCCTGTTGACACCGTTCGACCGCCCGTTCGAGTCTGTCGGCATGACTATCAGTCAATTGGAGGTATGCCACATAATACCGTGGGTTAAATGAGGAACCCGACAGTATATACTGTGTGTCTCCGTACCACTCCACCCCGGAGTACTCGGAGATAATGTCTCATTCACGACGGCCGGACGGCGTTCTCGGCGGCGAAAAGTTTAATCGACTCCTGCCGGAGGTGCTCCTATGGCGAACCTGAACCTGATCGCCGACCAGATAATCACGGGCATCAGTATCGGGAGCCGTCTCTTTCTCGTCGCCGTCGGCCTGAGCCTGATATTCGGCGTCCTCGACGTCCTCAACTTCACGCACGGCGTGCTCTACATGATCGGCGCGTACGTGGGTATCACCGTCGTGGAGGGCGTCATCGGGAACTTCTGGCTCGGCGTCGTGGCCGCGGCCCTGCTCGTCGGCGTCGTCGGCGCAGTCATCGAGGCGGGCCTCATCCGGCGCATCTACGACCACGAGCCCCTCGACCAGCTCCTGTTGACCTTCGCGCTCGTGTTGATACTCACCGACGGCATACGCTACGTCTTCGGCGCCGGCTCGCACGTGATAGATCCGCCGCCGCTCCTCCAGGGGACGATCCACTTCTCCTCCAGCCTGAGCATCCCGACCTACCGCGGGTTCGTCATCCTCGTGTCCGTGCTCGTGCTCGGGGCGCTGTTCGCCGTCCTCAAGCTGACCAACGTCGGCCGGCTGGTGCGCGCGACGGCCAGCGACCGGGACATGGCCCGGCTCCTGGGCATCGACGTGCCGAAGCTATACACGGGCGTCTTCTTCGTCGGTGCCGCCCTCGCGGGCATCGCCGGGGTGCTCGCCGCTCCGCTGCAGTCCGTGACCCCGCAGCTCGGCAACCAGGTCATCATCAACGCGTTCGTCGTGGTGGTCATCGGCGGCCTGGGCTCGTTCACCGGCGCGTTCGCCGGCGCGTACATCATCGGCCTGCTCATCGCACTGGGGAGCCTGGTCGCCGCCGGGGCCGGCCAGTTGTTCCCGTTCCTGGCGATGATCGCCGTGCTCGCGATAAAGCCGACGGGCCTGTTCGGCGAGGAGACGGGGGGCTGAGATGGCGACAGTCCTCGAGACCGAGCGACTGACGCGGGAGTTCGGCGCGCTGGTCGCCATCGACGACGTGAGCGTCTCGGTCGACGACGACGAGGTGACGAGCATCATCGGTCCGAACGGCGCCGGCAAGACGACGTTCTACAACCTGCTGGCCGGACAGCTCGTCCCGACGGCGGGGCAGGTCCGCATCCGTCCCCGAGACGACGGCGGACTGCAGGACGTGATCGGTATGGAGCCCTTCGAGATAAACAGGCTCGGTCTCGCGCGCGCGTTCCAGATAAACAACGTCTTCGACGGGCTCCCGGTGCTTGAGAACGTCCGCATCGCCCGCATCAGCCGGGACCGGCGCACGCTCGACGTGCGAGCCGTCGCCGAGGACGACGAGGCGCTCAACGAGCGCGCGTGGGAGGTCCTCGAACTCGCGAACCTGACGGAGGTCGCCGAGAAGGAGTGCTCGAACCTCTCGCACGGCGATAAGCGCAAGGTCGAGATCGCGCTGGCGCTCGGGACCGACCCGTCGGTCGTCCTCCTCGACGAGCCGACGGCGGGCATGAACGCCACCGAGACCCGGCGGATGGTCGAGCTCATCCGCGACCTCGACGAGAGCACGGACACCACCTTCGTGCTCACCGAACACGACATGGAGGTCGTCCTGGGCATCTCCGACCGCATCCTCGTGCTCGACGGCGGCCAGCTCATCGCCGACGGAACGCCCGACGAGGTGATGGCCGACGAGCGCGTCCGCGAGGCCTACCTGGGAGGTGAACAGTGATGGCGCTCCTCGAACTCGAGGACGTGAACGCCTACTACGGGAACAGCCACGTCCTCTTCGACATCACGATGGCCGTCGAGGCGAACGAGGTGGTGGCGCTCCTCGGGCGCAACGGCGCCGGGAAGACGACCACGCTCCGCACCATCACCGGGACGATTCCCCGACGCGAGGGAACCATCACCTACGGGGGGACGGACATCGCCCGCCAGTCCGTCGACCACATCAGCAACATGGGCGTCAAGCTCGTCCCGGAGGGCCGGCGCATCTTCCCGACGCTGACCGTCCAGGAGAACCTGCTGGTCGCCCACGAGGCGTGTGCCGACCCGCGCCCCATCGAGGAGATGTACGAGATATTCCCGGTCCTCGACGAGCTCCGGACGAACGCGGGCCAGAACCTGAGCGGCGGGGAACAGCAGATGCTCTCGGTCGCCCGGGCGCTCGTACAGAACCCCGACCTGCTGTTGCTCGACGAGCCGACCGAGGGGCTCGCCCCGGTCATCGTCCAGGATCTGAGCGAGGTCCTCCACGAGGTCGTCCGGGACGACGTGACCGTGGTCATCACGGAGCAGAACGTCGAGTTCGCCCTCGACCTCGCCGAGCGCGCCTACATCATCGAGAAGGGGACGACCGTCTGGGACGGCGAGATCGAGGAGCTCGAACGGCGCGAGGACCTCTTAGAGGAGTACCTCTCGGTGTCCGTCGCCGGCGAGTGAGCGAATCGGGAGACCCAGGGGCGGGTCGGAAATCCCGGACCCGCCAGCGACCGTGCTGGGCGTCGAGAGCGAGGCGAGCTCGGGTCGTTGCGATCCCGCTCGCTCCACGAGCGGCGCGAAATCCGCCGGCTGAGGACATCACGTCGGGAACAGTGACTTTCTGCGGCTTGGGAAAGAGATTTGGTCTCGTGTACCTTTGCCCCTGTCAGGCTGGCGTACACGTATAATGATTACACTTACCTTGAACATGGAGCAGTACGACTGCCCGTTCATCGAGACCAGCGACGACTACGACGTCTCCTTCGCGGCGCTCCACTGGGACTTCCACGACTCCGTCAATCAACTCGAGAACCGCTTTCTCGTCGAGGGGGCCGACCGGGGGGCGCTGGAGAACGGGCTGCGCGTGCTCGGAGACAAGCAGAACATGCGCCACCACGAGCTCCTCTCGAAGCGCGAGGACGTCGCGCAGATCCGCACCGTCATCGACGAGACGAACGCGATGGGCGTCATCAGGGAGTACGACGGCTACATCACCGGGCCGTTCCAGATCGAGAACGGGAGCGAGCGCTGGCACGTCGGCTTCGACAGCCACGAGGTGACCGACGAGGCGCTCTCGGCGCTCGAACAGAACAACGACTTCACGGTACTCTCCCGCGACCACCTCGAACTGTCCTCGCTCCGGCGCGTCTCGCAGAACATGGACGCCGCCAGGACGCTCGTGGACGGCGCGAGCGACCTCTCGACCGTCGAACGCCAGACACTGGAGGCCGCCGTCGAGGTGGGCTACTTCAACACCCCCCGCGACGCGACGCTCTCGACCATCGCCGACCGCTTCGGGGTCTCGAGTCCGGCCGTCTCGAAGAACCTCCGCCGCGCACAGCGGAAGGTCGTCTCCAGCGTCGTCGACGTCATCGGCGACCTGGATTGAAGGAGGGTGGGAGACCGGCGGCGTTCGACCGGTCGGTCCCGACCGGGGTCGGCGACTACTCGCCGAGCAGGTCCCGTTCGAGGTCGATTCCCGGCACCACGCTCGTGCGCTCCAGCATGATGGCGTCCGCCGGGTCCCAGCCGACCGTGACGGCGTCGCGTTCGAGGGAAAGGCGCTCGGGCGAGTGCAGCTGGAGTTCGGTCGCGACGCCCTGCTCGTCTGTGGCGGTGAGGACGACCTGGGTGCCCCGCCCCGGCTGGGAGATGACGTCCGAGACGGCGCAGTCGAGCGCGTTCGGACCGGTCGGGTCGAGTCCGAGGAACTGGGGGCGGACCGCGAACGGCAGCGTCTCGCCGACGACCGACGCTGGCTCGGAGTAGAGGTTGGCCGCGCTCGCGACGAACCGGCCGAGCGGCGTCTCCACGGCGACCGACTCGCCGCCGTCGACCACGTCGGCGACGGTCCCCGTGAGGATGTTCGAGTCGCCGACGAACGTGGCGACGAACGCGGTTGCCGGACGGTTGTAGACGGCCTCGGCGCTGCCGGACTGCTCGATCTGTCCCTCGTTCATCACGATTATCTGGTCGGCGAGTCGCATCGCCTGGGTCTGGTCGTGGGTGACGTAGACGAACGTGGTGTCGAACTCCTGGTGGATGCGGAGCAGCTCGCGCTCCAGGCGCTTCTGGAGCTTATAATCCAGGTCGCCCAGCGGCTCGTCGAGCAGGAGCACCTTCGGCTCCAGCACCAGGCTCCGCGCGAGGGCCACCCGCTGTTGCTGGCCCGCCGATAGCTCCTCGGGGAGGCGGTCGGCGATGTCGCTCAGCCGCATCAGCGAGAGGATGTCGGCGACGTCCGCCTCGGCCGTCTCGGAGGGGACCCCCATGCGGTCGAGCCCGTAGCGGACGTTCGCCGCGACGGTGAGGTGGGGGAACAGCTGGAAGTCCTGGAACACCAGTCCGATGTTTCGCCGGTAGGTCGGCGTGTCGGTCACGTCCTGGCCGTGGATGTAGATGCGCCCCTCGGTCGGGGCCAGGTTGCCGACGATGGAGTGCAGCGTCGTGGACTTGCCACAGCCGCTCGGCCCGATGAGCACGCAGAAGTCGCCGTCGGCGATCTGGAAGTCGATGGCGTCCACCGCGAGCACCTCGCCGTCGTAGATCTTCGTCAGGTTCCGCACCTCGAGGGCGGGCGTCCCGTCGGGCACGTCGTCCGGCCCGACCGTCGCGTCGGGCTCCCCGCCCTGGTCGACCGTCGCGTCGGGCACGTCGCCCGGCTGGCTCCCCCCGTCGGTCGCGCGTCGTGTCCGCTCGCTCATGAGAACAGCTCCCGGAGCTGTGCAGGGGTGTACTCACCCGAGGCGCTGAGCGTCCCGTCGTGGAAGAGACGGGCGTCCACTGCGTCCCACCCGACCGTCACGCGGTCCCCGATGGCACCGACGGAGACGTTCCCGGGAACCCGGATCTGGAACTGCTCGTCGATGCCCGCTACGTCGACGGCGAACTCGGTCTCCTCGCCGGTGAACGTCCGTCCCTGGAGCGTGGCCTCGACGACGTTCTCCTTCCGGGCAGCGTCCTCGCCGACCGCGATCCGCTCCGGGCGGACGAGCACGTAGCTGTGGACGCCGGCCGACTCCGGCGGCGCGTGGCTGGTCGCGGCGAGCCGACCGGCCCCCGTCTCGACGAGGAGCGTCTCGCCTTCGGTGCCGACGTACTCGCCCTCGGCCAGGTTTGCGTCGCCGACGAACCGCCCGACGAACGCCGTCTGCGGGTCGTCGTACACCTCGGCCGGCGCCCCGACCTGCTCTATGGTGCCGTCGTTGAGCACCGCGAGCGTGTCGGCGAGCGTGAGCGCCTGGTCCTGGTTGTGCGTGACGTAGACGACCGTCGCGCCCCACTCGGCGTGGAGCCGGCGGAGCTCCAGTTGCAGTCGCTTCTGGAGCTTGTAGTCGAGGTCCGCCAGCGGGTCGTCCATGAGCAGGACGTCGCAGCCGCGGACGAGCTGGCGGGCGAGTTCGACGCGCTGCTGTTGGCCCCCCGAGAGCTCGTCGGGGTGGTCGTCGCGCAGCTCGCTGATGGCGAGGAGGTCGAGCATCTCGTCGACGCGCTCGTCGATCTCCGCGTCGGCGACTCCCTCGCGCTGGCGCAGGCCGAAGGCGACGTTCTCCGCGACGGTCATGTGTGGGAACAGCGTCTCCTCGAACTCCTGGAAGACCAGGGCGACGTCGCGCTCGGGAATCGAGAGGTCCCCGGCGTCGGCTCCGTCGAAGCGGACGACGCCGTCGTCGGTCTCGACCAGGCCCGCGATGGCCTTCAGCAGGGTGCTCTTCCCGCAGCCGCTCGGGCCGACGACGACGCAGATCTCGCCGGGTGCGACCGAGAGGTCGACCTCCCGGAGGACTGCCTCGTCGCCGAACGACTTCGACAGCGACTCGACTTCGACGCGCCGGGCGTCGGTCGAACCGTCAGTTTCTGTTGTGGGCATAACCGGTGTGTTGGTGACTGTGTTGCGTGGGGGGTGGTCGCGTGATGTGTGGGGTGGTCGTGAAGCGCGACCGACGTGGTCGGTTCACCGAACGGGCCGGCGAACGGTAGACGCGTTCGGCGGGGCTTAGCCCTCCGCGATCTCCGAGATGTCCACGACCCTGGTGAGCAGGTAGACCGCGAACAGCTCGACCAGCAGCAGGACGATGGAGAGGGCCGCCGCCGCCGGGTAGTTCAGCCCCGTGGTGATCTGCTGGAAGATGAGCAGGGGGATGGTGCTCTTCCCGCCGCTCAAAAACTGCGGGACGATGAAGTTCCCGATGGAGAGGACGAAGACGAAGATGGAGCCGATGACCACACCCGGCAGGGACAGCGGCCAGACGACGTTGCGGAACGTCGCCCAGCCGGTGCCGCGCAGGGTCTCGGAGGCGTCCAGCAGGCCCTCGTCGATCTCGAAGAGGACGACGTAGATGGGCGCGAACATGAACACCACGTAGTTCTGGAGGTAGCCCGCGACCTGCGAGACCGGCGAGAACATCAGCCACGACAGCGGCTCGGGGATGACGCCGAACTGCTGGAGGTAGAAGTTGATCGCGCCCGTCTTGGAGAGGATGGGGTACCAGCCCATCACGCGGATGACGCCCGCCGTCCAGAACGGGATGACCAGGCCGAGCAGGACGATGAGTCCCACCTTCTGACTGACGTGGAAACGCAGGTAGTAGGCGACCGGGTAGCCCACGACCAGCGTCAGGAGCGTCGTGAAGACGCCGATGAACAGCGTCCGGACGAACACGTCGAAGACGATGGGGGTGAACACCGTCAGCCGCCAGGCGTCCAGGGTGAACTCGTGGACCACCGAGAACGTCGAGTAGGTCAGGAAGCTGTAGTAGCCGATGATGACCAGCGGGGCGATGAGGAAGACGACGAACCAGAGCACCGCCGGTCCGACCAGTAGCGGGACCTCGAGTTCGTCGAGCCGGGGCAACTCGGGTGCCATCGCCGGTTACGCGCCCGTGAACTCCTTCCAGCGCTGGAGCATGTAGCCGCCGGTCTTGGGCCAGATCTGCACCATGCGGATGCGCGAGACCTTCTCGTCGATGCCGCCGGTGTCGCGCTTCTTGCCGTCGGGGCTGGGGGTGCCCTCCTCCATCGACCAGTCGTACTTCGTCGGGTCGAAGAGGAACGGCTTGTCGATGGACTGGTAGGTCGCCTTGCCCTCGTGGGCCCAGTCGTAGTACTCCGGCCCCATGCCCTTGCCGGTCTCGTCCTCGCCGGTGCGGACCAGCTCCTTGTTCGGGAACTGGGGCGTGTAGAAGCCCGCGATCGCCTGGATGAATCCGGGGTACCACGCGCCCAGGTGCATGTTGTACCAGGCGTAGGCCTCGTCGACGTTGCCGTGGTTCTTCGCGCCGGGGTTCGTGGGGTTCACACCGCCCCACCAGAAGCGGTAGCCCTGGATGCCGTCGGACATGGTGTGGTAGTGGCACGGCGCGCCCTGCTGGCGGACCGTGAAGACCACGGGCTGCCAGACGTCGCCCACGATGGCCTCCTCGTTGGCCATCAGGTTGACGGCCTCGCCGTACTGGGTCCACAGCGACCGGAACTGCCCCTCCTGTTTCTGCTTGATGAGGAAGTCGATGGTTGTGTCGAGCTGGTCCTTGGACGGCTCGTTCAGCCCGCTCGCGTCCTTTTTCATGACGCCCTTGTCCATCAGGTGGGTCATCGTCTCCAGGATGGAGTGGGGGGTCGTCGTCTGGATGGTCGTCTTCCCCTTGTACTGGTCGTCGAACATGGCGCTCCACTTCGAGATGTCGTCGGGCGCCACGAACTTGGGGTTCGACCCCATCGCGTCGAGGTTGAACTGGAACACCGGGTGGCTCATCGCGTCCGCGCTCATCGGGTCCTTGCCGCGCCAGACGATGTCCTTGATGGTCGTCGCCTGGTGTCCGATCTGCGGGATGCGCTCCTCCGGGTTCGTGAACAGGTCCGTGATCTTGTCCGTCTCCCAGTTCGGCACCTTATCGAGCGGGATGTCCGTGGTGAGCGGCGGGTCGGTGAAGGCGATGTCGCCGCCGATCGACGGCCCGCTGGCCATGATGTCGAACTCCTCGTTCCCGCCCGCGTGCATCTTCTGCTGGGTCGTCGCCTGCGCGACGATGTTGCGCTTGAGCGAGACGCCCGTCGTGTCCTCGTACTTTTTCTTCTCGGGGTCGTAGGCGAAGGGCAGGATGGTGAGCATCTTCACCGGCCGCTCACCGTCCGTCATCGGGTCGGTGGTGGTGCCCTGCGTCGTGGTTCCACCACCGCCGTCCCCGCCGTCTCCTCCACCGCCGCCGTCGCCACCGTCCCCACCGTCGCCACCAGTACAGCCAGCGAGCGCCGCGCCGCCAGCGACGCCCGCGTACTTCATGAAGTTGCGCCGTTTGATACCGTCTGGCATACAGCCCCGCTATCGAGGCTCGACTGATAAATGTTTCCATGCCGGGGGTCAAAAATTGCCAGACGGCGTGGCTGTGTTATGCAGTACCAGTCATCGGTTATTTAAGTAATTTACGTCGATTCAACTTACGAGTGGGAAATAAATAGCAACGTAGAGACGTCACGAGAAAAATCGCCGCGTCTTCGAGCGCATCCCGGTGAGGGCAGCCGGTTCTAGCCGCCAGCGGCCCCGTAGAATCACCCCGGTCGACGGCCGAGATCTGAAGTAATAATATCCAACAGGTTCGAGAGGTCTACATTTATGTATTCCAATATATATCGAATTTACTCAGAACAAATACATTCTAGAGAGAACGTACCAGGATGAGCGCCATCACGAAAAATACACGCTAGCACGCCCAGAGTAAAGTTTTATACGCAAGTAGGTTCGCTCTCACGGAACCCTCGACCTAAATAGTTGGGAAATTAGTAGTTCAAATTTTCGAATGGGAAATCGACGCGCACGCTTAGACAGACAGACATATGAGCGTGGCGCAGACTACAACGAGGGGATGAGCGAAGACGTGCGGTCGGCCGACGGGGACGGGCCGTCGGCCGACCCGGTGTTCCCGCAGGCGAACTTCGTCGCCGTGCAGGCCATCGCGGGCGCGCTGGCGACGACCTACGGACCGCTGTCGAACGACAAGCTCGTCGTCACCAGACTGGCGACGCGGGAGGAGCCAAAGCCCGGACAGCTCCCGACCGACGAGTTCGTCGTGACGAACGACGGGGCGACCGTCCTCGAGGAACTCGACCTCCAGCACCCCGTCGCGCCCGTCCTCCGGCGGTTCGCCGGTCCCGCGCGGCCCGGCACCACCGACGTCGAGGGACAGGACATCCCCGACGGCGTGACCGGGACCACGCTGCTCGCCGGGGCGCTCCTCGACGAGGCGGAGACGTTGATCGACCTGGGAGTCCACCCGCAGTCGATCCGGGAGGGGTTCCACGCGGCCCAGGCGGTCGCCCTCGACGCGCTCGCGGACGAGACGCGCCCACTCGACTCGTTCCCGGACGGGACCGCCGCCCGCCACGCGGTCGCCCGGACGGCCATGACCGGCAACGACGTCGGTGCCTTCCGGGACGTCTGGGCGCAGTGTGCGCTCGACGCGGTCGGGGAGGTCGGGATGCCGACCGAGCGCTCGTTCGTCGTCCGCCAGGTCGAGGACGGCGCCATCGCGGACTCCGAACTCGTCCGTGGGGCCGTCCTCGACCGGAACGGGCGAGCCAGCGACGAGATGCCCGGCCGCGTCGAGGACGCGACGGTGCTCGTACTCGACGGGCAGGACGACGGAGGGCTCCGCGACGTCGAACTCCGAGAGCCCTTCCGCGAGCGGCTCACGGTCCGACCGGACTCGCCCGACGCCATCGGCGCGTTCGCGGACCACGACGCCGCCCGGCGCGAGCGGATCGTCGACCGGCTGGTCGAGGCGGGGGTCGACGTGGTCGTCGCCCGGCAGGGCATCGAGGAGCCGTACCAGCGCCTGCTCGCCGACCGCGGCATCCTCGGCGTCAGGGGCGTGAGTAGGCTCGACCTCTTCCAGGTCGCCAGCGCGACGGGCGCGGCCGTGGTCAAGAAGACCGAGGGGTTCGCGGCCGCCGACCTGGGACGGGCCGGCGTCGTCGAGGAGCGGGTCATCGAGCCGTACGCGGACCGCCGGAAGCGGCGGCGGATGCTGGTCTTCGGGGACTGCCCCGACCCGGCCTCGGTCGCGGTCCTGCTCCGGGGCGTCGCCGGGCAGGTCGCCGACCAGGCGACAGTCGAGGTCCGGAAGGCCGCGGCCGCATTCGCTGCGGCCGATGGCTGTGCCGGACACCGGCCCGGCGTCGTGCCAGGTGCGGGTGCCATCGACGTCCGTCTCGCGGACCGGGTCCGGACCGCGGCGTTCGACCACCACACGAGAGCCCAGCTGGCCGCCGAGGCGTACGCGACGGCCCTGGTGGCACCCGTCCGCGCCCTGGCCGCGAACGCCGGCCGCGACCCCATCACGACGCTCGCCGACCTGCGTGCCGCCCACGCCGACGGCGAGACGGCGGCCGGGCTGGTGCTGCCCGACGGTCAGATCGGCGACGCGCTCGAAGCGGGCGTGCTCGAACCGGCGGCGGTGCGTCACCGCCAGCTCGTCGCCGCCACCGAGGTCGCGTCGCTGTTGCTCCGCGTGGACGACGCCATCGACGCGACGTTCGAGACCGAACTGGCCGGACCGGGCGAGTCGGTATACGACGACGTCGCCGAGCAGCACATGCCGGACGACGAATAGTCAACGAACCTGTATTTTCGGGGGTGAAAGGAACGCTATTCGAGACGTTGCGGCCAGGTGGAACACTGGTTGCCATCGTTACCTGTTCGCACAGATTTTTACGTGAGAACATGGAACGTGGTGGCAGATGGCAACGAACACCGACCTCCAGGCGACGGTCGGGGAGCCGAGCGGCGTCGTCGACCAGTCGCCCGGCCTGCTGACCCGCCTCTCCGAGTCGTTCGACCTGCGCCGGGTCCTTTTGGTCTACACGGTCGTCTTCGGCGCCTACGTCTACCTCCCGATACTGTCGCTGGTGCTGTTCTCCTTCACGACGGGGGGCGTGAACTTCCCCATCGGCGGGTTCACGACGAACTGGTATACGGTGCTCCTGAACAACGACGCCCTCATCGAGACCATCGTGAGCTCGCTCCAACTCGCGTTCGTGGTGATGCTCATCACGACGGCGATGGCGACGGCCGCGGCGCTCGCCTACCGGCACGACTTCCGCGGCAAGCGGGCGGTGCTCTACCTGGTCATCCTGGGAATCATCACGCCGGGAATCACCTACGGCGTCGGGGCGACGCTGTTCATGAACGAGATGCTGAACGTTCCGAAGGGGCTGTGGACGGCCGTCCCGGTCCACGTGGTCTGGACGTTCCCGTTCGCGTTCATCATCATGCTGGCGGGCATCCCGCCGAACCTGGCGAACCACGAGCGCGCCGCGCGGGTGATGGGCGCGAGCAACCGCACGGTGTTCAAGGACATCATCCTGCCCCAGATCGGCCCGACGGTGCTTGGCGCGGCCGTCTTCGCGCTGACGCTCTCGTACAACGAGGGCACCAGGTCGATGCTGCTGCTCGGCTCGGACAACACCATGCCGATCTACGTCTTCTCGACCATCGCCTCCACCGGGACGAAGCCGGACATGTTCGCGCTCGGGGCCGCCACCACGGTCATCTCGCTCGTGCTGCTCGGCGTGGCCGGCGCCGTGCTCCTCTGGAAGAGCTGAGGACGGGGACCCCTACCTTTTTGCTCGCGGCCGGTCCCAACCAGTACATGACAGACCCAACGATCGGGTTCGTCGGACTGGGCATCATGGGCGGACCGATGGCGAGGAACCTCCTCGACGCGGGCTACCGCGTCGTCGGTCACAACCGCTCGCAGGAGCCAGTGGAGGCGCACGTCGAGCACGGCGGCGAGGCCGCGGACACCGCCCGCGGGACCGCCGAGCGAGCGGACGTCGTGTTCACCTGCCTGCCGGACTCGCCGACAGTGGACGAGGTGATGCGGAAGGACGACGGCGTCCTCGCGGGCCTCAGCGAGGGCATGACCGTCATCGACACCTCGACCATCTCGCCGACCGTCACCGAGGAACTGGCGAGCGACCTGGCCGAGATGGGGGTCGACATGCTCGATGCGCCCATCAGCGGCGGCGAGGAGGGCGCCATCGACGGCACGCTGTCCATCATGATCGGGGGAGACGCCGACGTGCTGGCCGAACACCGGGACCTCTTCGAGGTCGTTGGCGCGACCGTCACCCACTGCGGCGGGAACGGTGCGGGACAGGTGACCAAGGCGTGCAACCAGATCGTCGTCTCGGGGACCATGCAGGCCATAAGCGAGGCGCTGGTCTTCGCGAAGAAGGCGGGGGCGGACCTGGAGGCCGTCGTTGACGCCATCAGCGGCGGGGCGGCCGGCTGCTGGGCGCTCGACAACCGCGCCCCCCGGATGATCCGCGGGAACTTCGAGCCGGGCTTCTTCGCCGAATACCAGTACAAGGACCTCCGCATCGCGACCGACGCGGGCCAGACCTACGGCGCGCCGATGCCCGTGACGTCCGTCGTCCACGAGTCGTACAAGTCGATGGTCGAGCGCGGCCTCGGCCGCGACGACAACTCGGGCGTCCTCCAGGTGCTCGAAGTGCTCGCAGGCGAAAAAGCCCGGATCGAGTGAGCGGGCTCGCCCGGCCGGGGCCGTCGGCCGACGCGGCGAAGGACTTTGTAACGAGCCGGCGTAGGGGCGGGTATGCAGGCGGCGCGACTCCACGAGTACACCGACGAGTTCGCCGACGCGTTGTCCATCGACGAGGTGCCCCGACCGGAGCCGACCGAACACGACCACGTCGTCGTCGAGGTCGAGGGGGCGGGCTGGTGCCAGACCGACAACCACGTCATCGAGGGGCTGTGGACCGAGTACATGCCGACGGAGCTCCCGCAGACGCTCGGCCACGAGAACGCCGGGACGGTGGCCGCGGTGGGCGAGAGCGTCACCACGGTCTCGGAGGGGGACCGGGTCATCTGCCACCCGGCGATGACCTGCGGGACCTGCCGGGCCTGCCGACGCGGGGAGGACATGTTCTGTGCGAACCTGCAGTTCCCGGGCATCGACACCGACGGCGGCTTCGCCGAGTACCTGCTCACCTCGGAGCGCGCGGTCGTCCCGCTCCCCGACGGGGTCGACCCGGCGGACGTCGCCCCGCACGCCGACGCGGGCATCACCGCCTACCACGCCGCGAAGAAGGCCAACCGGGAACTCGACCCCGGCGACTACGCGCTCGTGGTCGGCATCGGCGGCCTCGGCCACATCGGCCTCCAGGCGCTCGACGCGATCAGCGCCGCCACCATCGTCGCCGTGGACCCGAAGGAGGAGGCCCTGGAGCTGGCCCGCGACCTGGGCGCCCACCACACCCTGAACCCGGACGAGGAGGACGTGCCCGCGGCGGTCGAGTCGCTCACCGACGGCGACGGCGTCGCCCAGGTGCTCGACTTCGTCGGGGCCGACGTGACGACGGGCTACGGCCCCGACGTCCTCGCGCCGGGCGGGGACCACCACGTCGTCGGCTACGGCGGTCACGTCCACCAGCCCTCCCAGACGCTCGTCAGCGGCGAGTTCGCCTACCGGGGGACGCTCGTCGGGCGCTACGCCGAGCTCCAGGAGCTGATGGCGCTCGTCGCGCGGAGCGACGTCGAACTCCGGACGACGCGCTACGACCTGGACGAGATAAACGAGGTCGCAGAGCGCCTGGCACACGGCGAGATAGAGGGGCGCGCGGTCATCGTGCCGCCGTAGTCGGACGACTCGCCGGGCACGGTCGACCGGGACCCGCCGGACGGTCACCAGTCGTCGATGCGCTCGCGGGCCGCCTGGTAGCCGGCGTGCGAGCGCCAGCGTTCCCCCGACGCGACGTGCTCGACGGCGTAGGGCGCGCCGCAGTCGCCACAGCGGCGGCGCTCGGGGTGCGTGACGACGACCGACGCGCGGTGCCGACCGGCGGTCCACTCGCAGTCCGCGGCGGTGCAGACGAGGCGGAGCCGGGGCTCCGTGAACGGCTCGCAGTGCCGCGGGGCGTCCACCGAGTCGGCCACGCGGCGAAAGCGGGGGCCGTGGCCCGACTCGCCGTACTGCTGGAACTCCCAGGCGTGGACCAGCTCGTGTCGGACGACGGCCGCGAACGCCGGCCAGCCGTACGCGCGATAGGCGGCCCAGGTGAGGCGGATGGTGACCCGGTCGTCGGTGGCGTCGTACCGGCAGGCCCCGGCCCGGCGGACGGCCCGCTCCGAGAGCTCCCAGTCGACGGCCGCGTGGTCCACGTCGAGGGGAACGGTCCGGGCGTAGCGCGCGGCGCGGCGCAGGAGTTCGTCCCGCGTAGTCGGCGCGGGGACGGTGGCATCGGGGGCGAACGCGTCGTCGGCACTCGTCTCGCCGGCCATCGCGGTCCGAGCCGTCGCCCCTGCGGGCGTCGACGTGCCGTCGGGCGTGTCGCTGTCCGCCCCCTGGGTCGTCGTCGAGCGCTCGTCGTGTGGCCCGTCGTCGCCAGTCATCTCGCGGTCGTCGTGGCCGACGAAGCCGCGACACTTATACGCCCCGGAGGGTCGTCAGTCGCCCCGCTGGGGCTCAGTCGAAGAGGTCCTCGTGTCGCTCGGCGAGGTCCGTGTACGCGCCCGTGGCGTACCGCTCGAAGATCTCCGCCGGGTCGACGGACGTCTCGGCCAGCGGCGTGACGCTCGCCGGGACCCCGCGAACGAACGACTCGGCTGGCACGTCGTAGCCCTCGGGAACGACTGAGCCGGCAGCGACGATGCTCCGCGCGCCGATGGTGACGCCGGTGTTGACGGTCGCGTTGAAGCCGACGAGCGCCCCGTCCGCGACCGTCGCCTCGTTGAGCACCGCGCCGTGGCCGACCATGACCCGTTCGCCGACCGTCGCCGCGTGCAACACCGCCCCGTCACCCACGTGCGACGACCGGCCGATCCGGACCGGGGCGACGTCGCCCCGGAGGACGGCCCCCGGCCAGACGCTGGCGTCCGCCCCAACGGACACCGCGCCGACGAGCGTCGCCTCCCGGCTGACGTGCGCGCGGTCGTGACAGTCCGGTCGCTCCCCCTCGAAGGCGTACTCGCGTCGGTCCACCATGCCCGGAGAGACGGCTTCTAGCGCAATAGCTCCCGAGGGCGACCCACCCTCCGCGCGGGCAGACCGAAGCGCAGGCAGACCGAGCGATGCGCGGGAGAAACTGAAGCGAGCGGACAGAACAGGGCAGTGCGTAGTCGGAACAGGGGGCGGCGCGGACGGTACACTCCTCACAGGGTCGGACTCGTTCCGGACCGGACGTGCCGACGCCGCCTGTCGGCAGCGACGACCGGTTCCACCCGTTTGTAAGTCTCTGTAAGCGTTTGTAAGTCCCTGTAAGTCCCCGCGAGCAGGCCGCTCGACCGGCGAGCGCCGCCCCACGGACCGACCCCACGGCCACGCCAAGAACCAACCCGGTGGGGCGCGTATCCACGACCGCGATGGAGACGCTCAAGCGAACGCTCCGGGAGGCACCGGTCGTCGAGCGCGGCGAGTACGACTACTTCGTCCATCCGATCACCGACGGCCTCCCCCTCGTGGAGCCGTCGCTGCTCCGCGAGGTGGTCGCCGGGGTGAAAGACCTCACGTCGATGGACCGGGTGGAGAAGATAGTCACGCCGGAGGCTATGGGCATCCACATCACGACGGCGCTCTCGCTGGACACGGACACGCCATTCGTCATCGTGCGCAAGCGACCGTACGGCTTCGCGGGCGAGGTCGCGGTCCACCAGACCACGGGCTACGCCGAGGGCGAACTCTACCTCAACAGCGTCGGCACCGACGACCGGGTGCTCCTCCTCGACGACGTGCTGGCGACCGGCGGCACGCTCTCCGCGGTCTGTGCGGCCATCGA
>Ga0102959_1000123_pt1 | contig 25352 bp, 25 predicted proteins | sample SalPonF2_B_D2_MG_FD_84520 | JGI IMG/M metagenome (GOLD analysis project Ga0102959, IMG submission 84520) | Salt pond soil microbial communities from South San Francisco under conditions of wetland restoration - Salt Pond MetaG SF2_B_D2_MG ...
GTCGTTACAACCCTATTCATATTGGCGTGGTCTATGTTTCTGGCCGCCTGTTCGCAGGAAATTGTCGAACCCGAAACGTTTGGCAGCATCGATGGATACGCCATAAATAGTGAAACCAATTCAGGGATCAAAAATGCCAGTATCTCTACGGCGCCGGCAACGGAAGCATTGTTAACGGACAATAAGGGACATTTTGAAATCAAAAAAATTCCAACAGGGGCCTATTCTATAAATGTTTCCAAGCCTAATGTAGGTTCGAATACCGTAAATATAACGGTGCGGGAAAATATTACTACGACGGCAAAGATTCTGATTGAACCATCAAAAAATCAATCTGCATCCAACGATAGTTTGGAGGCTCAAGTAACCTCATGGTTTCAAACGGGACAAAGCGATAGTTCTTTTGTAGAGGTGGAGTATGACGTGAAAAATTTAAGTACTACCACTCAGATCAAAGGATACGATATCTATTTTGATATTTTAAGCGATAAGGGGAAGCTTTTGTATGAAGTGCAAGATTCACTGCTGCGTCCGGGGGAGCGGAATCCCGGTAGTTTTAGAAAGTATGTGCGGGACGCAACTGTAAATTCTGTTGAGGTTTCTGGCACTTATGTGCGCAACGATTAGTGTAAAACAAGATTTTTTAAAAACTAGGATTCTGAAAAAAGTTGATATTATACTGGATATCCCTTCTGTAATTTGAAGTTTATAGCCCTCAAATATTTAAAAACATTCTCAAGACAGACGTATAGAAACGCTAATTTGCGCGTTTAATATACTAATTGGATCGGCTAAAAAAGATAAAATCTGTAGCCGGAGGTTCAATTTTTGCATTTCGTAACAATTTGGCGATTTGTGCCCGGTGGTGCTGACCGTGTATAATCACATGATGCAGAATGTCGGAAAGCATTGTTTCATAAGGGGTTCCCTTGGAATTCTCGTAGGCTATAATGTGATCCAGGTTTTCATGAGAAGTCTCGATAAGGTCCTTCCATTTTGAGGAATAGGTCTTAAGCGTATGGAGGGCTTCGGATAAACCGTAGTCAGGCCAGACTTTCAAGTCTTCCAAAGATTCATCTTGAATTCGGCGATACCAAAGATCCTGGGCTCCGGCAAGGTGTGCAAAATAGCGTATGGCTTTGTCAGAGTCTTCGAAAGGCAAATGGTCTCGCAGGCTAATCAGTACCTGTTTGTTAGCCCAGCTATCGTAATCAAAAAGTCGAATAAGTCGTTTGGCCGGTGTCATAAGCAGTGTTTAAATAAAAGTTAATCTGCTTGATCATATTAGAATGAATGCAATTATTCAAATTTTGAAGTTGATAAGAGTCAGACTATTTTTGGTTCTGAAAAAACGGCAACTTATATATCAAAATTATGCTGCTTGCACTGGATATTGGAAATAGTAACATTGTAATCGGGGCATCGCAAGATGGGGAATGGAGTCATCAATGGAGAATACAAACCGATGCTGATGAGACGCCCGATCAATATGCGATGCTATTTAAAAATTTGTTTGAAGAAGCCGGCCTTACATATAGGGATTTTAATCATATTATTATCTGCAGCGTAGTGCCCCAGTTAACGCGAACTATTAGCGATGTGTTTGAAAAAAGATCACATACTGAGCCGCTAGTATTGAATGGGAAGGTCTATACTGGTCTTGAGGTGAAAACAGATAATCCCCAAACGGTAGGTGCCGACCTTATTGCTGATGCTGTAGGAGCTTATGAGGTCTTTCATGATAACTGCATCGTTGTCGATTTTGGTACGGCTACCACATTGATGGCTGTGCGTAAGCCCGGCGAAATGATCGGTGGTGCCATTTGTGCAGGCCTCAAAGTGACGATTGACGCGCTGGTAGGCAAGGCCGCCCAATTATCCCAAATACCGCTGGAACCGCCGGCGGATGTGATCGGCGCCAATACGATGGATGCCATGAAATCCGGTTTGGTGCTCGGTCATCTGTGTATGGTCGAGGGACTCATCGACCGGATGCGCAAGAAGATGGACTCGGCTAAAGTGATTGCCACGGGAGGCCTGTCGGAGAAGGTAGGTTCTTATACGGATTATTTTGATGTGGTGGATCCGATGCTGACTTTAGATGGGCTACGTTTAATTATGGAAAGGCAGTGAACAATTGATCAATTATCAATTACAAATCCGTTCACTTATAACTACTCACTGTAATGTGATCAAACCTAATTTCTGCCTTTTCACGTCTGCCGAGCTCTAAATGCCAAAAAACTTGGAAATACCATTCAGGATAAACTGTACGCCAATCGCCATGGCAATAAATCCCATCATTCGAGTAATGGCATTCATGCCGGTGGGGCCAATATATTTGGCGGAAAATGGGGCCAATCGCAGTACTCCATAAGAGATGAGAGCTACAAAAGCGATAGCAATAGTCATGACGATCATATCCATGATTCCGTTCGCCTGCGAAGCTAATCCGATCACCACGGCAATACTTCCCGGCCCCGATAACATAGGCATAGCCATGGGGGTAAAGGAGACATCTTGTTTGGCTTTGGCGGCTTCTTCAGCCTCCTCTGAAATCCTGCGTTCCGTAGTATCGGGGCTCAGCATCGAGTAGGCAGCGCGTAGGATAATAAGTCCCCCGGCAATGCGAATACCGGGCAGGCTGATCCCAAAAAAGCTCATGATAAAAGTACCCGCCAGCAGAAAGATGATAAGTACCACAAACATATAAAAAGAGGCCTTTTGGGCTATGTTTGCCCTTTCGGTACTGGTATTGTATTCGGTAAGAGATAAAAATACGGGCATGGCAGCCAATGGATTTGCTACCGAAATGATTGAGGTAAAAACGGCAACCAATAAGGTGCCGGGCCCGTTTAGGTAGTTCGCAAATATGTTGGATTGGGAGAACAGGTTATGAAACATAGATCCGAAAATAGCAAACTGTAGGTTAAGTTTGAAAATTTTAGTAGCCCATAGTGTAGTAACCACTTATTGAGCTATCGTAAGCAAGAATTAATCCTTTAAAGTTTGGTAAAAAAGGGATGAACCTTTCATAAAGACAAATTAAATCTTTAGATTTTAGCCGATGTAATTTTGAAATGAATTTGAACTGATGAGCAGCATAACGATCCCCCAAAAGAGAAAAATACTCGATCGAATTAATCAAATTGTTGAAGATTCGGAACAAGGATTTGAAGATAAACTTCAGGATATTTGTGAGCTTCTGGAAGAAGAAATAGAAATTTTCGACTGGGTTGGATTTTATCTGGTAGATCCCCGGGCCGATCGCGAGCTGGTGTTGGGGCCATATGTAGGGGAGCCAACGGATCATACCCGTATTCCTTTTGGGAAGGGGATTTGTGGACAGACTGCTGAAACAAATGAGACATTTGTAGTTCAGGATGTGAATCAGGAAGATAATTACCTGGCTTGCAGTATTCATGTGAAAGCAGAAATTGTTGTCCCGGTCAAAAAGGAGGGAGAATTTGTTGCGGAGCTCGATATCGATTCCCACACAAAAGATTCGTTAACCGATGAGCACCGTACCATGCTGGAAAAAGCTTGCGAGAGTTTAGCCAATCTTTTTTAGGGATTTCCGAAAGGACTTTGTATAAATAAGTTAATTTAAAACAAACGTATTGTTATATGTCATTTGAACTAAGCGACGAAAAAGCTATTGATGTGCTAATCTGGTGGGTCGAGGGTGCTGATGGCAGCATCGATTACAGCGAGGAGCAGGCTGTAAAGGAAGCCTTGGAAGATATGGATTATAGTCTGGAAACCTATTACCAGGAAACGCTGGAATATATCGGGGCACTGGCTACCGAACAATTAGATCAACTTGTGGATGAAGCAATCGCTTGGGCTAGCGAGAAATTCGATCATCACAAAAAGCAGGTAACACTTGCCCTGTTATATGTTATTGCAGAATGCAATGGCAAAATTAGTTCTGCACAGCAAGAGAAATTGGACCGGATTCAGAATACGTTTAGTATAGAAGCTCCGGAAGGTGGAAAATAATCGGGATTTCAGTTAGAGGGCTTTGAAAAACCAGAAATTTTGTTCAGGATCAAAGCTTGAGTGAATTCGAAACCGGAGCTTATTACGTAATAAGTGAGGGTTTCGAATTCACGAAAATGCAGAGATTGATCAATAATATCGGTTTTGCAAAGGCCTCAGTTAATAGTTTTTGTTATTGGGATAGACTTGCCTTATTGCATTTTAGATCCCTAATTGACAAATGATGATCTTATTTTAATCCTGTCCACTCTTTGCTGAGTTTCCATAGCTTCTGTCGGGCATCGATCTTGTAGGCCTGATCCAGTGCTCGAGCCTGCTGTTTCTTGTTAAAATACTTTCCCGTCACGTTTTTTAGTTCTGGAGCGGTAGCCAGATAGACTTCAGCCTCGGCTCCGGTTTCTGCATTTCCCAGGGGGTTAATATCTGCTTCACGGACCATCTTGGTATCAAGGTAGGTTCCGGGATGCAGGCTGTTAACACTGATATTATCCTCTTTCAGCCTTTCCGCCAAGTCAATGGTAAACATGATGAGGGCCAGTTTACTTTGCCGGTATGCGCGGGTCGCGGTGTAATTATTTTCAAGCATCACATCATCAAAATCAATGGGATGTTGGCCGGCAGAGCTAACGTTTATAATTCGGGAGGGAGCGGCTTTTTTGAGGGCCGGGAGCAGCAAATGCGTGAGTAAAAAGGGAGCCAGATAATTGACGGCAAACCGTAATTCATAGCCATCATCGCTTTCCTGACGCTCGTCTTCAAACCCTAATCCGGCATTGTTAATCAACACATCCAGGCTGTTATGGTCATTTAAGATATCTTCGGCCAGCTGACGTACATTTGCCAACGCTGAGAAATCCGCCAGATAAGTTTCAATCGTATCATTGCCGGTAGCCTCTTGTATCTTTGTTGATACACCTTCTAACTTTTCAGGATTTCGACCGTGAAGCAAAAGGTGGGCTCCTTGTTCAGCCAGTTTCCGAGCCGTGATTTCCCCGATCCCGTCTGTGGCTCCTGTAAGTAAAATGGTTTGATCAGCTACTTCTTTCATACCATGATGTTTGCTTTCTATTTTCTTTATAGAAAGAACAAGAAGAAGGGCGTAACGATTCAGATTTAGAAAAGGTAGTCCCATTCCAACATAAAGAGTCCTAAGCGAAACCCAGAGGAAAAAAACGCAGAATAGCGAACAAGGAACAGTCGAATGTTGAAGGAAAATTCGTTATTCAACATTCCTTGTTCTGCGGTTCGATATTCTTATTACCGCACTTTACACACAAGTCCGTTGTGTGCTTTAATATATCCGGCGCGCAGGATTTCAAAACCATTTTCCCAGGCGTACAATCCCATCTGATAAATGTCCATCAGTTCGCGGTACCCATAGTTCATATAATCACTCATGATGGTATAAAAAGCGCGACTTTTCCATTGTTTTCGAGGCGTCGTCAGAAGGGCATACCCGCCCGGCTTCAGAAACCGCCGGTGCATATCAAAAGCTACGGGCTTGTATTCATCCGGAAAGTGTTCGATCAGCCCGATACTAACGACGACATCAAACTCCCTGCTGTAGTTGAGATTGCGAATATCATCCACCACAAAATCGATATTCATATCTTCTTTGTAATATACCTTGTGGCTGCCAGTGGCGGGATTCTTGCCAAGAAAAGGATACTGCTCCGGAAACTTGCCGAAGCGATCGGTCTTACAGAAGTTGTCATAATCCACCAGTACGGCATGTCCGCCGGGATATTGTGCCAGCAGCTGCATCGCTTCGTATCCGTCCGCCGCCCCGAGAAAGAGCACTTCGGGCTTTTCGACGTCCAATTCCTCAAAAAGAGCGCGCTTGCCCCGCGGATCCCAGACCGCGTCTTCTATGCGGTGGACCTTATTCCAAACCAAAAGCTGGATGAGTTCTTCGAGGGCTTCGCCGGCTCCATTAATATTAAGCTTAAGCAGTGATTTCCATATTTCAGATCGAGCTTTTTGCTTTTCTTTAGGCATGTCCTTTTGAAAAAGCTGATGGAAAGACCGGTTAAAGTGTTCCCAGCCTTCTTTTACGGGCATCTGTTCGCCGTGCTCCTGTTCCCAGAGTTTCTTGCCTTCGGCCCATTTATCCACTTTGTAAGGACGCTGAAGGTTATCCCAGGAAAGCGAACGCCAATCGGTATAACTGACGTCTTCGAAGACATCCGGAGGTGTGGAACGTAAATCATTCACACAATCGGGCAAGCGCTCGAAATATCCTTTCTGGTGCTTAGGATTCGTTTTATCGCGGCCGTGAGCTTCGGTGGATTTCATAGCCTCGCTGTTTATTTTCCGGATTATATCAGTATAACCAACCGCTTCCTGAAAATCATCTAATTGAGTAAAAGATTCAAAGCCACTTCAGCACATCACTCTTGGGTTTTTCAACCTCCACATAACTCTCAAAAATTTCGCTCAGGCTGGCATCTTTTTGCAGCTCTTTGTGGGTCTTGGAGTCGAGATATGCGATGATTTTCTGCTTGTGGAGGATGGCGATATCGTCACAGAGGTTCTCGACGATTTCCAGAATGTGACTGGTAATGATGATCGTTTTCCCTTTCTCTTGCAGACGATTCAGGATGGTTTTCATCCGGCCAATTGAAATAACATCAATACTTTCAAACGGTTCGTCCAGGAATAGAATTTGGGGTTCGGTAAGAATAGCGGCGCAGAAAGAAAGCTTTTTACGACTGCCGGCCGACAGTTTATTTATTTTAGCATGCTCAAATTCAGTCAATCCTAAAAAGTCCAGCAATGAGTTTATCTTGACTTGCCGGTTATCTTTTGGCATCTCATAAATATCGCAGATATAGTGCAAAAAATCGTGGCTGGTAAAATGTTCAAAAAGAAGTGGTGGCTGTAAAACGGAAGCGATCTGGCGTTTAATATCCAGCTCATTAGCCTCGTTTAGTTCCAGCCCGTTAATCAGGATTTGTCCTTCATCATAATCCAGCAGGCCGGTAAGAATCCCGATAAGCGTACTTTTTCCCGCTCCATTAGGGCCGATCAGTCCAAATATGTTTCCGGAGGGAACCGAAAGATCAAAATTTTTTAAAACGGCCGTCTGACCATACGATTTTTTCAGGCCTTCAATATTTATAGCTCGTTCCATAAACGAGGGGTGATTTTAGAAGTAAAGACTACTTGTATATTACCGATATAACGATAAATCCAAAAACCGAAAATTATCGCCAGCATGACCATGGCCAAGTCTTTATAAAGTTCAAAAGACCCATAGGAAATATATAATGCTGCACTGAGCGCCATCATCACAAATCCGGAGATAAACTGAACAGAGCGTGCAATGACTGGTTGAGAAAAACTAAACGAGACCCACTCCACTTTTTTTAGGCGATAGAAAGAACTCCATAAAAACAGAACGGAAAAGACTTCAAAGATAATGATATTGCCTAAAAGGATGGATAGGAGGTTCTCTTTTCCTCCTAACGTTATTACTTCCGTTCCGCTCACGATTACAAGCATCGTCAGCGGAAGGATTAGTGCTCCCTGGATGCGTTGCTTTAATTGCTTAGACAGCGGCACGGGAAACTGCATTTCTTGTAGCAGTTCCCGATGCTCATATCCAAACAAATTACCTAAAAACATCAATTGGAAGCCCATTGGGGCGTACATGAAGAAAAATAGGATGACAAATTTTGTGGCGCCGAGCTCATCAATCCGTGAGATCATAAAAGGGAGATAAAGAATCGGGAAGCCGAGAAAGATGATAGCCTGTATTTTGTTATATGGATGAGTAACGACATAATAAACATATTTGCCGGCATGGTCGCCAAATTGAGTACATAACCAACTTCTGAAAGTACTGGTTTTTAGTTTGTGATCTTCTTGTGAGGGCGGAGTTTGGAGTGCTTTTCGGGTATTTTTGAGATGATCGAAATATAATCCAGCGAATAAAGCTAGACAAAAGACGCCAATTGCTATCTGTGTAAGTACAGCATGTGATAGGGAAGGAGCAATTGCTACGAGTCCCCCTGGTAGCACGGCGGCAATTTGATTAAAAGGGTCGATATACTGTTGGAACTGCATAAAAAAGGAATTGGAGAGCAATTCTTTTACAGATACCCCAACCACAGGGAGCATGAATAAAATCAAAACCAGAAGCCATTTTTGATAATTTTTTATCGCTTTGAGTACCCGGAATTTGGCAGAAAATATCAGCGAAAAGTTAGCCAATACGATGACCAGGGCTAGCGGCACATAGCTGATACTCTTGAACTGTAGCATTAGCAAGATAAACCAGGTGGCATTAAACAGGAGATTGAGCGGATGCAGAAAAGCCAAGAACGTGAGATATCGGCTTAGCCTGTTGAGGGGATAGCCCATCGTTAATAGCTTTCGATTTTGTTCCAATTTCATCAGGCGGATATTGGTAAAAAAGAATTGGGCTAACCAAAGTATATTTACAAATACCAGCAGTATCAATCGTCCCCGCGCGGGGGTGTACCAGCTGAACATGCTGTTGAGCTCGGTGTGCTGCAGCATCAGGATAAAATAAACGGTACCGATCACCTGTGAAAAGATGGTTCCTAAGAGAAGACCGTAAACGATTAAGACGATTAATTTCGCACCTGTAAGAGAATGACGAAATAATTTCCAGTTGTACTCAAGCAGCTTCCAAAACATTCTAAAACCGATTGTTTAATAAGAACTGAAAGATATAAATATGTGAAGCCAATGAAATTATTAAATCTGAAGGCTTTGCAAAACCCGGTGTCACCCTGGATTTATTTCAGGGTCTTTTGCTAAAGGCGAGTTAAAAGCATTTAAAGGGTTAAAGTAATAGATACTGAAACAAGTTCAGCATGACATGGAGGGTTTTGCAAAGGCCTCTAAATCAAAAATTTTGGCTTACAAGCTTAGCTGACAAAGAAAATATTAGACGAGAAGCTTTTTGCAGTTATTGATCGGCTTCGATCCAAATTTGGTGCAGAATATGTTTGTCAAATGCACGTACTAATACATTCATGTTGCGCCATAGATATAGAGTGATAGCCAGAATAAGCGCTCCCATCACGCCAAGCCGGTATATCTGATAATCCCCAAGTGGTGCAAAGACGGCATAGCCGAGACCAAATATGAGAAAGCTCATCATAAAAGTTACTTTCTGGGAGATAATGGGATGTTTAAAACTAAAAGAGGAATAGTTGGCTTTTTTATAATAAAAGAACGAGGACCATAGAAATACGAGCATAAAACAGACGAAGAAAAAGGTATTGGCAATATAAATTCCCATTACGGAACCTAATTGAGGCAGATAAATGATTTCGGCGGTGGTAATCAGATAAAAAATAAACAGGGGGATGATAATAATGCCTAAAAAACGTTCTTTTAGCTGTTGTTCAAAGGAATAGGGAAAGCTTTTATGAAGCAGAAATTCTTTGTTTTCGTAACCGAACATATTTGCCATCCCCATCGCCAAGAGCGCAACAGGTATGGCCGCAAGCATAGTTGGGATTAATAAGTTGCTGTAATAAGTATTATTCAATTGCAGCAGCAGCGGGATATACACCGCTGGAATCAAGGCAATTGCAAGAAACTGGATGCGATTGTACGAATGCGAAAGCACATAGTAGTAAAATTTACCGGCATGCGGTCCAAACCATTTGTTTAGAAAATGCCATTGGTGATTGTGCTTGTAAATTTTGCGTTCTTTTACCGGTTCCTGCAATCCTTCTCTTGTTTTAATCAAATGATCGCGAAATATGAGAAATATCAATATCGCCGAAAAAGCATAGATGGAGACAGCGATGCTGAGGTTGTAGGTGCCGGTGGCAGAGTATTGCAGCAGACCGCCGGGAGTATAAAAGAGATAATCATTTAAGGCATGGAGGCTGGGCACATAGTGGGCTAGCAGTACTTTGAACTGGCGGGATATTATGGCGATGGCTTGGATGGTGCCAAATATGAGGAATAGAATACTAAAGACGACCAATTTGAATCTTTTCTCAACGATTTTTAGAAATCGATGTTTGATGGAGTAGATAACGGCATAATTTAGTAGTACGGCTGCAACAATGACTGGGATATACATCATGTGTCTGGCTTGTAGCAGTAGAAAAACCAGCCAGGTCAGATTGAAAGTAACGTTCATCGGATGAAAGAACCCTACCAGGTTAAGATGCCGGCTCAGTTTTTTCGCCGGGTAACCATAGGCTAATAATTTCCGGTTTTCGTTCATATTCAACAGGCGGGTACTCGTGAAGGAAAAGTGCAGTATCCAGAGAACATTGGCAAAAATGAGCGTAATCAGGCGGTGCATTTCCGAGGTTAACCAAGGTAAAGTTTGTGCTACCATCGGATTTTTATCAAAGAAGACAATCACCAACGCAGAACCAAGCAAGTTTGAGAACAAAAAGAGAAGAAAAACAATATATCCCACCATCAGGAAGGTTTGAAACTTCGTGAGACGATCAAGGAAAGATGTCCAATTGAGATATATGAGTTTCCGAAGCATCATTCAAATCGCTCGTTATCAATACATAGCAATATTTAAAATACTATTTCGGTTATCAATGTAACAGTATTATCTTTTGACTGGATCAATTTTGAAACAGATTTTTTGTGATGACCTCCCGAAAAAAATTCAAATACATCTTTATTGCTGCGGTTATTGTCATTGCGGGCTTTGCCCTTGCCGATGCTTTGGGAACATTTAATTCCAAACCATATAAAGCGGTACCGCATGGATCCCATGTACATTACGTTCCGAAGGATCGGGATCCGGATGTGCCCCTTGATGATTTTCCGATGAAGAAGCCGGGCCCTAACGAGAAAATTACGCCTACCGGTCAGATTGTGCCTAAGAATCAGTAGGCCGGATCCTCGTGTCAATCTCAGTATTATAGCACGTCCTTCAAATATTGTCCGGTATAACTTTCATCCACGTTGGCAATCTCTTCGGGCGTACCGGTTGCTACAATCTGTCCCCCTGCAAAACCGCCTTCCGGACCGATATCGATGATATGATCGGCGCTTTTGATAACATCCAAATTGTGTTCAATAATAATGACCGTATGTCCATTATTCACCAGCTCATTGAAAGAGTCAAGCAACTTGGCAATATCTTCGAAATGAAGGCCTGTAGTAGGTTCGTCAAAGAAGTATAGGGTATGATTGCCGGCCGATTTACTCAAAAACTTGGCTAGTTTAACCCGTTGGGCTTCCCCGCCGGAAAGCGTCGGTGCGCTTTGCCCCAGCTTCAGGTATCCAAGTCCCACATCTTCCAGCGGCTGTAGTTTACTGGTGATGGATTTTTCATCCACAAAAAATTCTATGGCCTCCGATACCGACATCTGCAGCACATCGTATATATTTTTGCCACGATACTTAACTTGCAGCACATCCTTGCGGTAGCGTTTGCCGCCGCACTCTTCACAAGTAAGCTCGATATCGGCCATAAACTGCATCTCGATCTTTTGTATGCCTTCGCCCTGACACGTTTCGCACCGGCCGCCGGGCACGTTAAAGGAAAAGTGCCCCGGTTCGTATCCCATAATTTTGGATTGCCGCGTATTGGCAAAGAGATCCCTAATACCATCAAATGCTTTGGTATAGGTAGCGGGATTTGACCGAGAAGAGCGACCGATCGGTGACTGATCAACCATTTCCACCGAATCAATGTGATTAACGCCCGTAACCCGCTTATGCCGGCCAATCTTATCATTATAGGTGCCAAACTGTTTTTGAATAGCGGCATATAACGTATCGTGAACCATGGTCGATTTACCGGAGCCACTGACGCCGGTGACACAGATAAATTTGCCCAGCGGAAATTCAACTTCCAGGTTCTTCAGGTTGTTTTCGGATGCACCTTCCAACACAATGGATTTTCCACTGCCTTTACGTCTTTTTTCGGGGATTGGAATTTCCTTTCTACCGCTTATATATTTGCCCGTCAGCGTCTTGGATTCAAGTAGTTCATCGTATGTTCCGCTAAAATCGACTTCCCCGCCATGGATACCGGCAAACGGACCAATATCAATAATGTTATCTGCCGCTTTGATCATCTCGGGATCGTGTTCAACCACCAAAACAGTATTCCCGATATCCCGCAGCGATTTCAGGATATTGATTAACCGGTCGTTGTCGCGCGGATGAAGTCCAATTGTCGGCTCATCCAACACATACAGGCTACCGATCAACGAACTGCCCAGCGAATTTGCCAGGTTAATCCGTTGCGATTCTCCACCGCTAAGTGTGTTAGCTAAACGATTTAGGGTCAGGTACTGCAAACCTACCTCATCCAGATATTTAAGACGCTTCCGAATCTCAAACAGAACCTGATCAGCTACTTCTTTTTCAAATTCTGTAAGCTCAATTTCTTCAAAAAAATCGCGGGCATGACCTATGGTCATTTCGGCAACCTGGCCGATATGTTTGTCATTAATTTTAACATACAGCGCATCTTTGCGAACCCGATAGCCTTTACAATCCGGGCAGCGGCTGTATCCACGGTAGCGAGAATAAAATACCCGCATATGCACCTTATACGATTGGCTTTTCACCTCCTCAAAGAACGGCCGGATGCCAATATACTCGTCCTTGCCCTCCCAGAGAATTTCCTTAACCTCATCGCTAAGATCCTGATAAGGGGTGTCGATAGGAAGGCCGTAACGTGCTGAAACCTTGATGAGATCACGCAAGTGCTTGCTAAATTTCTGTCCCGAATATGGAGCAATAGCGCCATCTCGAATAGTTTTTTCCGGATCAGGGATCACCAAATCCTCATCGATACCTGCTACGCGGCCAAACCCTTCACAAGTGTCGCAAGCCCCGAATGGGTTGTTGAAGGAGAACATCTGTGGAGTAGGTTCGTGAAACTCCATACCGTCCATCTCGAAATGTTCACTGAACGCTAGCTCTTTACCATTACGAATTTTCACCGAGCATCGGCCATTGCCTTCCTGGAAAGCCGTTTCCAGCGATCCGGCAATGCGGGTCTGCGTTTCCTCATCGCTTCGAAGAATCAAACGGTCAACCAGCACCCGGTACTCATCTGGATTAATATTCTCAGCATTCGTATCCTCTGCTGTTAAATCCAAAACCTGTTCATCCTCAAGATGAAACAGCCTTGGATATCCTTTTTCTTTAAGAACTTTTAGTTCCTCCTGAAATGCCTTCTCTTCGTGGTGCGGAATAGAAAATAGCACATAAAACTTGGTGTCATCCTCAAAGCGATCATGCAAATCCTCAATAACTGTTTTAGTGCTGTCTTTTTTTACTTCTCGTCCCGATTTAGGGGAGATTGTGTGCCCGATTCGCGCATACAGCAGACGCATGTAATCATATATTTCGGTTGTAGTACCAACCGTAGAGCGCGGATTGGTAGAGCTGGTCTTTTGCTGAATAGCCATAGCAGGCGAAATGCCCTGCATATAATCGACATCCGGTTTATCCATGCGTTCCAGAAACTGTCGTGCATAACTGGAAAGACTCTCTACATACCGGCGCTGGCCCTCGGCATAAATGGTATCGAAAGCGAGACTCGATTTCCCCGAACCGGAAACACCGGTGATGACCGTCATCTCGTTGCGGGGAATCTCAACATCTATATTTTTAAGATTATGAACTCGTGCCCCTTTGACGATGATGGGACGATCTTTGTCGGGTTTTTGTTGTGGTTTCTCGGAAATTGCTTCGGACTGAGACATTCAGTAAAACTTTGCGTTTGTATAAACGGGTAAAGGTACGAATTTTATGAAAGAAAATGAGGTTTTAATCCACTTAAAACATTCATCTAAAACAAGCTTAATATGTTATGCGTTCATCAAAAGTTAAAGGTTAATAGCTATGGTTGACTTGTCGAACTCTTGGAAACTTGTGGCCGAAGCGCTGCTATTGTATGTCGGATTACCAATATTATTTTATTTCGATTGGCTGCCCATTCCCAAAATATTGGTATTGTTGCTGGTTGCGGCTTATTGTGGCTATCAGCTTTGGCAGGATTCTACGTTTGGGAAAGGTATCCTGCGAAGAACACAAAATGAGCAGATTACCAGGACTCTTTTATTGCGGTCCATTGTTGTGGCGATCATATTGGCAGGCTTGGTCTGGTTCATCCAACCCAGTCAGTTATTCTATTTACCTGTCCACCGCCCGATTTTATGGATGGTTATTGTAGTGTTATATCCTATTCTTTCCGCTCTGCCCCAAGAGTTTATTTTCCGCACCTATTTTTTTCATCGTTTTGATGATTTGATGACCTTGAAATATTCGACGGTGCTCGTAAGTGCAATGGCTTTTTCATTCCTACATATTGTATATCATAATTGGTGGGCAGTGGGGCTCAGTTTCGGTGCGGGACTTTTATTTGGGTTGACGTACCTGAAAACTGAATCATTATTTTGGGTGACCGTAGAACATGCCATTTATGGATGTTTAGTGTTTACTCTTGGTCTGGGTAATTTTTTCTACGAGCATTTTTGATAACATTGGTAAAGTAGGGATGCCGATGTTCCTATAGAAATGTAGCAATCCTTATCCTATATTGATGGTTGTAAATGATATAACCGAAATTTCAAACAGATACGAATGGGTTTAGACGTTACTGATCGGCAATTTGAGCGCTGGATTACACAAACCGGTAAACTGATCACTGAGTTTTATCAAGAGAAGGATAAATCGAAAGTATTCGCAGGAAAAACGCCGGAAGAAGTGCAGGCCCTCTTGAACGAGCCGCTACCATCAGATCCCAAAAATATCGAAGCATTGCTGGACGAAGTAGGGGAGAAGATTTTCAGCACTATTACCAATAATGTGGGGCCGCGTTATTTTGGCTATATCACAGGAGGGGGCAACCAAGTGGCGGTGCTTGCCGAGATGATCAAAGCTTCGTTGAATCAAAATAATTTAAAATGGCATTCTTCCCCGGCCAGTACCGAGATAGAACGGCTGGTAATGCGATGGGTAGCGGAATTTATCGGATATCCCACAACAAGCGCTGGGGTATTATTAAGCGGGGGATCGGTGGCCAATTTTAATTGCCTGGCAGTGGCACGAAAAATCAAGTCGCCGGTTAATATTTCCGATGAGGGGCTCTATGGCTCGAAACCGATGACAGTGTATGTATCCGAAGAAGGACATTCAAGCTTTGATAAGGCAATGGATATGCTGGGGCTTGGGAAAAATTATCTGCGAAAGATACCCGTTGATGACGAGATGCGTATCAATATCGATCAATTGGAAAATAAAATACGATCGGATAAAAATTCGGGCGTGCATCCTATCTGTGTGATCGGGGTGGCAGGTACAACCAATACTGGCGCCGTGGATGATTTGGAGAAACTGGCCGATGTCTGTGAACGTCATGATTTATGGTACCATGTAGATGCCGCTTACGGCGGACCGGCGGCAAGAGTGGAAGGGGTTTCAGAGATGTTTCGAGGCATTGAGCTGGCCGACTCAGTGGTCGTAAATCCGCACAAATGGATGTATGTGCCATTCGAAGCGGGTGGCGTGCTGGTTAAGAACGCCGAACACCTGCGGACAACTTTCAGCACTATTCCCGACTACCTGAAATCCGACAAGCAAGATACCGGCCGTACGGATCTGATGGAATATAATCTACCCCTCACAAAAGAATTTAAAGCACTCAAAGTTTGGATGACCCTGAAAGCTTATGGAGCGCGGAGATTGCGTAAGGAAATTGCGGCAGATATCGATAAAGCAAAATATTTATCACAACAGGTTCAAGAACATCCCAATATGGAGTTAATGGCCCCGGTACCATTGTCGATTGCCTGCTTTCGGTATAATCCCGGGAAATTGGATACGGATGCATTAAATACACTTAACGATAGGATCATCCAAGATATGGAAGAGGACGGCCGTATTTTTCTAACCGGTACCAAGATTAAGGGACAGACAGCTTTACGGACGTGTTTTATCAATCATCGCACTACCAAAGAAGATATCGACTATTTACTGGATGTAGTTGATGAGGTAGCCGGTAGTTGTGTCATGAACTAATTTTCTTCAACGCATCTACTTTTTGTTGTAGCTTTTCGTAGTGCGACCCTTTCCAATATACCTGTTTACAGTTTTGGCACTGGAAAAATTGAGAGTGCCATTTTTTAACCTTGGGTGGAACTTGATCATTAACCTTCGAAAGCGGCACTTCTTCCAGCAGGCCATTACATTTCATACATCGCGAAAACGGATCCAAATGATTGGCTAGCGAAAATCGATGAAACAGTTCTTGTATTTGTTGATCGGGATCTTGGGCACGCACCCAGTAGCCGAAGCGAGTGTCCCCATTTTTGAGCAGTTCCACGTCCCGCGTTAGGATCATGCGATGTTCTTCGTTAGATTTGCGAATAATATCCATATCATCCCAGCTTTCGTTTGATGCAGCATCAAATCCCAGTAAACGCAATGTCTTTAGCAGTTTGCCCAAGTGTATATCTACAATAAATGAGGTAGGCTCCGAAAAGATGAGATCAATATTCGATTTATCAACCCGTTCAAAAGGGTACACCGCAATTTGATCCCCTTTTTGTACATTATAATCTAAAGAATTTTCTTGTCCATTTACCGTTAGCTTAAAAATGGCTGTATGAGGAATACCTTGGGATTCGATCAAGTCTTTGACGGCAGGGTGAAGCTCAAACACTAAATCAACAGAAGTATATTCCTCATTATTTCGGGATCGATGTAGAAAATTCTGCAGGGATCCTTTTGCAATTAAAGTTGCTTTTGGCGTTTTTGATTTCTTCATTTGTTCTAAGTGGCTTTTTTAGTATCCTACACCTTGAGAAAGGTTTTATAAAAAAATAACAATTGGGATTCTCATAAGGTCAATAATTATAGTTACTTAAATGGCAATTTTTGGAAAAGGGCCCTTTTTGAGAATAAGGGAAATTTCATTACCTTTTTTAAATGTTTTTACAAGGTATTTTGGCACTTAATTCGTTTAGAATCATCTACTTATAACCAAAGTAATAGTTCTGCAATTTTATGGATTTATTTGATAAACTACAGGGCAGACCCAGTCCACTAGGTGAATTTACTTCTGAAGGATACGGATATTATACGTATCCCAAACTAGAAGGGCCGCTGGGACCTGTAATGAAATTTAATGGGGATGATGTCATTGTTTGGAGTATCAATGATTATTTGGGAGTTGGAAGTAATAGGGAAGTTAAAAAGTACGATACTGAGATTGCCAGTGATTATAGTTTGAGTAGCCCCATGGGAGCCCGTCTAATGACTGGGAATACGTCTGAGCACGAAAAATTGGAAGAGGAGCTGGCCGACTTTGTTCATAAGCCTGATGCTTTCTTGTTAAACTATGGCTATCAAGGCATCATGAGTGTAATCCACGCCTTGGTTGACCGCAATGACTTTTTGATTTATGATGAGCTCAGTCATGCCTGTATTGTGGATGGCAAGCAGCTTGCTATGGCTGAAAAGTATGTGTTCAAGCACAACGACATTGAAAGTTTTAAGAAACAGTTGGAGCGGGCTCATCGCAATAAAAAAGATAATTCTTCTATTCTTGTTGTTACCGAGGGTGCTTTCGGGATGACCGGGGATCTCGGTATTCTTCGTGAGATGATAGCTTTAAAAGAAAAATACCCATTCCGTCTTTTGGTTGATGATGCGCATGGCGTAGGTACGATGGGAGAAGATGGCTCTGGTACTGGCACCCACCTGGGTTGCCATGATGGTATCGATCTTTATTTCGGAACGTTTGCCAAAGCTTTTGCTTTGATTGGTGCTTTTGTCGCTACAGAGCCACGGGTCGTTGAATTCCTAAAAGCGAATGTCCGTAGTCAGATTTTTGCAAAATCGGTTCCTATGCCTATTGTGAAGTCTGCACGCAAGAGATTGGAGATGATTCGAAATCATCCCGAATGGAGAGAAAAACTCTGGGAAAATACAAATATGCTTCGTAATGGTCTCCGGGATATCGGATACAATGTGCTGCCGGCCGAATGCCCGGTAACACCTGTACTTACCAAAGGCAGCACCGATCTATGTACGCTCATCATGAAGAAGATGCGTGAGGAACATGGTATTTTCGTCAGTGGAGTAGCTTACCCAGTAGTGCCAAAAGGCACTGTCCTGATTCGGTTGATACCAACAGCGGCTCATACGGAAGAGCATATTCAGAAAACACTGGATGGCTTTGACGCCATTAAGGATGTAGTCTTTGACGAAGCCGAAAAGCAGAAACGGATGACAGCCTAACAGTAATATTTTATTTAGATATTCAAAACCTAAAAAGCCCCTATGCCGGGGCTTTTTTAGGTTTAAAAATAAAAAGGTTAAGTCGATCGAGGCTACGAAAACAGCTTTTTAATTAAGCCAATAACCGTAGATTTTTCATCGTCTTGTTTAGTATCGCCCTTGCGCCCCCCACTTAGTTTATCATAGCTGGGACGTGGTAGATGCATTTCATCATCTTTTTTCTTCTTTTTCTTGCCTCTTCCATTTCGACTGCCCTTCTTGCCTCGTTTCTTCTTTTGTTTCTTGCCAGAGCTTTTCTTTTTCTTCCGTTGCTTTAGCTTTTGCTTCACCTTATCCGGAAGATTCAGTTCTTTTGGGGGTTCACCCAGTGCATTTTCCAGGTTATTGATATCACTGCGATCCTGTTTTGACACTAGTGATACCACGCGTGAGGTTTTTCCATGGCCAACCAGACTGGCTCGGTACCTGTACTCGTTAGGATCGTTGGGTACGTCGTAGTTAATCACTTGGGTTACGCGTTCCAGATCAAGCTGCGAGGCGGGAATGTCTGCTACCAGTAAATATTGTACATCTCCGTTGGCAAAATTGGCAAAGCGCTGCGCCCGCTTTTCGTCGGAGAGCTTACCATGTAGGCTCGTAGCTTTGAGATTATGCTTACGAAAGATCCGGTATAAGCGGTCGGTACCCCGTTTCGATGCAGTGAAGATCACACAAGTATCAGTAGGTGTATCTTCAATATGTGCCATCAGGGTGGAGATTTTCATCCGATTCGGCACATAGATATATCCTTGTGAAAGCTTACTGCCCAGCTTTGGAGGTTTGGAAATAGCTTCGGGGCTAACATCTTCGAAACCTAACAATATAGGTTCTTCGAGATAATTTTTAGCCAGCTCCTGAACTTCATCGCTTAGCTCACTGGTGTACATAAGTGTCTGGTATCCACTAATGACCCGCTTTTTGATGTTTTCAATCTTTGAAATTAAATCCAGCGAGATCATCTCATCCACCGAATCAATTACCAGCAGATCAACATTACGGAAAATGAATAGCTCATTTTGCATAAGATCCAGTAGTGGTCCGGGATTCCCGACGATAACTTCCACACCGCTTTTAAGATCTTCGGTTTGCTCTTCAGCTTCGCCATCCAAATCGATAGAAGCACATTCGATTTGAGCATGATATCCCATCGCCCAAACAAGTTCATCAATTTCTTTCGATTCTTTGGGATTAGGAGTTAATACTAAAACCGATGTGCCTTCGATTTGCTCCTTCTTATTAATCATTTCGAGAGCTGGAACGATAAAAGAAGCATTTTTATCTGCCCCAGGCTCCGCTTTGATCAACGTATCCTTACCGTTTAATACAGCAGGAATCACTTCTTCTTGCAGTTCAGTAAGTTCAGTATAGTGTACATCTTCAAGCCCACTCATGATATCTGGGCTTAACGTCATATCTTCAAACTTCAACGTTCTCTACCTTTCATTTAATTAACATTTTGTTTCAAAACACATCACTTCAAAAACAAGTGATGCTCATCAAGTGACGGAATATACAAAACCTATGGTTTATGCTCATCTGATTTCAGGGATTGCTGACCATCAGTATTAAATTGTTCAGCTATATTAAGGTTACCCCTGCTCACCTTAATATAAACGCATGAAAGTACCGTTATTATTGTAATTCCTACAATCCCCACCAGACCGGCTTCAGGGCCGAAGGCTCCACCCGTCCACAGATCGGTGCCTGCCTGGGTAATTCGGATGATGGAAGTTGGCAGTGCCATCCCGCTTATCGGGAATCCGAAGATCCCTCCCTGAACAAAATTCCAGCTAAAATGGAGTCCTATGGAAAGACCCAAATTGCCGGTAAAAATGTAAGGGAGAGCCAGCGCAATGCCGGCCAGTACAATGTTAAAGGTGGATACCGCTGAAGCATTGGGATTGAACAAGTGAAGCGTTCCGAACAGAAGCGATGTAGCCAGCACAGAAAAAATAACGGCGCCCTGCGTACCAATCTGTGGATAATGTAGTCCTTCGGATAAGTTTAATATCTGATATCCCCTGGAAAAAAGTTCTTCATGAAACCCTACCATTGCCATTGCGAGGCAAGAGCCGGCTATTGACCATCCAAATGACTGCTGCGAGTTCATCTGCCAGCCTAATCCGCTCACCAGAACCCATCCCGAAGACCATTCGATCAAAAAAATGACGGACATGGCTCCCGTCCCGATGAGAACTCCCATCAAAAAATCAGTTCTCCAACGCCGGTTGAAATTCAGGCCGAATTCGAAGAAAGAACGCTTGTCCAGAAAATGACCTGCCAGCCAAATACTAATGACGAATCCTAAAAAGCTGGGAACAGTTTGCAATAATGGCGAGGAAGTATGCCAAAGCTGTTGCATGCCCAGTTGGCCTAAGCCAGTAAGTAGAAAGAGAAGGATAAACTGAATTAACAGGCGCCATCCGGCTCTTAGGCGTTGTTCCTGTTTGTTAATAAAGATATCCATAAATTAAGAAACATTAGATGTTCAGAAACAGTTATATTATTTATAAGAGCTTTAAAAGGGCGCTATAATCTACACGAAAAAGCGGAAAAGTCTAAAGATTTGATCTATGTGTGATCGATTTGTATTGAAATCTTCAAAAGAAGAAGTTGAGCAATTATTCAAAGTATCCACCGAAAGGGATGATTTTTTTGAATCGGAGTTTAATATTACTCCCGGTTCGTTAATTCCTGTTGTTTATGAGGAAGAGACAGAGAGAAAGATATATAACTTCAAGTGGGGATTGATTCCTTCTGATGCCGAAGAAGAAAATGAAGGAATTGATAATTTCGAATTTCCTTATGCGGCGTTTGAAGATAATGAGTGGCTATCGGAGTGTTTTGAGCACCGTCGTTGCTTGATACCGGCCAATGGGTTTTATAAATGGAAGACCACGAAGAAAAAGAGTACCCCCTTTTATATTCGATTGCTATCTAATGATTTAATGGCTTTTGCCGGGATATATTCTGTCTGGAAATCATCCTCCGGCCGGGATGTCTATTCTTGTGCTATGCTCACCGTTGAAGCGAATGCCCTGGTACAACCTGTGGATAACCGTATGCCGTTGATGTTGCGTCCTGAACACTTTGACAAGTGGTTGTCTGGGGAGCTGGAAGTTGCGGAAATCGAACAATTTCTGGGAGCTTACTCTATGACCGAAATGGCTGTTAACCGGGTCTCTGAGGATGTTAATAATCCCGAAAACAATAATGAAGAATTGATTCAGCCTATTCCTAAATGATTTGTGATCCTCAGCGCTCATTCACCTACCCGGAGCCTTCACAACCCTAATGCCGGATTTATAGGCACTTTTTCTTAGAAGTAGCCTCTTGGAAATACCTCCTTTGAGAAGGAGGTCAGGAGGATTGACATTTCTGTTTTATCTACAACCTAAAATACTAAGGTTTTCAACTTATTATTGTGACTTTTTGGACCGTCTCGTAGTTGGAAAATAGTAACACTTTTCCAGATCGCTAATTTTAGGTTTCTGGCTTGGAATTTATCCCAAAAGCCTCTCAAACCCACCTTATGTATCTAAATTGAGTTCGGGTAGAACTTCATGGATAGCCCGCTGCAGGAAGTCGCGTTTAAAGACGTCCTCATCCACAACGCGATTGTTAAAGACAACAAGATCCAGGTCGATACGTCGTGGGCCGTATTTATTTCTGCTGCGGTCGCGTCCCATATCGTCTTCAATTTGTTTCAGCCGGGCCGAAATAGCTTCCTGATTCGCCTTACTTTCGACGAGGACGACCCCATTGATAAAGGCTGGTTGATCTTCGATGCCGATGGGCGCCGTATAAACGAAATTCGATTTTTGACGCAGGTGAAAAGCTTCTTCAATGGCCCGCAGCGCCTGGTTAATATGTTTTTCGGGCTCGATATTTGAGCCCAGGGCAATTACGGCGTTATTCATCATAATCGGTTCGGCGGACGATTAGATTGTCACAGAATCGCAATGCATGCGGTTTTTCCACGGTGATGTGTGTTTTTTCGACTCCGTTCAGCTCGCTAATCATCTCGTAAAGCGTGTCGGCGAGCGTTTCAATAAGGAAGTAATCCGAAGATTCCACGAAATCGAGAATACGCTTGGTGATAGTCTTATAGTTCACCGCCTCTTGTACCTCATCGCTGCCTATGGCGGTCGCAGCATCATACTTGAATCGGATAGATATGACGATATCCTGTTTTTTTTCGCGTTCCCAGTCGTTGATACCCAGAATAGCCCGAACGCGCATATTTTTAATTTCAATTTCGGTCAGTTTCTTAGCCATACGTATGTATTTTGTGATGGTTAAATTGCTTCAAACGTCTGTTGATGGATATTCTTTCTCAGGCTTTCAAAGGTGTTCACCTCCATCCACGTATATAACTTGTCCTGTTATAAATTCGTTTTGTACTAAAAATTCCAGCGCCTGTTCGAGCTGTTCAAGCGAACCGGTACGTTGCAATGGATTATCTCGCGCTTTTTCCTGCAGATAACTGTCGGACTTGTCCTCCGGCGCCAATACCGGGCCGGGAGCGATGCCGTTTACGCGAATACTGGGTCCCAGTTGCGTGGCTGCGATGCCCGTAAAGGACTGCAGTGTCTTTTTGGTAAGTAGATAGTCGAAGTGCCGGGTATGAGTTTTTGCAATTTTGGTATCCAGCAGATTGATTACGAGTCCCTGCCCGCAGTGTTGGGCAAACTGCTTGGTGAGTATGTAGGGGGCTTTAAAGTTGATCTTATGCATTCGATCGTACAGCTCATTCCCCTCCGTTTCCATCGACGATTCCGTAAAAAAAGAGGCATTGTTGATCAATATTTCTACCGATCCTTGCTTGGTACAGTCCGTAATTAACGCTTGTACCGCTGCACCATCGAGGAAGTCGGCTTGTTTGAGATAGCATTTCTGCCCACTCTCTTCGATAAGCTGCTTGGTTTTGCGGGCTTGCTCTTTGGATGAGTTATAGTGTAAGAAAATATTGTAGCCCATATCAGCCAGTTTCAAGGCATACGATTTGCCGATACGTGCCGCTGCACCGGTAATAAGAGCAAAAGAATCCATAACAGTAAACTTAAATTTTAGATCAAAAGAACGAATAAAACAGACCCACTTATCAAGACCATTCACCAAAATATGCATTACTCGTACTATAAAAACATCATAATAATCATTCTATAAAAAAGCTCAGAAGGATCGAACAGATCAATCGTCGCTTCATCGGTCTGGGTAAATGCGCATGGTAGGATAAGCCAGCTCGATATTGTCGTGTTCACTAAATTGCTGTAGAATATCTTCCCATAGTTCCTGTGCAACAATTCGTCGTTTTCGGGGATCTGAGAGGTGCCGTATGGTTAGACGTACGCCACTATCCTGCACATCGGTGTAAACAATAGGCGTGAGATATTGATAATGGATCAGATAAGATTTTTTTGCTCGTCGGACCTGATTTTCTGCACGGTCCACAAAATCCTTCAACTGTTCATTCGCAATCTCCTGCAAAAGTTGTTTCGCTTTCTTCCAGTCGCTCTCGAAAGTAATAAGCACCTGTAGCTCATTCCAGATAAACTCAAAATCACTAGTATAGTTAGCTAGTTCATTCGAAAAAATTTTATGATTTGGGATGTGAACAACCCGTCCGGTACTCTGATCGGCATGAATCCAGTTGCCAATTTCGAGTACGGTAAATTTAAAAAGTCGAACATCGATCACATCCCCTTTAACCTCCCCGAGCTGGATACGATCTCCCACATCAAAAGGTTTGCGCCAGAGGATAAAAATCCATCCCGCAAAATCGGTCACAGGATCCTTTAAGGCAATAGCTAATCCCGCAGACAACAAACCCAAAAACGTTGCTACCGATTGTAGTCCTTCGAACCAAATCCGGCCCACGATAAGAAAACCAAGGAATACGGATATGTAGGTGAGATTCTTGCGCCATTTGTATTGAATTTTAGCTTCAGGCAGTCGTTTGTTAATAATGCGGATAGCAATAAAACGAATGAGCCAGAGCGCAAAAATGACGACGATCGACAGGACGATCTTGCGGGTTGTCCCCGGCGAATTTTGTATATAATCCTGTAATTGAGTAACTAAATTGTTCATCTTGCAGATTATTAATAATGATGAAATAAAATTTGATATTTGTTGTTATATTATAACAAATAAAGATGCTTAAGTAAGCATAGGAAATCATTGGAAAAAAAAGGAATTTTGAATAACTTAACTGATCTGAAATTTACTGGATCAAATAGGGAATTATGCTTTATACAATAATACTATCTGTAATAATACTCGTTTGTATTTTATTAACGATTGTAGTGCTCCTGCAGCCGGGTGAAGGTCAGGGAATGGCCGGCGGTTTGGCAGGAGGTATGGCTGGTGGTAACAGCCTTGGTGCACGCCGAACGGCTGATTTGCTTTCAAAGTCAACTTCCGTATTGGGAGGAGCTCTTTTGGTCCTCTGTGTAATTGCGAACTTTGCCATTGAAAGTGGGCAGCCTACTAAAAGTGCTGTTCAGCAGTCGGCAAGTGGTGTTGAGCAACCGGCTCAAAATAATAATATTAATAATCCTTCCGATACCCCGTCTGCTGTTCCTGAATTGCCGCAGAATCAAGGTGGCAATAATAGCAATGGCGGAGGAAACGGCAGTGGCAATGGTAACGGCGGTGGATCTGATTCCGGCGGAAATTAGTACCTGCTGATATTAAGAATTTCGAAGCCCGGCTTTTTGGAGTCGGGCTTTTTTATTTTGGTAAGTTCGGCGGTTTGTTACTTTAGCTGCTATAAGCCCAACATTTTTTAATGTAATTTAATGTACTCATTTTGCATTAAGTCTAAACGATTGTGTGTAATCCTTATTAATTGTATCGTAAATTACGGAATTGAAAGCGGGTTTGAACTGTTTTGTGCATATAAATCACTTGATGGAAAGCTGTTTTAATACCTGTGATCCTATTTAAATTATTTCAATAATCTTTTAGAAAAATATTATGGAATATCGAGTCTTGGGAAATACGGACGAACAATTGTCAGCAATTGGGCTGGGTTGCATGGGGATGAGCCATGCCTACGGCAACCCGGATGAAAA
>Ga0102959_1000124_pt1 | contig 25306 bp, 28 predicted proteins | sample SalPonF2_B_D2_MG_FD_84520 | JGI IMG/M metagenome (GOLD analysis project Ga0102959, IMG submission 84520) | Salt pond soil microbial communities from South San Francisco under conditions of wetland restoration - Salt Pond MetaG SF2_B_D2_MG ...
AAGATAGTATTCATTTACCTCCCTCGCTCTGCTTCGAAAGCTAACAACTCTGTTCGGGTTCCTACCACAAATCAGGGGTAAGATCTACAAGATGAATGTTTCCGGATATATTTTGTTTATTTAATTGAATCAAAAAACCAAAAATCTGGTAGCCCCCCACTATGAAAGTAGAAATATGGTCTGATGTTATGTGCCCTTTTTGCTATATCGGCAAGCGGCAATTTGAACAGGCCCTCAAACAATTCGGTCACAGCAACCACATCCAAATAGAATGGCGAAGCTTCCAGCTGAATCCCGGCATGGAATACCAATCCCGATGCCAGTATCAACGACTACCTGGCCGAGTCCAAGGGCTGGTCGGTGGATCAGGCCCGGCAGATGAACCGGCGGGTCACTAATATGGCCAAAGACGTCGGCCTGACTTATGATTTTGACCGGGCGGTTGTAGCTAACTCTTTTGATGCGCACCGACTCATTCAGTTCGCCAAGACTATGGATAAAGGTGATAAAGCCGAGGAAGCCCTATTCCATGCATATTTCACCGATGGCAAAAATATTGCTGATCATAAAACACTTATAAAGCTAGCCGCTAATATTGGCTTAAATCCCGAAAATGCAACAGCTGTGCTGGAGAGCGACCAGTTTACCAATGCAGTCAAACATGATATTGAAATCGCTCGCAGTCTGGATATCCGGGGCGTTCCTTTTTTTCTATTCAATCGTAAATATGCCATTTCAGGAGCCCGGGAAACCGAAATATTTTTAAAGGCTTTAAAAAAGGCTTACAGCGAATGGAAGAAAAAAGGTGAAGAAGCAAACGGTACAGCCAGGGATTGAGATTCCCCTCGGGTGGCTGGGCTGGCCGTCTGGTGGCTACGTAAAGCCTATATCTCTTTTCTTCTATGCATCCCAAGGTAAAACCAGCCGCAGGATGCCATTAAGCTTTTTGGATTTTGTGATTTCTATATCTAATATCATTTTTATGACTAACACAGGATCAGGCAAACCCAACAGGAAAATTATGCAACATCGCAATTGGCAGTGTCCGAAATGTAAGAACCGGCATTTTGAAACGGGACAAATGGCTGCAACCGGTGGAGGGTTATGGAAATTTTTTAATATCCAGAACAAGAAATTCACGACCATCACCTGCACAAAATGCAATTACACCGAAATGTATAAAACCGAAAGCAGCACACTTGAAAATGTGTTGGATTTCTTTGGCAATTAAATTAGCGCTGATTTATGGGTAAGCAATACTCCGTTCCAGAGCAAACCCGCATTGGTCACATTCACCTGAAAGTATTCGATCTGCAGCGTTCCCTGGATTTTTATTGCGGATTGCTGGGATTTGAAATCACGACCACTTATGGCGATGGTGCGGCATTCATTTCGGCCGGTGGATATCATCACCATATCGGTCTTAATACGTGGCGCAGCAAAGGTGGTTCTCCCCCTCCTAAAAATAGCACCGGTTTGTTTCATACGGCGATTCTTTATCCCACGCGTAAGGATTTGGCCGCCATCTTGCAACGTTTAATTGATAAAAACTATCCACTAAACGGTGCCGCTGATCACGGTGTTTCGGAAGCGCTTTACCTTGATGATCCGGATGACAATGGCGTAGAGCTTTACTGGGATCGCCCGAAAGACCAGTGGCCTTATCGTGAGGATGGCTCGCTGAATATGTACACCCATCCGCTGGGTACTGAGGATCTATTAAGCGAGCTCGATTGACCTTCTTTGCTGGCCTATCGATAAGATTGCCGTGGTGAACCGATGTCTCGCAATAACAGTCTTTTTTGGGAGAAACGCCCACCTAAAACCCCAGCGTGTCATTACGAGGGAGTCCGTTAAGCACGACCGCAGTAATCTCGAGGTCTTTGCCTCATTATTGAGATTGCTTCGTCTCAACCCATTCCTCGCAATGACAAACATGGGGTTAAGGCAACAACTTTTCGTATAAGTCCATCCATTGAGGGTTCATTCCGGTGACTAAATCAATCTTTCTTTGCCGCGATCCAGCCTTCAACTGTTTTTCTCTCTATAGCATCTTGCACCCATCGGAATTCTTCATAGTAGATCAGTTTATCAACATTATATCGTTTCGTAAATCCCCTGATCTTTTTTTGCTTATGCTCCCAAATTCTACGTGTCAAGTCACCAGTGACGCCTGTATAAAGAACTGTATGGCGTTTATTTGTCAGGATATAAATGTAATAAGTTTTGTCTCTCATCATATTAGTAAGACCGATATCAAACCAATTCCTTACAATAACAATTATATCTCAAGTACACTCATCAATGAGATCGCTTCGTCTGAAACCATACCCCACAATGACAGTCTTTTCGAAAAGCAGTTTCTAAAAACCACTTTGTCATTACGAGGGAGTCCGTTAAGCACGACCGAAGTAATCTCGAGGTCTTTGCATCATCATTGAGATTGCTTCGGCGAAACCCATTCCTCGCAATGACAGCCTGCTAAACAGTATTCTACATTTTTCTAAATAAATACCGACCCTATTTAAACCTAATCTGTATAAGCCAGAGCAAAAAATATTTATTCAAAACTGTGCGTTCTGTCTATTGACAATTTGACATTAAACAATTAGGCAGGCGGAAAAGTATCTATTGCTTAGAACTTTTTTATTCCGTAGGGGGAACCTGCAATAATTATCAAACCTATAGGATTGAATATGAAAAGGATACGCAGGTATTTTTCAAAAATTATTTTTGCAACCCTTATAATTGGAGCAGAAATTGCGGTTGGCTGTTCCAGTAACCAAGTTTCCGGCACTAAGCCCATCCCTGATACATGGTATGGCCATAATGTGCAAACGATATTTAATCAACATTGCGGTGGGAACGGGGGCTGTCATATCCAGGGAAGTGCTTATGGAGTAAATCTATCCACTTATGACAATGTGATTAACAGCTATAGCAGTGAATATAAGAAGAAGCTGGTAGTCAAAGGAGATGCCTCCGCAAGTCCTTTATACGACAAACTCCTTCCTAGTCCCCAACATGGCTACAGGATGCCTTATGGTCGATCTCCGTTGAGCTCTGCCCAGATTGATACTATAAAAGTATGGATCAACAGAGGGGCAAAAAATCAATGAAATCAGTATTTAAGATTATTAAACACGGCATCATATTTTTTATAGTCGGATTGATGTTTCTTGCCTTGCCTGATTCTATGCTGGCACAGGTCTATAAAACGAAGCATGGAAAAGCCATAGTCCATTCCGAAGCGACCTTAGAAAACTTCACGGGAAAATCCAACTACTTGGTTGGACAGATTAACCTCGCAGATTCTACTGTTTCTTTTTACTTAGATCTCAGTACGCTGAGTACGGGAGTAGAATTGCGGGATGAACATATGCAGGAGGAATTCCTTGAGACGAACAAGTATCCTTTTGCCCAATTTTCGGGGAAATTAGTCTCCCCTTTCAATCCCGTTTCTAAAGACACCCAGCAGGTTGAAGTAAAGGGTAGATTCAAAGTTCACGGGGTCTCCAAAACCATCACAATAAGTGGCCAAATGGCTCATGAAGGTAACCATTTGTTCGTTCATGCCGATTGGGAGCTACAACTTCCAGACTATAACATTAAAATTCCACAAGTGCTTTTTATGAAGGTTAGCAAGACCCAACAACTTTCGATAACCGCGACGCTTGATGAGAAAAATAAGAACAGTTGATATTACTAAACCTAAATTTTCAAATTCTGGATTTTTTAGGGTACATCACTCTTGTTCTGCTAGACAATCTCACATTTAAAAACTCATTGAATAATTATTATGAAGGCAATTGAATCTCATCTGAAAAAATCAGTATTAGCATTAACAGTCGGATTTTTAGCACTTGCCGGGAGTGCTAAGGCACAATTGAAACCTCACCTGGCCGATGTCGAACATCCGGTTAAGGCCACATTTAAAGCACCAACAGTAATACTGACTAATTCGGTCAAGAATCTATATAAGAATACTCTTAATATGTCGATTTACCATACTTTTGGGTTGGTAAGTTCGGGTATCAATGGCTTTTACGGTTTGGATACGGGAGCCAATATACGACTCGGTCTGGATTATGGAATCACAGATCGCTTTTCTGTTGGAATCGGACGGGTTCGCTTGGGTAAAATTGTTGATGGACGTTTCAAATATACTGTTCTTCAACAAATGCGAGATGATTCAAAGGGACCATTAACCTTATCAGTGTCAGGAGATTTGGGAATTACAACGGTACAACAGCCATTTAGCGGCTCTTATACTGTTGGCGACCGAATGAATTACATGTTACAAGCAATGGCCGCCAGAAAATTTTCAGATAAAATAAGTCTGCAACTTTCGCCTATTTTTGCCCATTACAATCGTGTTTATCCCGGGGAACATAATAACCTGTTTGGATTAGGCTTAGACGGACGTATAAAGTTATCAGGACATACAGCCCTGGCCCTTGAATATATCCCGGTCTTTAATAAAAATCCCAACACTTATAACACGGTGGCTGTCGCATTCAATTTGGAAACCGGCGGACATGTTTTCCAATTGTTTTTTACCAATTCACAATCATTTGATCAGCAAGGACTGTTACGCAATACCCATAACGACTTCTGGGCGGGCGACTTTCGTTTTGGATTCAACATCAACCGTATCTTCTGGTTTAATGGTAAGCCCAAATAAAAATCATTGCCAAATTATTAGCACTCTCTAAGTATCTCTCCCTCAGGATCATAAGAGAACCTGAGGGTTTTTTATTACCCTAATAATTCGTCTTGTATCAACTCAAAAGCGTTTGTAAGAGATCCGCCCACAAAGTTTACCGGATAATACGGTTCCCATTGAGAAAATAGGTTACGTATCTATAATAGTATATGATTCAATGGGCTTCTATGTTTAAAAAACATTGAAAATGAAAATGGTTATTCTTTACCTGGCAATAGCTATCATTATAGCAGTTCTGTCATTTTGGGGGATCAGCAGCTATCATTACAATAAAATGATTGATACTGAAATCAAGAGGATTGCTCATCCCCAACAAAAAGATACACTGAAGCTTTTCAATTATAGCGATCTGATTACGTTACCTGCTCCAGTACAAAATTATCTGAAACAATCGATACCTGATGGTTATCCTATCATTCGAACAGTAGAACTAAGACATGGCGGATATTTCAGAACAAAGCCCAATGGCAAATGGTGGCCGATTAAAGGCGAAGAATATTTTCAAACCAATCGACCAAACTATTTATGGATTGCGGATGTTTCCCCCAATCCTATAATTTGGCTTAAAGCCCGCGATAAATATACGAATGGGCAAGGTGAAGTTTTGGTGAGGCTTTATTCAGCGTTAACCGTATCAAAAACGAACGACGATAAAGTTAGCCAGTCGGCACTTATTCGTTTTGCCGGCGAAATGCCTTGGTTTCCCACCACTTTTGCAGCGAATCCTTACCTGCGCTGGGAGCCTATCAATGATCACAGCGCACGTGCCATTCTTTCGGATAAAGACCAGCAAGTTTCGGTAACTTATTATTTTAACGAAGACAATGAAATTGAACGCTTCTTCACGAATGACCGATTCTATGAAGATACAAAACAAGATTATACCGGATATTACCGAAAGTACCAGGAAATTAATGGTATTCGGATTCCAACCGAAGTAAAAGTAGAATGGAACCTGCCTGGGGGTGATTTTAGCTACGCCCACTTTATTCTATCCAGCATCGTTTACAATAAATACGCTGCCGAGTCAGAGATTGAGTCTCGCCCCATCCCTGCACAATAAAATATTTAAATTAGCTGCAAGTTATCATTGAAGATCACTTCTTTTTTGGATACACTGAAAATCCCTAAAAAGATATTGATAGTTTGAACTCAGCATAATTAATAATCTTCCCATGAAGAAAAAAATAAGTTCAATAATTACAGGAACGGGATCTTATATCCCAAAAAGGAAAATACCAAACTCCCATTTTTTAGATCGCACCTTCCTAGATTCTAACGGGAATCCCTTTGAAAAAAGCACACAGGAAATTGTTAACAAGCTGGAAGAAATTACCGGAATTAAAGAACGCCGGTATGTAACCGACGACCTATTAGCCTCTGATATTGGAGCTGTAGCATCTGAAAAGGCGATCGAAGCAGCTAACATTGATCCCGAAACGCTGGATTATATTATCGTAGCACATAATTTTGGGGATGTCCGCGCCGACAATAAAAAAGTGGATCTGGTTCCTTCCCTGGCCGCGCGAATAAAAAATAAAGTAGGCATTAAAAACCCCAGTTGTATTGCCTACGATCTGCCCTTTGGATGCCCGGGTTGGGTACAAGGCCTCATCCAGGGTCATTATTATCTGCAGAGCGGTGAAATTAAACGCATCCTGGTAGTCGGTACAGAAACACTTTCCCGCATTTCTGATCCACACGACAGAGACAGTATGATTTTTTCGGATGGAGCAGGCGCCGCTGTTTTAGAAGCCCAGCAGACCGACAAAAAGAAAGGAATTCTCTCCCACGCAGCCCGTTCAGATACAGGCAGGGAGGCGTATTATCTAACAATGGATTCTTCCAATAATCCCGATAAAAATGATGACCTTTATATCAAGATGAAGGGTAGGCGTCTATATCAGTATGCCCTCTCCAATGTACCAACGACCGTTAAAGAGAGTATTAGCAAAGCCGAATTTGATATAACCGATATACAAAAAGTATTGATCCACCAAGCTAACGAAAAAATGGACCGGGCTATCATGAAGAACCTTTTTAAATTGTATGACAAAGAGGAAGTGCCCGAAAGACTCGTCCCCATGACGATCTCCTGGTTAGGCAATTCATCCGTCGCCACCATTCCCACAATGCTGGACTTAATATTACGCGGCGAGATGGATGGGCACCACATCAATCCCCGTGATGTATTTATTATGGCATCAGTCGGTGCGGGAATGAATATCAACTCCATTACGTATAAGATGTAGAATGGAGACACTTGATAATATCAACGAATTTAGTTCTTCTCCCGAAATGCGGGAGGAGCTTGAAGATCTGGGATTTATAAAAAAGTATCCCGAGGGATCGGTCATTCTAAACGAGAATGCCTATATAAATACGATTCCTATTGTCATCAAGGGAAGTGTAAAAGTGATGCAATCGGACGATGATTTTCGTGAAATGCTCCTTTATTATTTGCAACCTGGAGAGACCTGTATCATGTCTTTTTTAGGTGGAATGCATCACGAAACCAGTAAGGTAAAAGCAGTAGCAGAGCAGGATTCAGAAATTCTGTTTATTCCTATTAATAAGGTAAGTCAACTGATCAAGGATTATCCGGAGTGGCTGGATTACATATTTCGATTATATCATAAGCGATTTGAAGAATTATTGGAAGTAACCAATGCTGTCGCCTTTAAAAAGATGGATGAGCGGCTGCTGCAGTTTATCCAGAAAAAATGCGAGATTGCCAACACCAATACGATTAATATCACCCACGAACAACTTGCCAACGAACTGGGTACTGCAAGGGTTGTTGTATCACGGTTACTAAAGCAAATGGAAAATGAAGGCCTTGTAGAGCTGGGGAGAAATAGGATAACCCTTCTGTAACAAATGTTGCTGACATTGATAAATCTCTTTTTTACGTTTGTCAACATTCAAACTATACGAATAAACAAAATTTCAAAATGTTCGATCTCTTTAAACAATTACTGGATCCCAGCGATTCGGATGTAGATTTTGAAGAATTAGTGAATGATGGAGCTACCATTATCGATGTTAGAACACCCGGCGAATATCGCAGCGGACACTTAAAAAATTCTATCAATATTCCGCTACAACAACTCGCAAGCCGGCTGGATGAAATCAATGATAGCAAACCCATTGTTTTATGTTGCGCTTCTGGATCACGAAGCGGATCCGCCAAAAGAATTCTAAAATCAAACGGCTTTACCGAGGTTTATAACGGCGGCGGATGGGCCCGTTTAAAAGAAAAAGTTTATGCCTAATTATGATTGATAATCTTAAACAACAACTTACCACCGGCTGGCATCCTATGCGATGGGTCGCCCTCGCATTAGGTAGTTTTATTGGCTATCAGGCTATCGTGTACCAAGATGTATTCTCAGCAATCCTGGCGATTTTCCTGTTATACCAGGTGGTTACCAATACAGGTTGCCTGGTTGGAGTTTGCGCTCCCAAAATGGATGCATCCAACAAAAACCCGGATGGCAACGTTAATAACAAAGAATATTCAGATATTGAATTTACTGAAGTAGAAAACTAATCCTGAAATCATGAGCGAGAACAAAACCACAACATTTGCAGATTTAATCAAGAGCGAAACACCGGTATTAGTAGATTTTTATGCTGACTGGTGTGGCCCTTGCAAGATGATGAAACCTATTCTCCACGACCTGAAAAAGAAAATAGGTGAGAAAGCAACTATCGTTAAAATTGATGTTGACAAAAATCAGCAAGCCGCAATGAAATACCAAATTCGAGGTGTTCCAACGCTGATGCTTTTTCAAAATGGCGAAATAAAGTGGCGGCAGGCTGGAGTGGTACAAGCTCACCAATTGGAAAATATTATAACCCAATACACCGACTAATAATCTGATCATCATGGAAGAGCAACACACCTATGAAGTAAATCTACAATGGAACAGCGGGCGCAAAGGTACCATAAGTTCACCGGTTCTGGATGAATCTATCGAGGTGGTAACACCACCGGAATTTGATAAAGGGATAGCAGGAAAATGGTCGCCCGAGCATCTTTATGTAGCTTCGATAAACAGCTGTCTGATGACTACTTTTGCAGCCATCGCTGAATATTCAAAATTAAAATTTGAAGCTCTGGAAATTAAAGCGACGGGCAAGATGGAAAAAGTGGATGGTAAATATATGTTTAGTGAATTGACCTTGCATCCAATTTTAACCATCGAAGATGAAAAGAAATCGGATAAAGCTGGACGAATTTTACAAAAGGCTCATGAAGCTTGTCTGATTTCCCGTTCTGTAAAGACTAAAATTCACCTTGAACCAGAAATAGTAGTCAAAGAACCGGCTACGTAATAAAGAATCTTTTTTAATAGAGCATTGAGCCGGTAGCGTATAATCGCTGCCGGCTTTTTTTATGCTGATATTTGTCGAATCAGTATCTGTTTTTTAGCCTCGGCATATTTTATATTTGATTACAGTCAACCTACTATAATATTGAATGAACCAGTGTGGCTGACGCCAGGTAAGCCGATTTTCAAAAATAAAATGAGAATTAATATTTTCAGCGTTCGTGGAAATCTACAATTAATCACCTGCTGTGGCCGACATTAAAGTTATTGCTTTTGATACTGATGATACCCTGTGGGTAAACGAACCCATCTATAACAAAGCTGAAGAACAGTGTAAAAAGCTTGTCCAAGATTATATTAATCCCTCTACCCTGTCGGATCAGCTTTACCAAACAGAAACCAAGAATCTGAAATTGTTTGGTTATGGCATCAAAGGGTTTGTGCTATCACTCATAGAAACCGTTGTCGAACTTTCCGAAAAACAAGTCACTGGGAGTGAAATCCAAAAAATTATTGATATCGGAAAAGACATGATTACACATCCTGTCGAACTACTTCCCGGAGTCGAAGAAACGATCACTGCTCTAAAAGAAAAATATATCTTGATGATTTTGACCAAGGGTGACCTTTTCGATCAGGAAAGCAAAATTGCCCGTTCGGGCTTGGATACCTACTTCGATTATTTCGAGATTGTCAGCGACAAAACCAAAGGAACATACCGCAACGTCCTTTCACGATATGAAGTTTCGCCTTCCAATTTTTTGATGGTTGGCAATTCACTCAGATCCGATGTATTGCCTGTCAAAAATATCGGTTCAAATGCAATCCATATTCCTTACCATAGCACTTGGGAACACGAAAAAGTAGAACTGTCTGACTCAACTCAAAATGGATATTACGAACTTGAGAATATCTCGCAAGTTCCTGAATTCCTACAGGGCAACCAATTTCAAAATCAATAAGGGCATTTATTTATGCATCCTGAAGCCAAAATAGAAAAAACTATCAATCAATTCTTTGAGGCTTTAGATACTCAAAATTTTGAGCTTATGATGGATTTACTTCCAAAAGATGATACAATGGTTCATGTTGGAACAGATGCCGACGAAATATGGAAGGGATGGACTATTATGAAGCAGGCAACAGAAGAACAATTTGAAGGATTGGAATATTACAAAGCTGAGGTCCACGATCTGACAATAAATCTCTCGAAATCTGGCAATTCAGCCTGGTACTTTCATCTACTCGATGCTGAGATCAAATCTAATGACAACATCACCGAGTGGAAAAACGCACGCTTTACGGGGGTGCTTGAAAAACGGGATCAACAGTGGATTCTAGTTCATACTCACGTCTCCATTCCCGATTCAACAAAATATTGATAGTTCATTATCTGGGAATTAGTTAATAAAAAACTGGTTCTCTTCTTTGAAATAACCACAAATTTCTTATACTAAAGAAAGGGTAAGTTATTTAGGAACCAGGAGGCGGCATATGTTCAAAAAGCAATCTAATATTATTATAGCACTTCTGTCTGTTATTTTTTTGTTCTTTACAATTACAGGTTACGCGCAACAACCGAATCCCAAACCTATAAATCATACCTCTAAAATAACGCTAGCCTCTTCTTCTGCCATTAGGCCAACTGCCGAAAAACATATAAAAGTTCTTGCCCACCAACTAAAAAAAGAAGGTTTTGATATTTATTCTCTGATAAACGATCCTAGGTTTGAGCTTTATGATGGCATAGCTGATCGGTTCAGACATTCTGCCGAAAAAAAATCCCCCAGTCTAGAAAGCTATAAGAGAATTCTCGGGTTTGAAGCCAAGCAAAATAAAATTGTGGCCTTTATAAAAGCTCATGCAAAACAACTCGAAAAGGCCGAACAAAAATACGATGTTCCTAAATACGTGATCTCTGCAATCATCGGCATTGAATCAGATTTTGGGGAAAATGCCGGCAATTACAATCCATTTAATACCTATGTGTCGATGTACGTAGAGAACTACCGCAAGGAATTCGCTTTCAATCAATTAAAACATCTGCTGACTTTTGTCAAAAATAGAAATCTTGATGTTTTTGACTTAAAATCGAGCTATGCCGGTGCTATGACTTTCGGACAATTTATCCCCTATTCCATGAATAAATGGTTCATAGGAAATGATATATTAGATATGGACAACAATATTATGTCCGTTGCAAATTACCTATCACATTTTAAAAAGCGAACGGGAAGTATAAAGAAGGCAGTTTACAGATATAATCCAAGTACGCTCTATACTAAAGCCGTTTTAGACCTGGCTAATGTAGCTAAAGAAAAATATAAAGCAAGCTGATTTGTATTTTTTAAAAATTTCGTATTAGATTAGTTAATCTAATATCTCCTTGCCAGTACTTTCTGAAAATAACTATTTGTAGTTCCCCTTCTCGGTGTTAATTTATATAAGTAATATCAATCATCGGGCGGACCATTGAATAATAAACTTTTATCCATATCAGCCGTTCTGCTAGTCGCAATAGGTTTTCTTGCCATTGTTAATCCACCTTCCGGAGTAACTTCGAAACCGGCGCCCGTCACTCCATGTCAAGCTCCTCTGACTTATCGGTTTGGAAACATTGATCCTCGCTTCAATACTTCAAAGAAAGAATTGAAAAATGTAATGAATAAAGTAGAAAAATTATGGGATACTGCGATGGATCGCGATTTGGTAAATTATAATCCAAATGGAGAGGTCGTTATTAACCTTGTTTACAGCGAGGACCAAAAACGAACAGAAGCCGAAAAAAAATTATCGAATAGAATTCTCGTAGTGAATAAACAGATCGATACGGCAAAAGAGGAGTATGAAAAATTGATGAAAGCATACCAATCCCAAAAGAAAGACCTGCAAAATACTATTGCCCAATACCAGGAGATGGTGCACGAGCTTAATGCCGATCTGGCCAGATGGAAAGCCGCGGGTAGCGTCCCCAAAAGTAAAAAAAGTGAAATTGAGAAGAGACAAGAACAAATTTCATTTTTAGAATCTCAAATTAAACGAAAACAAAAGGAAACTGAATCCAAGAGGAAACAAGTTAATACTATTTCCAAGCATCTCAATTCCATCTTAAGTGTGCAAAACAGACTGATAAAGAAATATAACGATAATTTTACTACGCCAAGAAAATTTGATCAGGGACGCTATACCAAGAATGGAGATCAACAGAAAATCGATATTTATCAATTTGCAAATCGAGCTGAGTTAACAACGGTACTTGCTCACGAAATAGGTCATGCCATGGGGCTCGGACATGTTGATAACCCAACATCTATTATGAATGCGATGATGGAAAAACAGGATATTTTCCACCTATCTTTAACAAAAGCAGATAAACAAGCTATCAAAGATCGGTGTCAGTAATTGCAGTTTTGAGTTTGTGGTTCTGTCTTTGAATGTTAATTTAACAAAAACTAAAATTGTGATTTTGAACTTGAGAGAAGGTAGTAAATGACTAAACAAACAATAGGTCCCGGCGAAGCACTTAATCTGTCCGATCTTCAGGAGGATATGCCCGAAGATGCCAGTTTAGCCCTCGTAAAAACATCTGATATGGAAGTTATTCGGATGGTGCTGCCCAAAGGAAAAGAAGTAACCGAACACAGCGTCGATGGACAAGTTACGGTACAGTGTGTAAAAGGCAAGGTTACGTTTGTTGCCGACAATCAAGTTAATGAACTCACAAAAGATGACTGGCTGTATTTGAATCGTAATCAACCTCATTCTATGCAAGCCCTTGCTGACAGCGTGCTTCTTGTTACAATTTTATTTACTCACGACGAATAGCTGTGGCTTACAGTACGGAGGACTACTAGTTATCAATTAGGTGCCTTAACGAAGTTTAGAAATTAGATTTTGTTTAGCGATAAGGTAAATCAAGGGTAAAGTATGTTCAACAACGACAGTAGCAGGCCTCCATCTAAATCATATTTGCGCAAGCAAATTCTATTGCTGATGGTCTTACTTTCGGGCAGCTTTCTGGTTACAACAACTTTGTTCTGGATGTATGAACGAGGCCATAATAATATTCATCATTATGGCGATGTAGCCTGGTGGTGGTTCGTTACCTCTTCTACCGTTGGTTATGGAGATCTGGTGCCCTATACCACTCCGGGACGCATTGCTGGTGTCATAGCAATCGTAATTGGACTATTTGGTTATACCCATATCATTGGTATTATACTGCAAGTCATACAGCACAAATTTGAAGAGGAAGAACGAGGACAAGGTTCGGTTAACTTTCAAAATCACGTAGCCATTTGCGAATATACGGCTTTTGCGGATGAACTGATCCAGGAGATCAAGCAGCGTAATCTTTATTCCGACCGAGAATTAGTTATTGTGGGTTCTCTGATAAGCAGAACGCCTTATTCTGAGTATTCTTTCGTTTATGGTGAACCCATCAGTCCACAGGTATTGCAACGAGCTAATATCAGTAAAGCAGCAACTATCTTCGTATTTTCTAATCACCGGTTTACCGAACCGGATATCAAAACACTCCATGTAGTAAGTCGGATTATGCGGCTCAACGAACACGCTTCTATTTATGTCGAACTCCAGAACGCTAATCACCCGTTAATGGATGAATTGTCCCGAAGTATCACGGTGATGAACAGTACTGATATGTTGCACAAGTCTATACAGCACAAACATATCGATGTGGAGCAGTATATCAAGGAATAAGGATCTGCACATCCGATTAATATTTTTTGAGTTATTTACATAAATAATAATAGCACTAAGTAAATTATTGTTTATATTATCTTTAATTACTTTTCAAGAGCGTTGAATTAGTATAGTTATTTGTGGAATTGCATTCGTAACTATAATCATCTCCTGCCTGTTATCCCTTCATATGCTGCCTAGCATACTGCATATGAATCTATAATCCATATTTCTTCAATCCACCTAACCATTAGGGACACTATCATGGCAAATATATCCAATGAGACCATACCGAAACTAAGAAGCAGTATAAAAGGTAAAATCACGTTACCTGGGGATAACGACTACGACAATGACCGCAAGATCTGGAATGGGATGATAGATCGGCATCCCGCAATTATTGTTCAAGTTGCTCATGAAGACGATGTGCCTTTGGCCATCAACTTTGCCAAAGAAAACGATCTAATCATCTCAATTCTTGGGGGTGGCCACCACATCGCAGGTAATTCTCTTTGTGACGATGGACTCGTCATTGATTTCTCTCAAATGCGTGATGTACGGGTTGATACACAAAAAAGGCGTGCCGTTGTAAAACCGGGTGCCACTCTTGGCGACTTCGATAAAGCAGTACAAGCCTATGGTTTAACTACACCTACCGGAATAAACTCTACCACAGGTATTGCAGGTCTAACGCTGGGTGGTGGTTTTGGTTGGTTAACTCGAAAATACGGCATGACTGTGGATAATCTAATTTCTGCAGAGATAGTTACCGCTGAAGGCAGAAAATTACGTGTGAGCGAAAAAGAATATCCAGATCTTTTTTGGGCCATAAGAGGCGGAGGTGGTAATTTTGGTGTGGTAACAGAATTTGAGTTTGATATCCATCCCGTAGGACCTGAAATACTCGCAGGATTAATTGTGTTTCCTTTTAAGCAAGCAAAAGACGTTTTAAGGGGCTATCGATCGTTCATCCTAAACACACCGGAAGAGTTCAATACCTGGGTAGTTTTACGTCATGCTCCCGCTCTGCCTTTCTTGCCGGAAGAGGTTCATGGCCAAAAGGTAGTCGTTCTTCCTGTTTTTTACGATGGGGACCTTGCCAAAGGTGAAAAAATTATCTCTAAAATTCGAAACTTAGGGCACATTCTTGGAGAACATGTCGGGTTACAGCCTTATACCGCATGGCAACAAGCCTTTGACCCACTGCTAACACCCGGGGCCCGGAATTATTGGAAATCACATAACTTTACCGAACTTAAAGACGGTGCCCTAGATAAGGTGATAGAATACGCCGATAATATGGCCTATCCTCAGTGTGAAATATTTATCGGGGTAGTTTCTGGAGTTATTAACCGAATACCGAAGGATGCTACTGCGTATAACGCCCGTGATGCAAAATACATCATGAATGTACATGCACGTTGGGAGCACAAAAAAGATGACGCCCAATGCATAAGCTGGGCACGAAATTTTTTCAAAGAGCTAGCGCCTTATTCTTCAGGAGGCGCCTATGTGAATTTTATGACCGAGGAAGAGGCGGATCGTGTAAAAGCAGCGTACGGCTCAAATTTCGAACGCTTGGTGAAAATAAAGACAAAATACGATCCGAAAAATATCTTCCATATGAACCAAAACATTAAACCTAAATTGGTTGTGAAATAATACAATCTTTGAATGAAGGCGGATATCCTCTTATCCGCCTTCATTGACTACTCAAAATTAGCTGGGAACATGTCCATCGATATTCAATAGAAATCAGTGCGGCTAAAATTATCTGTTAAAAATATCGGGCTTCCCTTATGATTGATAAATTAATGCACTGGCTTACCTATTATATTGGGATGGGATTTCAATTTATCATCCAACATCTTATGACAATGGAAGGAATAATTGGGTTACTTTTCGGGCTCTTTTTTATAGGCTTAATTAGCCGAATCCGTTCCGAGTTTTAACTTACCATTATCTCTGATAACAGGAACATCGGTTAAAGTGAATAAAGAGAGATTACAATCTATAAATTTACTTATGTATTATATAATAAGTTATTGCGCACCAATTATTTATAATATTTAACCTAAAAATATTATGAAGTAACTATTTAGGCAATCACTTATTTATAAGTAAAGTATTATCAGATATTTAAAACATACTATAGCTAAAAACTCTTAATGAATAAAAAGAGCATCAATTTAGGTTACTCATTGCATATCAATTTAGCATATGAGTTCTAAGCTGATGCTCCAGCTGTAATTCAGGACAAAATTTGCCCTATCTATTTATCTCGATTTATTTCTTCTTAGAACGAATGACCTTTTTACTCTCTTTGCTTCGTTCAGAAGATGCGTGTTTCTTTTCAGCTTTCTTTTCTTTTTTACTCTTCTTGGGATCCATACGAATCTTTCATTATAGGTTAAAATGTAACTTAACAGTAGTTATATATCCTAAACTACTGTTAATAATTTACTTAATTGGATAAGTAAAAAAAGTAATAAAAGACTCTTTTAACTGTAGGATAATCGCTTACAAATAATAGGATTGGGTTATATCTCTCCTCTTACATTCGGTCGGATCGCCTCCTCATACAGTCTGCGAAGTTCTTTGTGGATACTTGGTGACAAAACATCAAGCCCGGATGCGGCAACATTACTTCTAACCTGACTTTCTTTCGAAGCCCCAGGGATGGCAGTAGTCACTTCCGGATGGTCCAGGATCCATCGAAGAGCAGCCTGTGCCATGGAAATATTATCAGGCAAAATCTCTTCTACTTTATGGGCAAGCTCTACTCCAGTTTCAAAAGGCAACCCCGAAAAGGTCTCTCCTACATTAAAAGCTTCACCGTCTGCATTAAAATTACGATGGTCTTCATCTGAGAACTCAGTATCCTTCGTAAACTTGCCGGCAAGCAATCCACTGGCCAGTGGCACTCTCACGATAATAGCTACATCTTTCTCTTTTGCTTTTTTGAAAAGTTCATCGGCCGTATGTTGACGGAAGATATTAAATATAACCTGCAGCGAAGCCAGTCCATCATATTCCAGACAAATGAGTCCTTCCTCTATAGTCTCTACACTTGCTCCCCAATATTCAAGCAACCCCTGTTCTCTAACTTTATCTATATGTTCAAAAACTTCACCAGAAGCCATTTGCTGTTTGGGAATGCAATGAAACTGATCTAGAAAAAGCTTTTGAATGCCAAGTCGTTCCAGCGATTCTTCTACGTGTTTCTTAATAGCATTATAGGTAAAATTTTGTGGCCAACCATTGCCATCATCTTCACGACGTCCAAGCTTAGAGGCAATGTATAAATCTTTGTCAGTGGACTTTAGAAACTTCCCTATCAATCTTTCCGAACGCCCTCCTCCATAAATATCTGCTGTGTCTATGAAATTACCTCCATTATCCACATAAGTCTGAAGAATATTCAGAGATTCTTCTTCGGAAATATTTCCCCATTCGGTACCACCGAGTTGCCAAGTTCCAAGTCCAATTTCTGCAACATCATTGCCCTTAAAAGATCTGTATTTCATAAATAGTAGTTATCCCGTTTTTCTTTATTCCAATTATCATTTATGTATTTAACTACGTACTGGAAATAATCATTCTTACCCCTCTTCAAGTCTAGTCAACCTCAAAAAACAATCATTATTTTTACCAGGTAACTAATCAAAAAAGCAAATAAGGTAGATAAGAGCGTACCAATAAGCACGTACTCCGCAAATGTACGACTCTTAAAATCCTGAAAGCGGGCAACTCCCTTTGCCGCCAGTATGAATCCGATAGCTGTATATTGATTTAGCAAAACAAATAGAAATACAAAAATGCGTTCTAAAAGCCCAATAAGACGTCCCGTATTATATTCTCCCTGGCTTACCTCGCCTTTCTCCGAAGCAAGCGACTTCAATCCCACTACCTCAAAAATATATCGTAATACAATATTTACCTCATTAAGAACCATCAAAAATCCAAACAGGAAAATTTGTACGTTTTGCAGACCAGAAAAGTCAATAGCCTTTTGAGGAATCAGAATCTTTTTAGCTGTAAAGAAGACAAATCCAAAAAGTTCATTCGCCTCTAGATCAAATAACGGACTACACAGCAATCCAACTACAACGATATGCAGAATAAAAATCAGCCAGCGATTTCGATCTCGATTTTGCTCCGAGCGCTCAGCCACATGCATGACAAACGGATAGGCTAACAAATACACACCCAGCACAAACCAACTGATATTAACTTGAAGAAATGGTAGCACCATTAGCGGGATCCCACCCATTATCAGCAGGTCTTTGTGATTCGCTTTTTTATCCCTGAAAATCAGTCGTAATCGGGAAAATAAAATCAAGTTAATGACACTCAGAAAGATAGCGTAATTCATTCTTCCAGCCTTTTATTTATAGCTTGAATGATATTATCACTCAATTCATCGATAATATCCAGTGCACCCGCATCCTTGTTTTTATAAAAGGCCACTGTCGAAATTTCCAGCTTATCTGAAATAAATTTATAATCGTATCCCTCCATCAACATCTGTAAGATCAACATCCGGCGCTTGTTCCATTTGCGCATTTCTTTCGACAATAGTTGCAAACTGTTATTAATAATTTTTATATCAAGATCATTGCCCCCTTCGATCCTAAACCCAAATAGAAAACCACTCTCTTTCAACTGGTTAATTCCCTCCCTGGCCTCATGAAAAGCTGGCCCATCCATGCCAATCGCCTGCTGTTGATTGATCGGAGTCACAACCTCCCCTACTCCTATTGAAAAACGTACTCCTACCGGATGCAGAACAGCCAATATCCTAAACATATCCAAAAACAAATAATCTGCTTTCCCCAAAACGGCCTGAAATTCGTCACCAAGCGTAATAGTATAGGGAGATAAAATTCCTTCATTACCGTTGTTACGTTCGTCTAAAACCTCCTGTAGATCCTGCTGAAGGATCTCACGATCCTTCTCCTTAATCTCTTTGGAGCCTTCGATATCTGCTATTACCACTATGCATTTTCCCATAACAATTATATTTAACTATATAAGTTCATAAAATCAAATTTTAACTAAAATAGTTAAAATATTTTAAATTAAACCTTATTAGTTAACTAAAGGTTAATTAAAATCGTCTTGATCATTCACTACCGAAGTAAAGAAATAGATAACGATTTTAAACATTAGCAATCATTTATACTGCTGAAAAGGTCCGAACCCAACCTCGCATTTAATATATTTCTGAATTCTGCTTTCTAAAAAAAGGTTGGTATCTTATACATGATATTTGATACGTTTGGTGCAACGGCAGTATGGATCTGTTAAAAATATATTAGTCCTTTTATGAATAATAATTCTGGTTCTTCAAGAAATCTATTTCGAATTGTCATTACCGTCATTTTAGCCCTTCTTCTGCTAGGAGCTCTTACAGACTGGATTATCGAATGGCTTTGGCTCGGAAATCTGGGATATGAACAAATATTTTGGACAATAAAGATCACGCAAACCATCTTACTGGTTTGTTCTTTGGCAGTAGCTTTGTTCTATGTGTTGCCCAATATGCACTTTCTATCAAAGCGATTCAGGACGATGAACTTTGGGCAGTCACCTCTCTCCCAGCTCAACCTGCAGAATATTGATGCCAAAAAATTTAGGACGTTCTTTTACACCATTGGTAGTGCGATAAGCATCTTTTTTTCTCTGGCTTTTTTTATGCAGTGGGATAAATACTTCCGCTTTCATTGGAATGAAACAATAGGACAGCTTGACCCAATATTTGGACACGATATTGGCTTTTATTTATTCCGGCTTCCTTTCATAGAGCTTATCCAAAATAGTTTAGTCTCTCTGGTCTTTTTCGTAACAGTGGCAATCATCATTGTCTATATCTATTCAGGTGCATTATCGTTACAATCAAACGTGAAAATAAGTGCTACAAGTGCGGTAAAAAAGCAAATAAGCATCAATATTGGCATCTGGTTGTTATTGCTAAGCTGGGGATATTACCTGGAACGCTACAGCCTTCTCTACAATAAAAATGGCGTTGTCTATGGTGCCAATTATGTAGATATCCACATTAAGCTGCCGGTGATCTGGATCCTTTGCATACTAACTCTCATACTCGCAATTATAGCCTTTGTTCAAATCTATAAGAATCGCTTCAAATGGTTACTCATTGGCGGGGCGGCCACTTTTATCATCGGGGCTATAGGTACTGCGGTACTGCCCGGACTCATTCAAAGCTTTATAGTTGAACCCAACGAACTGCAGCTTGAAAAACCGTATTTGAAAAACAACATAAAAATGACCCGCAGTGCTTACGAGCTAGACAAATTTCATCTACGCAATTATAACGCATCGGATACGCTTACATGGCCCAAAATACAGAATAATCAGGCTACACTCGATAATATCCGACTTTGGGATCCGAGACTATTGATCCAGACTTATCGACAATTGCAGGAAATCAGGACTTACTACCAGTTTTATAATGTGGATATAGATCGTTACCACACTAACGATGGATACCTGCAAATGATGCTGTCTGCCCGCGAGTTATCGGATAAACTACCTGAAAAAGCAGATACATGGGTTAACAAAAGATTGCAATACACGCATGGCTATGGCATAGTAATGAGTCCAGTGGCCAAACAGGGCAGTCAGGGCGATCCCCAATTAGTTATAAAAGACCTCCCTCCTGTTTCTAATATGGGCCTCAATATAAACCAGTCTGCTATCTATTATGGAGAACACAATTCTGATTACAAAATCGTTAATACGGATGTTAAAGAACTGGACTATCCGAAAGGTGACAAAAATGTCTATACAAATTACGCCGGATCCGGTGGCGTTTCGATTAGTAACATCTTTGAAAAATTACTGTTCGCCTGGCATTTTGGGGATATCAATATTCTGCTAAGTGATTATATACACTCGGGCAGCAAAATTATGTTTTGGAAAACCATTAAAAACCGAGTGCACCGTATTGCACCCTTCCTTCGGCTTGAAGACAAGCCATACCTGGTACTTAGTAATGGCAAACTTTACTGGATTCAGGATGCTTATACTATCTCGTCAGATTATCCTTACTCCGAACCCGACAAAAATGGTCAATACAACTATATTAGAAATTCAGTAAAAGTGGTTGTAGATGCCTATAACGGTTCGGTAGATTTTTATGCTATGAACAATCAAGATCCCATTCTCAGCGTATATCAGGATGTATTTCCGGAAATGTTTAAATCGCTCGATCAAATGTCTGCTGATCTTAAACGGCACCTGCGCTATCCCGAGCATTTGTTTACCACTCAGATTGAAAAATATGACACCTATCACATGACGGATCCACAAGTCTTTTACAATAACGAAGATCTCTGGACGCGTCCTAACGAAAAGTACGGTGGCCAACCAATTAAAATGCAGCCGTATTACCTGCTTAGCAAGCTCCCGGGTGAGGATCAATTACAATATCTGCTGATTAATCCGGTAACTCCGCAGAACCGTGACAACATGATATCGTGGATTGCCGCGAAATCCGATTTCCCTCAGTATGGCGACATAACGGTATTCAAATTGCCCAAAGAACGGCTAATCTATGGCCCGTCACAAATTGAAGCGAAAATCGATCAGGATACCGAGATATCTCAACAACTGTCACTTTGGGATCAACGTGGATCGAAAGTTATTCGCGGTAACCTGATGGTTGTGCCCCTCGAAGACTCGTTCCTATATGTAGAACCGGTTTTTCTTATTGCAGAAGGCGTCGATATTCCGCAGCTACAACGAGTCATAGCAACCGATGGCGATCAAATCTCGATGGAACCTACGCTACAGGATGCCATCAAAGGTGTGTTCAAGAAGAAGGGAAAACCACTCCCTGTATCAGCGGCCGTGCCAGACACAGTGGTTAAAACCACAACAGGTCCGGGCTTAGATCAATTCAAATCGCTATGGCAAGACGCTTCCAAGGCACTTAAAGACGGCAATTGGGAAAATTTTGGCAAGAAAATGAAACAGATACAAGACCTGCTAAATCGAAACAGCAGTAACAATTAATCTTCCAACTCAAATTTGAGTTCAAATTCAGTACCCGGATTTTTGTTACTAAAGGAAGCTTCACCGGTGAGTTGTTTCGAAAGCGTTTTAATGAGTTTAACTCCAAGTGATTTGGGTTTATCTAAATCAGTATCCTTGGGAATACCAATGCCGTCATCCACAACTCTTAATGTTATTTGAGAATCATCTCTGGCAAGAGAAATAGTAATTTCTCCTTTATCACGATCCGGAAAGGCATGTTTATAAGCATTCGTAATCAGCTCATTGAGAATTAGTCCACAGGGTATGGCCTGATTAATTGTTAGCTCGATCGGTTCCGCATCGATTTCAATCTCTATCTCCTTCCTAGCTGAGCCCAATGACTGCATGATTACATTCGCCAGCTGCTCCAGATAAACATCAAAAGAAATTTCAGACAGATTTTCATTCTGATAGAGCTTCTCATGAATCAGGGCGATTGAATTGATCCTCATCTGACTGGTCTGCAAAACATCGGTGGCTTCGCTCGAACTGGTATTATAGGCTTGCAGCTCAAGCAACCCCGTAATAACGGCTAAATTATTTTTAACACGGTGGTGAATTTCGGCGAGCAAAACCTCCTTTTCTTTCAGTGATTTTTTAAGTTGTTCTTCGGCTTGTTTGCGATCCGTTATATCCACATAAATTCCATATATAGCCACCGTTTTATTATTTACTATAACCGGCACCCCATAGATCAAAACATCTATAAGGCTCCCGTCCTTTGTCTTACGCTTACTCGTATAAAAGGCCGTTTGCCCACTAAAAATTGTTTCTGATATACGGTGAGCTATCTCTTTTTTATTATCAGGTACAATAAGGCTATCAATATTAAGACCGCGAATTTCCCCTATCTGATATCCAAATACCTCACTAAAGGCAGCATTTACATCCCTGATCTCTTGTTGTTTATCCAAAAAAGCGATGGGAATTGGGGAATTCAGGAATAACTGCCGGAACATCTCCTCGTTCTGCCGCAACTGTTCTTCCGCTTCATAGCGCTCACTTATATCACGCGCGATAGTTATCACCACATTTTTACCAAAGTAAGTACCCGGATTAGCTACAATTTCTAACGGAAAAACTTCGCCGTTTTTTCGCCTCCCCCACCATTCAAAACTTTGTCGGCTCCCGTTAAGCGCCCTTTCAACATGTTTTTGTGTCTTTTCAAAATCTACTTTACCCGGTGCCGCTAAATCTTCGGGCTTTTTACCAATAAAATATTTTTGTTTATACCCATACATCTCGACCGCTCCCTGATTCACTTCAATAATCTCACCGTCTTCATTTTGGATATAGATGGCATCGCTAATGGAATCAAATAAATCCTGAAAACTCTCAACGCTGGCTTGATACTTTCGGAGTGTTTCTTTGTTTTCCGTAATATCTAAGAGTGTACCGATTATGGCCGGCTGGCCCATATAGCTAATAGCAGACCCAAACACACTTACGTGGATCATATTCCCCTGTTTGGTAATCCCCCGAAAATCATACTCCTTATAATCCACTTCTCCTTCTATTCGCTGCTGCAGATTATCCAACACTAAATCACGATCTTCCGGATAAGTCAGATCCCCGGGCCCCTTATGGTACATAATTTCTTTGCGTTTATAGCCGAAAATATCAGCAAATTGTGGATTGACATACTTGAATATCCCATCCTGGATCAGATAAACCCCAACAAGAGATTCTTCCGAAAGAGCTCGAAACAGATTCTCAGATTGTTTTTGACCGGTAATATCAGTAACAAGCGAATGGATGGAATACAGCTCCTTGTGTTCATCATAAATCAACGAATTATACCATTTACAGGTAAGTATATTTCCATTTTTTGTTTTTACTTTACCTTCGGTTGTATAATGAATATCTTGGTTTTTTATAGCCTCCCTAATTTTATTCAAAGCCGCATCAAGTTCTTTCTCGGGGATTAATTTTTGGAAGAACCCCTTTTCCCCTACGACCTCTTCTTCCTGCCATCCGAACAGTGCCTCAGCTTTCTCGGACCAATTTCGAACCTGAAAATTCCCATCCCATTCAATTTCGGCCAAGGGATAATTTGACTCATGAATGACGAATTGGGGAAACTTAATTCTTTGGGTTTCTTTTCTTGCAATCTGCTCTCCAACATCATGGGCTACCGCAAATTTTACAGGCTTACCTTGGTAATTAAATGTGTGAGAAGTAAATTGAACATAAAATTTTTCACCATCTTTAGATTTATGGATCCATATTTTATCCGCACTTCCATCCTCCTTTATCCCTTCAATTACTTCGGTTCTTTTCTTCTTCTCTCCCAAGTCATTCACATTCATCGAACATAATTCCTTATAAGAATAGCCGTAACGATCAACCGCATTGTCATTAGCATCAATAATATCCAGAGTTTCATGATCTAATATGAAAATCGGTTGTTCTTTAAAAAAGGAAGGAGCTTTTGTACTCATTTTCTGTTCTACTTATGGTTTTATACTAATTAGATAATCTTATAAAGAATAAATGACATAATCCATAATTCTAATTCATTACCTCACAGGGATCCTTGGTCTTTCCTTATATCAAATATATCCTAAATAAGGCTGTGCCTCTTTTTTTATTTTTTTATCTTACGGAGCTTTATAGGTAGCATTAATTTTTTAAAAGCATAGTAAATTTCTGAATGGCTGAACAAATTACGATCACTTTCCCGGATGGGAGCGAAAAACAATATCCCAAAGGTACTACCGGACGCGAAATTGCAGAATCTATATCAAAAGGTCTTGCCAGAGAAGCACTAAGCATTACCCTTGATGATGAGATCATGGAACTGGATCGACCTATTGAGCGATCTGGCACCATTAAAATTAATACATGGGACAGTGAAGACGGTAAATATACCTTTTGGCATTCGTCTGCTCACGTTTTAGCGGAAGCCATTCAGGAGCTCTACCCTAACGCCAAATTTGGTATTGGCCCGCCTATTGAAAATGGATTTTATTACGATATCGACTTTGGTGATCAAACCGTGAGCCAGAACGACCTTGATGAAATTGAAGATAAATTTATCGAAAAGGCTCGCCAAAAATCGGAATTTAAGCGAATGCCAATATCCAAGCAGGAAGCGCTTGAATATTACAAGAAGGAAGGTAATGAATATAAGCTTGACCTGATTGAAGGTCTGGAAGACGGAAACATTACGTTTTATAAACAAGGTAATTTTACCGATTTGTGTCGCGGTCCCCATATCCCCAATACCGGCCGCATTAAGGCCGTAAAACTTACCAGCCTGGCGGGTGCATACTGGCGCGGCGACGAACACAATGAACAGCTGACTCGTATTTACGGGATCTCCTTCCCAAAACAGAAATTACTCGAGCAATATATCGAGCAGGTTGAGGAAGCCAAAAGACGAGATCACAAAAAGCTGGGGAAAGAGTTAGGTATTTATATGATCGACCCGATGATTGGCCAGGGACTTCCGGTGTGGCTGCCAAATGGCACGATT
>Ga0102959_1000125_pt1 | contig 25141 bp, 28 predicted proteins | sample SalPonF2_B_D2_MG_FD_84520 | JGI IMG/M metagenome (GOLD analysis project Ga0102959, IMG submission 84520) | Salt pond soil microbial communities from South San Francisco under conditions of wetland restoration - Salt Pond MetaG SF2_B_D2_MG ...
CGAGGCCAAAAACTGCCTCGTCGTAACGCCTAAGAGTGGAAGTAGCCTACTTATAGCCAACTATGAGCGAGACGTCCGACACGACGGAGGGAGTGCCGTGGGGGTCGAGATAAGGGAGTCGCCGGTCAGTGATGTCGAGTTCGAGACGATGCAGGAGTTCGTCTACGACTACCTGGCCGCGAGCGTGGAGAAGGAGGAGGACGGGGGCCGGATGCGCTGGTACCCGTGGCACTCCGCGGAGTACCGGTTCAACCACATCATGAACGTCGTCAGCCTGGCCGCGCGCATCGCGCGCAGGGAGGGCGCGGACGTGGACGTCGTCCGCGTGGCCGCGCTCTTCCACGACATCGCCAAGCTCGACGCCGACCAGGAGGTCCACGCCGAGGAGGGCGCGCGCGTCGCCCGCCAGTACCTCGAGACCCACGTCGACTTCCCGGCCTCGTTCGTCGACCGGGTCTGCCAGTCCATCACCGACCACTCCCACCAGGGGGCGCTCTCGTCGATGTCCCTGGAGACCCAGTGTCTCATCGAGGCCGACTTGCTCGATAAGGTGGGCGCGAACGGCACCGCGCTGATGCTCCTGCGGATGGGCTACGAGGCCCGCACGCACATGGAGGCCGCCGACATGGTCGAGCGCGTGCTGGAGCGCGGAAAGGACGCCGTGAGCCGCGTCGAGAGCCCCACCGCCGAGAGCATCGCCCACAACCGGCTCAAGCGCGTGAAGTGGTTCCGCGAGTGGCTGGAGGCCGAGGTGCCGAACATGGAGGTCAGCGACGACCGCGAGTTGCATTGAGCAGGTGGATGCCCGTTAGTCGGTCCGGTTCGCCGGGAGCCACGCGCCCCCCTCGCCGTCGCGCTCCACGGGGAGCGTCGGGACCCCCTCGCGTAGCTGGGGGCGTATCCAGTTCCGGGTCTCGACCGTCCCGGAGTCGACCGACGTGCCGTCCGGGGCCACGACGCGGATGCCGTCCGCGCGGAGCGTCTCGACCGACACCGTCGCGCCGTACTCCCTGATGTCGCCGTAGGCGACGAACCGGCCGCTGTCGCCCGCGGCCGTCAGCGCGAGGCCACCGAGCGCCCCGATGACGCCGTCGCCGGTACCGCCGTACTCCGCGAGGAAGAGGTCGGCTTCCCGGGCCACCGCGTAGGCGTCGGCCTTCTCGACGAGTTCCGCCTGTGCCCGTCTGCCGAAGGCGACTGCCGACTCGGGCACGTCGTCGCTCTCCGCGACGCAGAGGCCGGGGTCCGAGCCGTCGGCCGCCACCTCGACGAGGAAGTCGGCGGCGACCTCGACGACCGCCGCCTCGTCGTCCGTCTCGCAGTCGAAGACGAGCGTCGCGCTGCTGTTGTGCGTGGTGTAGGGCACGCGCGGGTCGAGCAGGAACTGCTGGCGGACGACGCCCCGCCGGTCGAGGCCGTCGACGGCGGCGGCGAGCTCCGCGGCGAGCCGCCGGGCGACCCGGCCGGTCCCGAGCTCGCTGTCCACGGTGTCCGTGTCGTCGATGCCGAGGAGGAGCGCCATTCGAGGTCTCCTCCTTTCTCCCAAACTGCTATAAGCCCGCCGACGACATACCGTTGTACCGATGACGAGAGAACGGTCGAGACGGGCCTTCCTGGTGGCCGGCGGCGCGTCCGTCGGGCTCACGGCGCTCGCCGGCTGTCTGGGCGGGGGCTTCCAGGGGAGCGGGACCGGCACGACGGACGCGACCACGACGGACGCGACCACGACGGACGCGGGGACGATCACGACGACCACGCAGGCCACCCGAACGGTCGAGGACGCCGCCGGGCGGAGCGTCGAACTGCCGGCCACGGTCGAGCGCGTCGTGGGGCTCGGCGCGGGGGCGCTCCGACTGATTGCCTACCTCGGCGCGACCGACCGGGTCGTCGGGGTCGAACAGCTCGAACGCTCGGACCGGAAGCGACCCTACCGCCCCTACGACCTGGCCAACCCGGCGCTCTCGTCGCTCCCCTCGGTCGGCTCGCGCAAGAGCCCCGACCCGGAGCTGCTGTTGCAGCGGGACCCGGACGTCGTCTGCTGGGCCTGGGCGAGCGCGGGGACGGCCGACGACCTCCAGGCGAAACTCGACGTCCCCGTCGTGGCCGTGGAACCTGGCGTCCTGGACACCTCGTCGAGGCCGTCCTTCTTCGACGCCCTGGGTCTGCTCGGCGACGTGCTCGGCACGACGGACCGCGCGAACGAGCTGATCCAGCGGACGAAGTCGTTCGTCGGCGACCTGGCCGAGCGCACCGCGGACGTGAGCGACCCGCCCAGCGCCTACGTCGGCTACCTCGGACGCGGCAGGCACGGCTTCACCTACACCCAGCCGAGCTACCCGCCGCTCGCGTTCGTCGGCGTGGACAACGTCGCCTCCGACGTCACCGACAATCTCAAGCGGAAGAAGGGCGCTCCCCGGGCGAAGATCGACCCCGAGCAGCTCATCAAGTGGGACCCCGAGTACGTCTTCGTGGACCTCGGCACCGAGTCATACGACGCGCTCGGCAAGTCCGAGTACGGCTCCGTGACCGCAATCGAGAACGACCAGGTCTACGGCGTCCTCCCGACCAGGGACTACGCCATGAACTTCGGCACTGTCCTCGCCGACGCCTACGCGGTCGGGACCGTCCTCTACCCGGACCGGTTCGGCGACGACGACCCCGCCTCGAAGGCCGACGACGTCTACGAGGCGTTCGTCGGCGCGCGGGTCTACGATACGCTGGTCGAGGCCTACGGCGCCGGCTTCGGGAAGATGGCGATTCCCTCGTAGGTCGCGAATCGAAGCCGATACCCGTCGTCGGGCCGTGGGTTCGGGCACTCACCGCGGCCCGACCACCCGACCCACGACCCGGCCACCCGACCACATGTCGAACACCACCGTCCTCGACGACTACCGCACCCACCTGGAGCGACGGCGCTGGTTCGTCGTCGGCTCGCTCCTCGCGCTCGTCGCCGTCGCGGCCGTCGCGCTGGCGACCGGGCCCATCGCCGTCCCGGTCGCCGACCTGCCCGCGATACTGCTCGGCCGGGCCGACGGGCTCCACGCCCGGGTCGTCTGGGAGATCCGGCTGCCGCGAATCGTGGCCGCCATTGGCGCCGGCCTGGGGCTGGCGGTCGCCGGGGTGGTGCTCCAGAGCGTGCTCCGGAACCCGCTCGCCTCGCCGTACACGCTCGGCATCTCGCAGGCGGCGGCCTTCGGCGCGGCGTTCGCCATCGTCGTGCTGGGCGCGGGGACCGCCGCGAACAGCGGTATCTCGCTTTCCAACCCGTATCTCACGTCGGTCGCGGCGTTCCTCGGCTCGCTGGCCTCGACTGGCGTCATCTTCGGGGTGGCGAAGCTCCGGCGCGCGACCCCGGAGACGCTCATCCTCACCGGGGTCGCCCTCGCGGCCTTCTTCACGGCCGGCACGACCACCCTGGAGTACTTCGCGACGAACGTCGAGCTCGCCACGCTCGTCTTCTGGAAGTTCGGCGACGTGAGCCAGACGACCTGGCGCTTCGACGCGCTGCTCTGGACCGTCGTCGCCCTGGCGACGCTCTACTTCACCCGCCGCGCCTGGGACTACAACGTGCTCGACGCGGGCGACGAGACGGCCAGGAGCCTCGGCGTCGCCGTCGAGCGGACCCGGCTCGCGGGGATGCTGGTCGCCTCGCTCGTCACGGCCGTCGTCGTCGCCCTCTTCGGCATCATCGGCTTCGTCGGCCTGGTCGTCCCGCACATCGTCCGCCGGCTCATCGGCGGCGACGAGCGCTTCCTCGTGCCGGCGTCGGCGGTCGCCGGCGGGGTGCTCCTGCTCGCCGCCGACACGGCCGCGCGGACCCTGCTCTCGCCCATCGTCCTGCCGGTCGGCGTCGTCACCTCGTTCGTCGGCGTGCCGCTGTTCGTCTACCTCATCCTCCGGGGGAGGTCGTACTGGTGACTCTCGAACTGGATGCCGTGACCGCCGGCTACGACGGCGAGCCGGTCGTCTCGGACGTGAGCCTGCGGGCCGACCCGGGGACGGTCACCTGCCTGCTCGGCCCGAACGGGGCCGGCAAGAGCACGCTGCTACGGTGTCTGACCGGCCTGCTCTCTCCCCTCTCCGGGACCGTCCGCCTGGGTGGCGACGACCTCGCCTCGCTCTCGCGACGGGAGGTCGCCCGGCGGGTCGGCTACGTCCCCCAGACCGAGACCGACGGCTACCCGGCGACGGTGTTCGAGGCGGTGCTGCTCGGTCGCCGGCCGCACGCCGGCTGGCAGCCGTCCGCGTCGGACCACGAGGCGGTGGCCGACGCGCTGGAGACGCTCGGCATCTCGGAGCTGGCGATGCGCGACGTCGGGAGCCTGAGCGGCGGCCAGCGCCAGCAGGTCGCGCTCGCGCGGGCGCTCGCCCAGGAGCCGGCCGCCCTCGTCTGCGACGAGCCGACGAGCGACCTGGACGTGCGCCACGAACTCGGCGCGCTGACGCTCTTGTGCGAGCAGGCCGCGGCGGGGACGGCCGCGGTCATCGCCATGCACGATCTGACGCTCGCGGCCCGGTACAGCGACCGGCTGGTGGTCCTCCACGACGGCGAGGTGCTCGTCCAGGGCGAGCCGTCGGTGCTGACCCCCGAGGTCGTCGAGACGGTCTACGGCGTCGCCGTCAGCGTCTACGAGGACGAGTCGGGCGTGACCATCGTCCCGGAGCACCCGGTCCGGGGGTGAGCCGCGACGCTCCCGGTCCGGGAGATCGGTCCCGTCGTCCCCGTCACGCGAGCGCCGTCGCGGCCGACCAGAGGAAGGAGAGCCCGAAGCCGGCCAGCACGAGCGCGCTGAGGTAGGCGACGACCGCGCCGAACCGGTCCACCTTCCGCCCGGCCGCCCGCAGCGCCGCCGGGAAGCCCGTGATCCACAGCAGGATGCCGCCGAAGAAGCCGACGATGGTGACGGGGCCGCCGCCCGAGGCGAGCGTGTGGCCGAACAGGTGGACGGCGGTCGGGTCGAGCAGGCCGACGCCGGCCGTGAGCCACCAGATGATCTGGTAGGGGTTCGTCAGCGCGAGCGCGAACGCCTTCCGGAAGCCCTTGCCGTCGCTCCCCCCGGCGGTGGTCAGCGGCTGGCTGGCGCCGCGGGCCGCGCCGTAGGCGAAGTAGCACATCAGCAGACCACCCACCCCGACCATGACCGCACGGACCGTCGGCGCGTCCTGGACGACGGCGACGACGCCGAGCAGCGCCAGCACGAAGAAGCAGGCGTCGGCGGACATCGCGCCCAGGCCGGCGGCGAAGCCCGCGCGCCACCCCCGCAGAACGCTCTCCTCGGCGATGACGGCGTTCATGGGTCCCGGCGGGGCGGCCAGGGAGAGCCCCAGCGCCGCGCCGACCACCATCGAGAGCGCCACCGCGAACATGCATCTCGATTGCCGCCCGGACCCGAAAAGTTCGCCGGTTTCCGCAACCTGGCACGGGGTCCGCCGCCGGGGCGGCACGTTCACGCCGCTGGCGGACGAAGGGGGTGGTATGTACCGGCGCATCCTCCTGCCGACGGACGGGAGCGAGGGAGCCGACGCGGCGATGGCCCACGCCTTCGACCTGGCCGAGGCGTTCGACGCGACGGTGGTCGCCCTCTACGTCGCGAGTACCGAGTTCAGCACCGTGAACCTCGCCGCGGGCTACGAGGTGGTCGACAACCCGGCCGGCAGGCGGACCGTGGACGCGGTGGTCGCGGCGGGCGACGAGCGCGCCGTCGAGGTGACGGGCGTGGTGGCGCGTGGCGAGCCGGCGACGACCATCGTGGAGTACGCGGCGGACGAACCCGTGGACCTCGTGGTGATGCCGACCCACGGGCGCCGCGGGCTCGACCGCTACCTCTTCGGGAGCGTCACCGAGCAGGTGCTCCGCCGGGCGGCGGTGCCGGTGCTGACGGTGCGGATGGACGACGGTGGGCCAGGCGGGATACGCGGGGCGGACGAACTGGACGACGGTGGCGAGGACCGCGAGCCGACCAAGGAGTGACCGCCGGAGACCTGAATCGGCCGACGACCCACGGCCGACCCCTGCGAGCGCGTCACCCGACGAGGGTCGAGTAGAGCAGCCAGACGTTGAGGACGATGATGAGGCCGATTGCCGCCCCGAGGACGACCGTCGTGCTGGTGTCGTTGCGGAACGAGTGCATCAGCTCCTCCTCGCGGGTGAACCAGAGGAGCGGGACGAGCACGAACGGGAGCTCGAAGCTCAGGGCCACCTGCGAGGCGACGAGGACGCGCGTCGGGTCGAAGCCTGCCATGACGACGACCAGGCTCGGGACGAGGGTGACCGACCGTCGGACCCAGACGTTGACGTTCAGGTCGAGGAAGCCGTCCATCACGGTCTGGCCGGCCATCGTCGCCACGAGCGAGGAGGAGAGGCCGGCCGCGATGAGCGCGACGCCGAACGCCAGGCTGGCGTTCGCCCCGAAGACGCCCGCCAGGGTGACGTAGGCCTCCTCCAGGGTCTCGATGCCGGTGCCCTGCAGCGCCGCGGCCGCGACGACGAGCATCGCGCCGTTGACGAACATCGCGCCGAACAGCGCGAGCACCGTATCGATGCTCTCCAGGTGGAAGTGCCGGCGGTGGACCTCCTCGCGGTCGCCGTCGCTCTTGATGAGCGCGTTGCGCCGGTCCTGGACGATGTACGGGTGGAGGTAGACGCTGTGGGGCATCACGGTCGCGCCCAGGATGCCGATGGCGACGTAGAGCGCCGTCGCGTTCGGGATCGAGGGCGCGAGACCGCTCGCGATCTGGCCCGCGGTCGGCTGGGCGAGGAACATCTCGAAGACGAACGCCAGCGAGATGATGCCCACCAGCGCCATGATGGTGAACTCTACCCAGCGGTAGCCCTGCTTGTGCGCCGTGCGGACGCCGAGCAGGGCGAAGGAGCTGATGCCCGCCAGGATGGCCCCGGCCCACAGCGGGAGCGAGAAGATCAGACTGAAGCCGATGGCCGCCCCGATTATCTCGGCCATGTCGGTGGCGATCATCGCCAGCTCGGCGGCGGCCCACAGCGTGTAGACGACCGGCTTCGGGAACCGCTCGCGGCAGAGCTGGGCGACGCCCTTGCCGGTGGCGATGCCGAGCTTCGCAGCGATGATCTGGATGCCCATCGCCATGACGGAAGCGAGGACGATGACCCAGAGCAGCGCCGGGCCGAACTTCGCCCCGCCGGAGATGTTCGTCGCCCAGTTGCCGGGGTCCATGTAGGCGACGCTGATGATGAAGCCGGGTCCGAGGTAGTACAGTAGCTCTCTCGGCGTTATCTTCATCGCTCTGTCACCCTCATTCTGCCTCGAGCGCGGCTGGCCGCACCCGGATGGTCCGCGCGATGGACTCCGGGAGGTGTTGCTCGTGGCCGTCGACCCGCACGGTCAGCAGGCCGATGGGGGTGACCTCGAGGACCTCGACGGTCATGCCCGGGCGGATGCCGACCTCGGAGAGGTAGCGGAGCTCCTCCTCGTTCTGGTCGTTGACCCGGGAGATGACCAGCCGGTCGCCGACCTCGTGGTCGGCCAGGGTCTCGGTGTCGTCGACGGCAAGCGGCTCCAGTTCGGCGCTCGGGATGGGGTCGCCGTGGGGGTCGACCGCCGGGTGGCCCAACCGCTCGGCCACGCGGCGCTCGAACTCCTCGCTGATGTGGTGTTCGAGTGCGTCGGCCTCGTCGTGGACCTCGGACCACTCGTAGTCGAGGTGCTCGGCGAGGTACGACTCCAGCAGCCGGTGGTGGCGCAGCACCTCCAGGGCGACCGCCTCGCCCTCCTCGGTGAGCTCGACGCCCTTGTACTTCTCCCGGTGGACGAGCCCGCGCTCCTCCAGCTTCTCCAGCATGCTCGCCACCGTCGGCGGCGTCACGCCGAGATACTCGGCGATGGCGGAGGTGCCGACCGGCGGCCCGCGCTCGCGCTGGAGGGTGTAGATGGCCTTGAGATAGTCCTCCATCACGTCACTCAACACTGTCATCACCTTGTTTAGACTCGTCTAAATCATAAGTTTTGCGGCTTGAATACGAGGGTTCCACGGTTCGAATACGTCGGACGGTCGCAGGCGCGGGTGGGGTGCTTCGGCCGTCGGAGCGCAGGCTCGGCGCGTCGGACGTCCGGAGTCGACGGTGGGCGCGAGCGTAGCGGTCACGGGTTCGACGCCTCGGACAGGGTGTGGTCGGCGGTCCCGGTTTGCGGGTGCCGGCGCGCTGACCCGTGGCGACGTGCTCGTGCTCGTGGGTTCCGGGCGCTCGCGCCGCGGGCGTAGAGTCGTTCGCGGCCGCGGCAGGTAACCGGTCGCGACTCGCCCGGTGGACGGACAGTCCCGCTGGTCGGTCACCAGGCCGGTTCGCGTCGGCGTCCGGCGGTTACAGTGACTTACAAATGCTTACAAATGCTTACAAACGCTTGCAAACGCTTACAAACGCTTACAACAGCCGCGCAGCCGGTCGCCACGGTCGAAACGACGCTCACGCGGTGGCCACCACTCCGACACCTGCTTGTCGCCCCTAGACCCCCTCGCCCATCAGGTGGCTCCGGAGGACGTCGGCGTCCTTGTTGCCGGCGCCCGTGTTGAGCAGGACGACGGTGTCGTCCTCGTCGAACTCGCCCTGCCGTGCGAGCTCCCACGCGCCGCTCGCCGCGGCGGCGGCGGTCGCGCCCATCTCCAGGCCCTCGGCCTGCGCGACGACGACGGCGCTGTGGAGGATGTCGTCGTCGGTCGTCGCGACCGCGCCGCCGCCGGACTCCCGGAGTGCGTCGAGGATGAGCCGGCTGGCGCCGGGGTCCGGGATCTCGATGCCGCCGCAGATGGTGTCTGGCGTCTCCCAGGGCTCGTGGGCGGACAGCCCCTCCTTCCAGGCGTGGACGATGGGCGCACAGCCCGCCGACTGGGCGGCGTACATGGCGGGCACGTCGTCGGTCAGCCCGAGGTCGCGGAACTCGGTCGCGCCCTTGTGCATGCCGACGAGGCCGACGCCGCCACCGGTCGGGTAGACGACGGCGTCGGGCACCTCCCAGTCGAGCTGCTCTGCGATCTCGTAGTACATCGTCTTCTTGCCCTCGTGGCGGTAGGGCGTGACGAACGTCTGGGTCGGATACCAGTCGTCGTGGGTCTCCAGGGCGTCCTGGAAGGCCGCGCCCGCGTCCCCGATGCGCCCCTCGACCACGGTCATGTCGCCGCCGTGGACGTTGACCATCGCCTTGTTGGTGAACCCGGCGCGCGTCGGCAGGAAGACGTGCGAGTCCAGGTCGGCGCGCGCGGCGTAGGCGGCCGCGGCCTGCCCGGCGTTGCCGGCCGAGGCGAGCGCGACGTCGGTCGCGCCGTGCTGGGCGGCGGCCGTCACGGCCGCGGTCTGCCCGCGGTCCTTGAACGTCCCGGTGGGGTTGTGTCCCTCGTCCTTGAAGAGGACGCGGCCGACGCCGATCTCCTCGGCCAGATTCGGGCACTCGACCAGCGGCGTCGCCCCCTCGCCCATCGAGACCGCTACCTCGCGCGGGAACGGCAGGAGCTCCTCGTAGCGCCACATCGAGTCGAACGGGCGGGCGGCCAGGTCGGCCCGCGTCAGCTCGACGGCGTCGTAGTCGTAGTCGGGGTCGAGGATACCACCGCAGTCGGGACAGCGGTGGGTCGTCGCCGCGTCGAACGTCTCGCCGCAGTCGGTGCAGGTCAGGCCGCGGAACGCCTCGGTCGTCTCCATACGTGTCGGGTTGCGGGGGCAGAAAAAAGGGGTGTCGGTCCGGGGTCGAGGGTGGCGGTCCGGCGATTGTGTCGGCGAGCCCTACGCGAGCGCACCCTGGAGGACGACGCTCACGGCCGCGCCGAGCGTGCCGAACACGACCGGGTAGGCCAGCCCGAAGACGACGGCCTTCGAGAGGTCGAGGGTGGCGACGTGCCCGGAGGGGAACGAGACGGAGATCAGCAACGCGCCGAGGACCATCGGGACCACGTAGCCGACGGCCAGGGCCGAACCCGTGTTGAGGACCGTCGTGGCCGTCGGGCGGCCGGCTCGGACGACGAGCGCCCCGGCGCCCCCCACGACGACGACGGGGATCAGGAAGTAGACCGGGATGGGGACGTTCGGGTTCTGGGTCGACAGGAGGAAGTTCGTCGCGTGCCCGTTGAGGTGGGCCGGGACCACCTGGGCGTTGTAGAACACCAGTCCGATGGAGTTGAGCACGCTCCCGAGGTTCCCCGAGTGGTTGCCGGCGACGAAGATGACCGCGACCGTCGCGAGGTAGCCGACCACGAACGCCCCGAAGCCGGCGACGATTCCCCGCGACCACTGGAAGGTGCCGTCGGTCGACCGGTCGAACCGCCCAGCGATACCCTCGCGCTCGTTAGACGACATGGTTGAGAGCGCAAAGGGAAGAATGAAAAGGGTTCCGGTGCCCGCAATCTCCTGGCCGGAAACGGTCCCGCTGGCGACCCGCCACGCAGAGCCTCGACTGGCGGTCCGCGAACCCCACGGTCATGTGCCCGGCCCGCGAACGACCCGCCATGAGGGAACCACGAGTGGGCGTCGTCGGTGCGGGACTGGCCGGCCTCGTCGCCGCCAGGACGCTCGCGGACGCCGGCTGTGCCGTGCGGCTGTTCGAGCGGGAGCCGACCCCGGGCGGTCGCGTCCGCTCGGTCCGCGAGGACGGCTTCGTCTTCGACCGCGGGTTCCAGGTGCTGTTCACCGCCTACCCGGAGGCCCGCCGACAGCTCGACTACGACGCCCTCTCCCTGCGGGCGTTCGCGCCCGGCGTCGTCGTCTGCCGCCCGAACCACCGCGCCGTGCTCGCGGACCCGCTCGGCGACCCCCGGGCCCTCGTCGAGACGCTGTTCAACACCGACGTGACCCTCGACGACAAGCTCCGGCTGTTCCGGCTCCGCCGGGCGGTCGGCCGGGCCGACGGAACCGGGCGCTTCGCCGACCCCGACGCAAGCATCGCCGAGGCGCTCCGGTCGTTCGGCTTCTCCGAGGCGTTCGTCCGGAACGTCGCGGCCCCGCTCTACGGCGGCATCACGCTCGACCGCTCGCTCTCGACCGACGCGGCCGTCCTCGAGACGACCCTGCGGATGCTCGCGGCCGGGCGCACCGTCGTCCCCGCCGACGGGATGGGCGCAATCGCCGAACAGCTCGCCGACGCTGCCGCCGACGCCGGGGTTACTGTCGAGACCGACACCGAGGTGACGGCCGTCGAGGGTTCGTCGCCGACCGAGGACTCGGTCACACCACCCGACGATTCACCCGCCGTCGACGGCGGTGCCACCGTCTCGGTAGGCGGCGAGACCCTCGCGTTCGACGCGGTCGTCGTCGCGACAGACCCGCCGACCGCCCGGGCGCTGACCGGCGTCCGGTCCATTCCGACCGAGGGCCGGGGCTGCAGCACCCAGTACTACCGCCTGCCGACGCGGAGCTGGCCCGGCACCCGCAGGCGACTCCTGCTCAACGCCGGCAGCGAGGCACCGAACCAGGTCGTGGCGATGTCCGAGGTCGCCCCAGGCTACGCGCCCGACGACTCGACGCTGCTGGCCGCGACGTTCCTCGACGACCGCGAGGAGACCGACGCGGAGCTCGCCGCCCTGTCGAGGGACGCGCTGTCGTCGTGGTTCCCCGAACTCTCCATGGAACGCCTCGAAACGGTCCACACCGCGCGGGTCCCGTTCGCCCAGTTCGCCCAGCCGCCGGGCGTCTTCGACGGCCTGCCGGACGTCCGCGACCCGGCCGGCGCGGTCTACCTGGCCGGCGACTACACCGAGACCTCCTCGATAAACGGGGCGCTTTCGAGTGGTCGCGCGGCGGCCGAGGCGGTCCTCGACGACCTACAGGTGCCGTCGTAGCTCCCCGAGCGGCGGGAAGGCGAGCGGGCCGTCGTCGCTCTCGACGATTGGCCGGCAGGCGCCCAGGTCGGACACGAGCGGCGAGAGGCAGTCGGCCGTCCGCAGGCCGTTGACCACGGTGCCCCGGGCGAGCCGGCTGAACGCCGGGAGGACGAGCACCGCAGCGTCCCGGTAGAGGCCGTCCCCGCGGAGGTAGCAGGGTCGCTTCCGCCCCTCGATGGTGATGGCCGGGTGCTCGTGGCCGACGACGTAGCGGGTCGCGTCGGTCTCCGGGGGCTCGTGGCCGTGACAGACCACGGTACCGTCCGGGAGAGCCACCTCGGACTCTCGCGGGGCCTCGCTCACGGTGTCGAGGAGGCCGTCGTGGTTGCCGGGCGTGACGACGAGGTCTGCGTCGGCGTCGTCGACGGCTCCCTCCAGGTCGGCGACCGCCTCGGCGACGCCGTCAGGGACCGAACTGTAGGAGTGGAGCACGTCCCCGGCGAAGACGACCGTCTCGGGGGCGAATCGGTCGAGCAGGCGCCCGAGGCGGTCGGTCAGGTCGGCGCGTTCGCCCAGCGGTAGCTCGACCGAGGAGGTGGCGTCGCGGCCGACGTGGAGGTCGGCGAGGACGAGCGCGTCCGCCGCGGTGAGGTAGACGGCCCGGCCGGCGACCTCAACGTCCGACATCGGTCACGGTAGAGGAGCCGCTTCCCCCGGCGGTCCCGCCGGCGCCGCCCTCGCCGCCGCCCATTTGCTCGCGGAGGTCGTACTCGCGGCCGGTGAGCACGAAGAGCACGTCGTCGACGACGACGAACAGCTCCGGCAGTTCGCGGGCGAGGAAGAGCGCGATGAGCACGAGCACGACGAGCGACAGGGACTGGCTCAGCACGCGGTCGGCCAGGAAGAAGGAGACCAGCCCGGGCTTCTCGTAGCCGAGCAGACCCATGACCTGGGGGACGAACAGCTGGAGCCACTGGTTGCCGAAGGCCAGCGCGATCCAGGCGTTGCGGACGACGTTGAGCACGTAGATGATCGGGACGACGACGGCGAGCGCCCGCAGCTTGCGGCGGAGCGGCGCCCTGACGGCCGCGACCAGCCCGCCGAAGATGGCGATGGAGCCGATGCCGGTGCAGACGATCTCGATGTACGTCTTGTACTGGTGGCCGTCGCGGACGAAGAGGAACTGGCTCCGGTAGCCGAACACCGGCCCGGTGGTTATCACGGGGTGGTAGCCGAGGACGCCCATCAGCCAGTGGGTCTGGAGGGTGACGGTCTCGATCAGCCACTCGCGTAGCGCGGGGATGGCGTTGACGGGCATGAAGATGATGCCCATGAACGCCACCGCGCGGGTCACGACGAACAGCGAGTCCCGGCCGTCGTAGAGCAGGTAGCCGACGTAGAGACACGCCGGGAGCGCCACCAGGCTCAAAAGCCCCTCGATGGCGCTTTTCATCTCGAAGACGTAGTACGGCGACAGCGAGAGCCAGAAGACCCCGAACTCCGCCCACGCGAGCGCCCCGAGGGTGCGCGCCCACTCGCGGCGGTAGAGCTCCAGGGCGGCCACGGCGACGAACAGCCCGACCGAGAGCCACGCCAGCGGGTCGGAGTAGGCGTGCAGGGCCAGCAGGGCGTCGGTGATCGAGGGCACGACGGACACCACGCAGTTGTGGGATAAATTCCTGACGGCTTCGGCGTGTGATGGGATTCACGTTCATCGGTGGTTCTTTCGTCCTCCCCGTACAGTGGACGGGTATGACCGACGTACTGGCCAGCCAGCGGGCGGCGACCCGCTTTCGCATCCTGGTGGAGATCGCGGACCGCCAGCCCGCGGTCAGCCAGGGGGAGGTCGCGGAGGCCGTCGGGGTCACCAGCCAGGCCGTAAGCGAGTACATCCGCGAGCTGGTCGCCGACGGCTTCGTCGAGAAGGAGGGGCGCTCGCGCTACCGCGTCACCAAGGAGGGCGTCGACTGGCTGCTCCGCCAGGCCGCCGACGTGCGCCGCTACGCCGACCACGTCTCCGAGGACGTGCTCGGGAGCGTCCACGAGGACGCGGCCATCGCCGCGGCCGACGTCGAGGCGGGGCAGACCGTCACGCTCTCGATGCGCGACGGCCTGCTCTACGCGACGCCGGGTGCCGAGGGACCGGCGACCGGCGTGGCGACCACCGCCGCCGAGGCGGGCGAGGACGTCGGCGTCACCGGCTTCGAGGGCATCATCGACATCGACCCCGGGGCGGTGACCGTCCACCAGATACCGCCGGTCCGGTCGGGCGGGAGCCGGGCAGTCGACAGCGCGGCGCTCGCGGCCGCCTGTGCCGACGCCGACCTCGTGCTCGCCGCCGGCGTCGAGGCCGTCGTCGCGCTGCGGCACGCCGACCAGGAGCCCGAGACGACGTTCGCCTCGGGCGACGTGGCCGCCGAGGCCGCCGGAGTCGGCCTGGACAGCGTCGTCGTCACGACGACCGACCTCGTCGGGCACGTGACCGACCCCCTGCGCGACGCCGGCACGGCCTACCAGGTGTCGAACGTGGAGTGAGCGGACGCCCGGAATCTCCGCGGGGCCGTCCTAGCTCGCGTGCTGTTTCGCGGCGGTGTACGCCTCGCGGAGCCGGCGGAACCGCTCCTCGTCGCCGCCGTGGTCGGGGTGGACCTCCTTCACCCGCTCGCGGTAGGCCGCCTTCACCTCGGCGAGCGTGGCGCCCGGCGGCAGTCCCAGGGTGGCGAAGGCCACGCCGACGCCGTCGGTCCCGGGCCGGGCGACCCGTGGCGTCTCGAACGGTAGGCGACTCCCGAGCGCGCCCCCCGGGAGCTCGTGCTCGACGAGGATGGCGTACGTCGGCGACTGCTCGAGGCGGAAGAAGGCGCGCGCGTCGAAGGTGATGGCGACGTCGCGCTCGGGAAGGTAGAAGGCGACGCGGTGTCCCGCGATACGGGCGTCCTCGACGTAGCGCTCGCCGATGGCCGAGAGGTACTCGCGTATCTCGGCGCGGCGCTTCCACTCGCCGGACCGGCGCGGGTCGGTCGCGTGGACGGTCGTCGGGAAGAGGCGCTCGCCGGCGACGAAGATGACCGTGAACACCGCTGCGAGAACGGCCGCGATGCCGACTCCGAGGAGCATCCACTCCGGAGGCACGTCGGCACGTTCGGTCCCGGAGTAGATGAAATTCTCGGCGGGGTCGCTCCCGCGGACGGGGTCCCGGCCGACGGTGCCGTCGTCGGCTCGCCGGTGGCGGGCCGGGGCCGCCCCCGTCCATCACTCCCGCCGCCGGGGCCTCGACGACCGCCGCTCCCGCTCCCGTTCCACACCCGCGTCGACGGCCTGGTGCCGCGAGAGGGTGCGGGCGAGGTAGACGGAGACGACCGCCGCGAACCCGACGACATAGACGGCGAGCGCGAGTCGCTGCCCGCTCCCAGTCAGCCGGTCGAATCCGGTCACGAACAGTCCCACAGTCACGTTGAAAAAGCCGTGTAAGAACGCCGCGACCAGCAGCCCCTTGAGGACGAGCGGCCCGCGGAACTGCGGGTAGCGCTTGGCCAGCCCGAGGTAGTAGCCCGAGATGGCCGCCCAGAGGACGTGGTTCGGCCCGACGAACGCGCGCGTCACCGCGGTGTCGAGGACCGCCACGAACGGACCGCCCTGCAGTCCGACGCCGGCGACGTACTGGAGGTTCTCCGCGGCGGCGAAGCCCAGGCCGGCCATCGCACCGTAGACAGCCCCGTCGAGCGCCGAGTCGAACCACTCGCTCCGGAAGGAAAGCAGGCGGACGGCGAGCCACTTCACGAACTCCTCTACGGGGCCGACGAACAGGAACATGAACAGGGAGAACGCCGCGAAGCCGGTCGTGGTCTGCGCCGCGGCACCGGGGTCGCTTACGGTCGGGAACGCCTCGACCAGCGCGAACAGGCCGACGGTGTTCGAGACGCCCGCGAACGTCGAGAAGAGCGCGCCGAGTATCGCCGTCCCGGCGAGCAATCCCAGCGGCTCCCGGACGGCGTCGCGCCGGTAGACGATCCACGCGACCGTGAACGCGGGGACGAACGAGAGCAGGAACAGTCCCGCGAGGGAGGGTCGCGACCGCACGGCGACCCCCGCGATAGCGACCTGGACCAGTCCGAGCACCGTCGCGACGACGATCAGGCCGACCCGCCCGAGCCCGGCAAGCGCCCGATACGTCCTGACGGTGAGCCTGTCGACACCCGCCTCTGGCTCCCAGTTCGGCACGGCTGCGGCGTCGGACGTCGCTCCGCGTCCATCGTCGTCGGTCACCGGCTCCCCCTCCTGTCCCTGACGGCGGCGGTCGGATTAACGGCGCGTACCGACTGCGGGCTCGTTTGCCGCCCGTCGCCGGCCAGTTTGTTGTGCCGGTCGAGCGACACGGGCTGTCCCAGCCGAAGCGAAGAACCACCGGAATGCGGTGGCTTACAATCTGTTACGACGAATTACAACGCGTTACGACCGGGCCTGTCGGGTTCGACCGCCGAGGTTCGGGCGGTTCCGGGGAAGCTGGACCGGGAGAGACGATTCGAGCCCGCTCGGAGGCTCGCAGGGTGGCCCCGCTCAGCCGATGTAGCGGAGGTCCTCGTCGCTCGGCATCGTCGCCTGCTGTTCCATCTCCTGGAGCTTGCTGGCGACCGCCTCCATCTCCTCGGCGCGCTCCTCCAGGGAGCCGAAGGAGACCTCGAAGTCCAGCAGCGACTGGAGGACCTCCAGGACGGCCTTCGCGCTCATCGGGTCGACGAGGTAGCCGCTGGTCTCGCCCATCAGGCAGGTCGCGTCGAACCCCCGCCGGCGGCCCAGGCCGAGCAGCAGGCCCGAGGAGCCGACGATGCCGCCGGCCGGCTCCTCCTCGCGGAACTCGACGCCCGCCTCCTCGAGGCGTTCCTTGCGGGCGGCGTCGCTGACCGCGCCGAGGACGCCGTACTCCTCGATGAGCTCGCCCGTGGGGACGCCGCCGAGGGCGTACAGCTCGCTCGACCCGAGCGACTCGGCGAGGTCGAGGAACGCGTCCGCCAGGCGGTAGTGGCCGCCGGTGTCCTGGGCCTGGTAGTTGCCGGTGAGGACCAGCAGGTCCCGGCCCCCGGTCTCGACCGCGTAGAGCGCCGCGTTTGCGAGCTCGGTGACGCCGTCGGTGTCGACGGTGACCTGCGGGGGGAAGTGCTCCGAGTAGATGCGGCGGATCAGCTCGCCGTCGATCTCCTCTAAGATGTGCTCGGCCGCGAGCTTGCCGACGTGCCCCACGCCCGGCAGCCCCTCGACGAAGGCCGGGTCGTCGAGGGGGACCTCAGCGACCGTCTCGATGTCGATCTCGTCCATACGGTTATTCGCGGACGCTCGGCATAAGAGGGCGTCGGTAGCGAGCAGCGCACGACGCGGCCTCGCCGGGCCTCGCGGGGATTCGCTCGACCCGCGGTGGGGGGACTCGTGCGGTCCTCGTCGGTCGCGTGTCGCGAGTCGGGCGCCGTCGGACAGTCAGCGCTCCCGCCGCTCGGCCCGGAGCCGCGCCGCCCGCCGGTACTCGCCGTACGGGTCCTCGGGGCTGAACGGCGCTGGCGCGCTGTTGACGGTGGGGGCGCCGCAGGCCGGACAGCTGTCGGCGAGCGCGTAGACCGGGCGCTCGTGGGCGTCGCGCCACGCAGAACAGACCCGGATGTCGGCGTGCATCTCAGCTCTCGTCGTCGGTCTGGCGCTCGCGGTGGTAGCGGCCGGTGCCGCCGTGTTCCCCGATGGCGGCCGTGGCCCGCGCCGCACTCGCCTCGAGCTGGTCCTCGGCGGTCTTGTAGTTGGGGGCCCGGACCGTGATGCGGTACTCGGGGGAGCCGACGTACGTCACGTCGAGGTCGACCTCCTCGGGCACCTCGCCGTTCCCCTCGGCGGCCTTGAGCGCGGCCTTGATGTCGTCTACGCCGTCCGGGGCCGCACACTGGAGGTCGACGTAGCCGGTGACGGTCACGTAGGGGACCGAGACGTTCTCGCGGGCCGTCTCGACGATGGCCTCGAGTTCCTCGTCGTCGAGGTCGAGGTCGGCGAGGGGTTCGAGGCCGTGGATGGCGGCCGTCTCGAAGCCGTCGTAGAGGCTGCCGAACTCCCCGAGGAGGGCGGTGGCGACGCGCTCGTACTGCTCGTCGGAGACGTCCTCGCCGAACGCGAGCGTGAGCCACTTATCGGCCTTCTGCTCGTTCTTCCAGTCCTGTATCTTCTCGGAGCGCTGGTGGTCGTTTACGTCCTTCAGCGAGAGGTCGATCTGCTGGGAGGACTCGTCGACGTCGAGCACCTTGGCGACGACGGTCTGGCCCTCGCGGACGTGGTCGGAGATGTTCTTTATCCAGCCGCTGGCCACCTCGCTGATGTGGACGAGCCCCCGCTTCTCGTCGTACTCGGAGAGGTCGACGAAGACGCCGAAGTCCTCGATGTCGTCGACCTTTCCGACGACGAGTTCGCCCGGGTCCGGCCAGCCGGAGTACTTCATTGGGCCTCGACGGGACCGAGTACCTCGGCCTCGATGTCGGCCTCACCGCCCGTCGGGCGGACGAGGACGTGCCCGCAGACGGCGCAGGCGACCTCGGTCGCGGCCTTCCCGAAGACGATCTGCTCGTTCTCGCAGTCCGGGCAGCTGACGGTGTAGAACGTGCCAGTCATGGCTCACTCCTGGAAGGTCAGCCGGCCCGCCCGCCAGCCCTGGCGGAGGTGGGCCTTCCCGCAGTTCGAGCAGCGGTACTTGAGGTTGGTCTTCTTCGTCGGCTTCTCGCCGCTGGGCACCTTCGAGAACTTCCCGGAGTTCCCGATGGTGGAGGTCTGGCGGTCGCGCTGGCGACCCTGGACCTTCGTCATCCCGGAGGGCCGGCCGGTGCGGACCTTCTGAACCTCGTGTTCGTGGTGGCCGTTGCAGTTCGGACAGTACGTGTTGAACCGTCGTGGCATCTCCATAGATATCTACCTTGGGGAGTGGTACTCGTTCGTCGCTTAAAATGCGTTTGGTTTCCCGTCTCCGGAATCGCCAGTCGTCCGGCGAGGTACCCGAACGGGGCCGGTCCGACAGTCCGAACGTGACTGGTCGCCCCGGCGAGCGTGACGTGACCGGGGTCGAGAATCGGGGTATCGAAGCGCTTAACCTGGCCGCTTCCGAACGCCCGGCCATGCAGTGGCTGATTATCTTGGGGGACCCCGGCGTCCGGAAGGACGGCGTCATCGAGTACGACGACCGCGAACAGGTGCTGTTCTCCGTGACGCGGAACGGCGACTACCACGGGCCGGACCGGGTCCAGCTCTGGTGTCTCATCGGTGACGCAGAAGAGCGGGAGGACTACGAGATGCGGAACTTCATCCCCCACTTCCTCGACGTCGACCGCGTCGACGCCGAAGACGTCACAATCGTCAAGCGGGCCGGCGACCTGGCCGTCAGCTGAGCGCCGTCTGGTTCACCGCGTAGATCGTCACCACGTCGTTGTGGTATGCGACGCTGATTCCCGGTTCGCCGCCGAACGGGACCGCACCGTATCGCTTGCGCTCCTCCGGACCGACGTAGATGTACCTGACGTCGTACTTCCGGAGGATGGCGGCTCGAGAGACCGTATCGCCCGTGTAGAGTATCTTCACGTCGGTCGCCCGCCGGGCGTAGGCGTCGTAGCCGCGGTAGATGGCCTCGTGCGCCCAGCCGACGACCGTCGGGAGCCCCGTCAGGCTCGACGCCGGGTTCACCCAGGTGTAGGTCTTCCAGCCGGGGGCGGCGGCGATGTGGGGCTGGCCGGGTCGGGCGTCGAGCCACTCGATGGCCGCCGCCTCCTCCGGGTGCGTGCGGTGGGCGAACTGCATCGCGTCGAGCGTCGGTCCATGGCCGTACGTGAACTGGTTCTCGAGCGCCAGCCCGCCGTACAGCGAGAGGGAGAGGACGAGCACCGCCGCGAACACCGACCCCGCCGCCTGCCGGTTGCGGGGCGACAGCGTGGGCGGCTGCCGGTCCCCGAGGAGCCGCGACCGGAGGACCGGGCCCACGTCGGCCCACAGCGACGCGATGGCGACCAGGGCGACGCCCGCCGCGACGGCCCAGAGCGCCCACACCTGCATGTACGTCTTGAAGACGGTGTTCATCCGCTGGGGGGCGGCGTGGTCCTTGAGGTAGACGAACTCGACGAGGACGACCAGCCCGGCGCCCCCGACGAGCAGGACGGTCTCGAAGCCGGCCCGGTCCCGCCGGAGCAGGTACCACCCGCCGACGAGCAGCGGGCCGACGAGGGCGAGCGCCGCCAGGTCGAGGTACCAGCCGGCGGCGACCAGCCCGAGGGCGGCGACCACCGTGGGAACGACCCGGCCCTCGACGCCCCAGCGGTCCGCGAGGTAGAGCGCGAACGTGAGCACGAACGCGCCGTGGACGAGCAGGAGCGGCCCGAGCCCGGTCCGGGTCGGCAGGAACGCGATTGAGCGGTCGGCGGCCGTCGTGAGGAGCACGTTCAGGACGAACGGGGCCACCCACACGACCGCGAGCGCGCCGACGACCACGGCCGCGAGCGCGGCGAGTGCCGCGGACTGGAGCTCCCGCCGGACGAGGGAGGGTCCGTCGTCGACCGCAAAGGAGAGCCGCTCGGCGGCTCCGTCCCAGAGGAGCGTCCGTGGCGGGGCGTCGGCGAACGTCAGCGTCAGCCAGACGACGCCCAGCGAGGTGGGGAAACTCCAGGTGCTGATGAAGATTATCATCCCGACGACGGGCGGGAGCACCCCGAAGACGAGCGCGCGTCGCCGCCAGACCTGCGCGGCCGGCGTCCGGTAGTAGGCGTAGCAGACGCCGACGACCAGCAGGAACATGGTCAGCACGACCATGTGGGCGTGGAGGTCGCCGTTGAGGTAGGAGAAGAAGGGGAACTCGTTGATGGTGTCGGGGATGACCCGGCTCGCGCCCCAGTAGGAGAACGTACTCGGGGTGACGGCCACGCGGGCGACTGGCTTGCCGATGGCGTGGGCGACCGCGACCTTGACGTCGTGGGGCATCAAGCTCATCACGAGCCGGGCGGGCGTGAACAGGTTGCTCGCGAAGCCGAAGAGGAAGACGGCGAAGGCGCCGGCCAGCCGCCGGGGGAACGCACGCTCGTCGGCGATGGCGCCGGCGATGCCGTAGACCGCGGTCGCCTCCGTCGCGTAGAAACCGGCCAGCGCGAGGTTGTACGCGTAGCGGCCCGGGGTGCCCGTTATCTTCGCCAGGATGGCGGCCATGAGGTGGTCGCCGTAGTAGTAGGCGATGCGGTGGCCGGCGAACCACATGTCCGCGGGCGGAAGGTAGCTCGCACGGAGGAGACTCTTGAGCAGGCCGAAGTCGAGGAACTTCTCCCCACCACCCGGGACCGCACCGGCGTCGACCGACCGGATGGCGAGCAGGAAGGCGAAGGCGACGGTGAACACCACGACCGTCTCGGCGTAGGTCCGCCGGTCGAACGAGAAGCCCCGGCGCGTCGCCAGCGCGATGGCTCCGGCGAGCACGCCGACCCCGACGAGGAGCGTGAGCACCCCGAACGAGAGGTGCCCGAGCCAGAAGACCGGCAGCGTCACCACCAGGAGGGCGACCGGGAGGGCGAGCGACGCGCCCCGGTCGGGGAACCGGGGGACCAGTCGGCCGGCGATGGGGAGCCCAGCGAGCAACAGCGCCTGGTAGGTAAGCCACCAGAGGGCGACCGCACCGTACTCCATTAGTAACTGCCCGCGCGGCCGACGTTAAACGTCTTCGGGTTCGGGCCGGACGGCGTCGCTCGCCGCCGGTCACGGTCGGTCGGAGGTCGCATTCGACGTCGACTCCCCGGTCCACTGCCGGGCCGGGTCACGCGTGCACGAGGAAGAAGCCGACGAGGACGAGGACGAGCAGGATGACGGCGACGTACCGCCCGAGGTCGAACCAGGTGTAGCCCGCCGAGACGTCCCCTGGGTCGAGGTCGTCGAGTTCGATGGGTTCGAAGCGCATGCCGCCACAGCGAGAGCACGGCGGGGAGTTCTTCACGTGGTGCCGGCCGCAGTTCGTACACCGCCAGTCCACGTTCGCGTACTCCGACGGGTCCAGCTCCCGCGTGACGGTCTGCTCGAACCTGACTGCCCCGCAGTTGTCGCAGGGCGGGTCGTTCCGCGGGTGGGGCTTGCCGCACTCCGCGCACATCCAGCGCATCGGTCTGTCCGTGAGTTGGTTTCAGCTCAATTATACGTTGTGGTAGCGGCTTCCGGTGGAACTCGCGCTCGTCGGCCAGTTTCCCGGTCTTGTTCGCGGTCACGTTCGAATCTACGCCGACACCGTTCTCCGGTTCTCGGTGAGCGCCGGCACCAACGTCGGCGCTCGCGGGCGAATCCTCGAGAAGTAGCGGGAGGTAGATTTGAACCACGCCCGTTTCGCTCCCGTCGGTCGCTCGCGGTCTCGTTCAAATCTACTCCGCGATGATTCACGAACCAACGAACGCGAGGCGACGGGACGCCTCGCGTGTCTGGTGGGTTCGAGAGAACATAGCGGGAGGTAGATTTGAACTTCAGTCGCTCCGCTCACTGCGTTCGCGTCGTTCCCGCGTTCAACTCTACGTCCACCACTCTTCGCTCCGTGAGCGCGGACCCAGGCGTCCGCGCCTAGGTCGCGAAGAAGTAGCGGGAGGTAGATTTGAACTACCGATCTCCGGGTTATGAGCCCGGCGGAATCTCCTGGCTATCCCATCCCGCTACCCCTTCCTACCCCGGTGCCGTAGTTAAGAATTGTGTTTCGGGGACTGTAGTGCTAACCCGTACCGCGATCACGCGCCGAGTTCGTCGAGGAGCGTCTCGGCGGCGCTGGTCGAGGAGTTCGGGCCACGGGCGGTGATGAGGTCGCCGGAGACTTTCACGCTCGTGTCCTGGTCGAGCTCGGCGTCCCAGTTCGCGCCGGCGGCCTTCACCTCGTCCTCCACCCAGTAGGGGAGCTTGCGACCGTCGGGCATGACGTCGTTCTCGTCGACGATGTTCTCCTCCCAGGCGTTCGGGAAGCCGGTCACGTCGCGGCCCTCGACGAGGAACCCGCCGCTCGAATCGCGAGTGAACGCCAGCAGCCCGTTGGCGTGGCAGACGACGAGCGCCTTCCCCTCGTCGCCTTCGACGGTCTCCCGGAGGAGCGCCCGCGCGTGCGTGTCCTGGTTCACGTCCCACTCCGTGCCGTGGCCGCCGGGATAGACGACGGCGTCGTAGTCGGCCGCGTCGGCCGTGGCGATCATGATAGGGTTGTTGAGCCGCTCGTCGGTCTCGTGGACCTCGCGGACGTGCGCGGCGGTCTCCTCGCCGACGTTCTCGGGGTCGACGGAGCGCTCGTCGACGACCGGTGTGCCGCCGGTCGGCGTGGCGACGGTGATGTCAAGGCCGGCGGCGTCGAGCGTCGTCAGCGGCTCGATGCACTCCTCTCCCCAGTAGCCGTGCTCGCTCACGACGAACAGTGCGGATGGCATGTCGTACGCGGTTTCACCACGGAACCGAATAAGCGTACTGACCGCCTGGCACGTTTGCCGATTTCCGGCAGAAACGAAGAATCACGGGGTGCGGCGGTGGGGACTCCGGAGCCGACGGTTGCGACGGCCGGGTCAGTCGTCGCCGTGGGCGTCGACGATGACGACCTCGCCGTCGACGACGTCGACGTTGATGAGCGTCTTGACGTGGTAGTCGGTCTCGTCGAGTTCGTTCTCCCCGGCCTTCTTGATGACGGCCAGGATGTCCACCACGTCCGCCCCGATGTGGTCCAGCGCCTCCGCGATGGCGCGCAGGGTCCCCCCGGTGCTCAGCACGTCGTCGAGGACGAGCACCCGGTCGCCCTCGTAGACGTCGTTGATGAACATCTCGTTCTCGGAGTAGCCGGTCTGCTGGTTCAGCGACACCTCCCCGTCCAGCCCGTACTGGCGCTTGCGGATGACCACCAGCGGGATGTCGGTCATCAGCGAGACGGCGGTGCTGATGTGGATGCCCATCGCCGCCGGCGTGACAATCTTATCGACGTTCTCCAGGGACGCCTTCCGGATGATGCCGATGACGATCTCCCGCAGGAGCTGTGGCTCCAGCATCGGCACGCCGTCGCTTATCGGATGTACGAAGTAGTGATAGCCGTTCTTCTCGATGATGGGCGCGTCGAGGAGGGACTGCTCCAGCCTATCCATGTCGGGTGTACTCGGTCGATTAGTAAAAGGTGACGGAAAGTGATGAGGGTGTGCGGAGGGGTTGCAGTGTGGGTGGGTGCGGTGTTTCGGTTTCTTCGGTGGGAGTGCTGGACGCGAGTGACTTACAAAGGATTACAATGGGTTACAATGGCTTACAATCGGTCTGGAGCGGTTTCGAGCCGATTTAAAGATGCCGTGTGAGCGGGTGGTTGTTTGCAGTTGGAACCCGCCATCGAGAAGGCGAGAGAAAGAAGGGAGATTAGCTCGGGACTTTGAATTTGCGGAGCACTGCGGAGTTGCCTCCACCGGATGCGTGCCACACGAGTCGGATAGTGGCCCCGTTCAACTGTTGTCCCGTGTTGTTCTTCAAACTCACACTATCTCCAGCGGTCACATCGTTACCGGAACCAGTGACTCCGTCGGCAGCAGCCCAAGTGGCATCCGTTTTGCCCCCAACGTAGAAGGAGCCTCCACTCTTGTTGGCTTTGTACTTTACTGTACTCGTGAGGTTCAGATTTGCGTCCTTGATTGTTTGGCCGCCATCGTCGGTGACGTTGATCCAATCAACGGTGTTACCGTCGTTGAACTTCATCGAGAAGCTCGCCTGCGGCGTCGTCTTCTGCACGTTCTGGCCTAACCCCAGGACGAACGTGCCGATGACGGCGGCGAGGATGACGGTGATGGCGACCATGAGGATGACCCCGATGACCGGACTCACCGCGTCTTCGGCGGTGAATAGCTGTTTCAACTTCATGTCATTCTAGGCCGGGACGCTGTACTTCCGAAGCGTTGCAGACTGGTCACTTCCCGCCGGACTCCAGACGACACGGATCGTCGACCCTTTGAAGGAACTTGCCTGCAGGTGTGCGCTTGAACCAGCAGTAACGTCGTTACCGGCATGATCCACGCCGTCGGCTTGTTCCCAACCTAGGCTTTTTTTTGGACCGGTGCTATTTGCGGTGAACGATACGGTGCTTTTTATAGTAAGGTCCGTGTCCTTGATGGTCGTTCCACCGTCGTCAGTGATGTTGACCCAATCCTGTGTACCGCCGCTGTTGTAGTTCATGGAGAAACTCGCCTGCGGCGTCGTCTTCTGCACGTTCTGGCCTAACCCGAGGACGAACGTGCCGATGACGGCGGCGAGGATGACGGTGATGGCGACCATCAGGATGACCCCGATGACCGGACTCACCGCGTCTTCGTCGGTGAACAGTGCGTTCAGTTCGAGCGTACGTTTA
>Ga0102959_1000126_pt1 | contig 25070 bp, 23 predicted proteins | sample SalPonF2_B_D2_MG_FD_84520 | JGI IMG/M metagenome (GOLD analysis project Ga0102959, IMG submission 84520) | Salt pond soil microbial communities from South San Francisco under conditions of wetland restoration - Salt Pond MetaG SF2_B_D2_MG ...
TCTTGCCCGACCCGGACTCGCCGACGATGCCGACCGTCTCGCCGCGGCGCACGTCGAAGCTGACCCCGTCGACCGCGCGGATGGTCTCCTTGTCCGTGAAGAACGTCGTCTGGAGGTTCTCGACGTCGAGGACGACCTCGCGCCCCTCGCCGGCGGTCGCGTCGCCGCTCCCTGCTGTCGCGTCGCCAGGCGCCTCGTCGGTCGTCGTCTGTGCCTGTGCGCCGTCGCGCTCCGCCGTCACGCACCACCACCTCCGGCGGCGGCCGCCTCGGCACCCTCGTCGGACCCGCCCTCGCTCTGCGGGTCGATGGCGTCGCGGATGCCGTCGCCCAGCGCGTTGAACGCAGTCACGACCAGGACGATCATGATGCCGGGGATGAAGGAGATGTGCCAGGAGACCGTCGTCACGTACTGCTGGCCGAGGTTGATGGCGCGGCCCCACTCGGGCGTCGGCCGAGTGATGCCCAGTCCCAGGAACGTCAGCCCGGCCACCGCGATGATGATGCCGCCGAGGGTCATCGAGGTGTAGACGAGCAGGTAGCCGACGATGTACGGGAACATGTGCTTGCGCATCGTCACCCGCGGGCGCTGGCCGTAGCTCTTCGCGGCGTCGATCCACTCGCGGTCGGAGACCTGGAACGCGGGCCCCCTGACCGCCCGCCAGAGGAAGGGCCACTGGGTCGCCCCCAGAATGAGCGCGAGCACGAGCGCCCCGCTGTAGATCTGCGCGATCCACGTGCCCGAGAGCACGACCGAGAGCAGGATCAACAGCAACAACAGCGGGAGCGACATCACGGAGTCGGCAGTGATGACCGCCGCGAGGTCGACCGCCCCCTTGTAGTAGGCGGTCACGACCGCGAGTCCGGCGGCGACGACGCCGCTCATGAGGATGGCTATCAGGCCGATGAACAGCGAGACGCGCGCGCCGGCCGCCATGAACGTGAACAGGTCCTTGCCGTTCGGGAGCGTGCCGAACGGGTGGAACCGACCGTAGTCGTCGTACGTGAGCGGTCCCACGTTCTTATCGAGGATCCCCTGCGAGATGGAGTCCAGGTTCGCGATGCCGTGCGTGGTGGTCTTGACCGAGTTCGAGGCCTGGTCGTAGTAGTTGAACTCGTGGCCGTACGGGTTGATGATGTTCTTCTCGACGGTCGTCGGCCCGAGCGTCGGCGCAAAGATCGCCAGCGTCAGGAACATGAGCACCACCACGAGGCCGAACTGCCCCCAGCGGTGGCCGCGGAACCGGTCGACCATGTCGTCGCGGGGCGTCCACTCGGCGTAGCGGTAGTGCTCGCGGAACACCAGGTAGCCGCGCCAGGCCCACCCGAAGCAGGCAAAGGCGTAGAGGTAGACGAGCGCGACGCGGATGGCCCAGGCGTAGGCCGGCTGCAGCCCGAGGAACGTGTCCACCCAGACCCCCTGGGGGGTGTAGTACCCCTCGTTCGCGACGAGGTCCCGCGAGAGCAGCGTCGGTAGCGACGCGAGCGCGTTGCCGAAGGCGGCGAGCGCCGACGAGACGGGGAGGAGCGCCTGCGGCACGTACGCGCCGATGACGTTCCACGGAATCAGCGTCATCACGGCACCCGCGAGCGCCCCGAACTCCAGGGCCACGAGCACGACAACGACGACGGCCCACGCCATCGCCGGGCGCGGGTTCGCGACGATCCGCCGGCGGAGCGGTTGCTCTTCCTCCGGGGCCAGTCGGAGCGTGCGGTCGCTCCGATCGCCCGTCTCATCGAGGTCCTGCCCGTCGGTCGCGTGCCCGGTCTCGCTCATAGCTCACCCCCCACGACGTCGGTCATCATTCGCCCCCCTCGTAGCCGACGCGCGGGTCGATGAGCGTATAGAGGAAGTCCTGGACGATGTTGATGGTCACGACGAGCAGGATGAACATGAACATCAGCGAACCGACCAGCGGCAGGTCACCCTGGATCACGGACTGGTAGAACAGCCAGCCGAGGCCGTTGATTGCGAACACCTTCTCGACGAGGACGGAGCCCCCGATGAGCAGGAACGCCTCGCCGGTGATGATGGGCACCAGCGGGATGAGCGCGTTCCGGAAGATGTGCTTCCAGACGAGCGACCGGTGGGAGACGCCCTTCGCGCGGGCCGTCTCGATGAAGTCTGCGTTGACCGTCTCGAGGACGGCCGTCCGCCCGATGCGCATCTCGTTGCCCATCGACGCCGACCCGAGTACCAGCGCCGCCGGGAAGATGGCCTTGAACGCCGCCAGGAAGTTCCGTGGGTTCGCCAGGTTCGTCAGGTCCGGCGGCGTGACGATCTTGGTCTGGACCAGGAACGACTGCCACTCGAAGCCGAAGAGCTGCTGGGACTGCGAGAGCATGCTCACCAGGATGACCGCGAGCCAGAAGTTCGGCATCGCCCGCCAGACGATGCCGCCGAACGACGCGAAGTAGTCACTCCAGGTGTTCGGCCGGAGCCCGGCGTAGAAGCCCAGCGGGATGCCGACGAAGATGGCGATCAGTACCGACCAGAAGCCGAGCCAGATCGTCCGCGGCGCGAACTGCACGATGAGCGTGTAGGCGTCGGTCCCCGGGTTGACGACCCACGACCGACCGAGGTGGAACGTGAAGAGCCCGACCATGAAGTCGAGGTACTGCTTCCAGAGGGGCTGGTAGAGCCCGAGGTTCCGTCGTATCTGGTCGACTGCACCCGGGTCGCCGGTCGGTCCGAGTATCGCCGCCGCCGGGTCGAGCGGTCCCATTCTGAGTATCACGAACGTCAGCGTCGTCCCGAAGAGGATGACGGGTATGGACAGCAGCAGTCGGCGCGAGAAGTACCCCCACCGACTCATCGCCCACACCCCGTGAGTAGTGCGTGATTCATGGTCTGTCTGCCGTCGCTGCAGTGGTTTTCACGGAGACGGGCCCGGGAGCGTGCTCAGCTGCTCCCGCCGCTCTGCTCGAGCTGGCCCTTGATGAACATCTGTCGGCTGACACCGGCGCCGCCGAACTTCGGGATCTGGAGGTCCTGGTACCAGAACCGCTCGTCGGTCCGGTGGTAGACCGGCAGGAAGCCGACGTCCTCCCAGTTGGCCTCCTCTATCTGGACGTATGCCGTATCGCGGGCCTGCTGGGCCGAATCCGACGGCTCAGGGTTGTCCTGGATGGTCTGCCAGGCCTGGGTCGCCTGCTGGGCAGCCTGCGTCCCCGACCAGTTGATGTAGGACAGCGGGGCCGGCTTCGACGTGTCCGTGTTCGGCGGGTCCAGGAGCTGGAGGAAGTTATCGGGCGCGGGCCAGTCCATGATCCACCCCAGCGTGTACGCCTCCAGGTTGCCCTGCCGACCGCGCTGGAGCAGCGTCGCGAACGGCGCCTGCTCCAGGCTGATGTCGATGTGGGCGCTCCGGAGCTGGTCCTGGAGGATGCCCGCGATCTGCTGCCAGGTGTCGGACTGGTAGGTGGTGATGGTGAAGGAGTACCGGTTGTTGGGACCGTAGCCCGCGTCCTCCATCACCGAGCGCGCCTGGTCGAGCTGCGATTCGTTGTAGCCGTACGGGTAGTTCTGCTCGGCGTGCTGGTCGTAGGCGGTCGCCCCGCCCGGGTAGATGTTCGGCGGCGTGAAGTGGTAGGCCGCCTCGCCGCGCCCCTTGAACACCTGCTGGACCGCCGTCTGCTGGTCGAGCGCGTAGGCCGCGGCCTGCCTGGCCGGCTTCTCGACGGCGGCCGTGTTGAACCCGAAGTAGAAGGCGTTGATGGTGGCGACCGCCAGGTAGTTGACGGTCTCCCCGTTCCGGACCGGCCCGTAGGTGCCGCTCTTGCGCCCGAGGTCGTCCGTCTCCTGGACGCTGACCAGGTTCGGGTCGTACTTCGAGGTCGGGATCGAGAGGATGTCGACGTTCTTGTTCATCGAGTAGTTGTACCGGGCGTCCGGGTCCTCGATGATCTGCCAGTGGACGCCCGAAAACGGCGGTGCGCCCCCGTGGTAGTTGTCGAACGCCGTCACCGACGCCTCGGTGTTCGTCTGCCAGTTCTGGAACTGGTACGGGCCGGCCCCGACCGGGTTCGAGGTGGCGAACTCGTTGTACGACATCTGGCCGTCGTAGCCTTCGATGTCGCCGACGAGTCCCTCGGGCAGCGCCGCGAAGGAGGTGTACGCCAGCATCGGGAGCGTGGCGTGGAACGGCTTGTCGAGTTGCATCCGGAGCGTGTAGTCGTCCTGGGCCTCGACGGCCAGCGTACCCGGCTGGTACACCTGTGACTCCTCGCCGTTCTCCGTCACGGTCTGTGTCTCGTGCTGGACCCCGATGACGTCGAGGATGAAGTTCGACCGGCGCGAGTTCTGCGAGGCGGCGAGGCGCTCCCAGGCGTAGACGAAGTCCTGGGCCGTCACCTCGTCGCCGTTGTGGAACGACGCGCCCTGTTTCAGGGTGAACGTGTACGTCGTGAAGTCGTCCGACGTGTCGTAGCTCTCGGCCAGCAGGGGTTCGACGCTGATCTCGCCCTGTGGATAGTTCATCAGGGCGTCGAAGACCTGCTGGATGACGATGCCCGAGGCCGTGTCCGTGGCGGCGATCGGGTCCATCGTCGTCATCGTCGAGTTGATCATCCGCAGGGGGCGACTCGACTGCTGCTGTTGCTGTGCCACTGCGGAGCCGCTGAACCCGGTTACGGCGGCTGCCGCCGCTACCCCCCCGGTCGCTTTGAGAAAGCCCCGTCGTGAGACGTCGTCCGTCGGTTCGTCCGTGTGCGAAGACGCGCTATTTGTCACTGTTTCCCACCCTCCGAGACGGGAGATTTGCGTCGGCCTCACATAAACTGGCGCGACTGTTCCGACTCAGTAATGCGAGATTTTTCCGCCGGACGAACCGACTGCTCGCCATTGTATCTCCCTTACTAGCCGATAAGCCGGCAATATAGCCAGAAAACACGGAGTGGCCCATGGCCGCGACGTCGTCGCGTAACGTCGGCCAGTTGCCGGGAATCCGGACAGTGTGGACGTTCTGTCGGCAGTGGGGGGAGTTCGGCGTCTCGACCGACCAACGTTCCCCCCGACGTAGGAGCGGAATAAACGGTCCGGGCACCGACCCAAATACCGCCGCCTAGTCCTTCGTCGACAGTTCATTGCCTCTCGCGGCCAGGTCGGCCGGTTTTGCACACCGTTCGACGCCTCACCGCGACGGGCACTCCGCGAACGGTCCGTGTTTGGTCACTGTTACCAAGTCACGGCTGGTAGCGCACTGGACGCAGTCCGGCAACGACCTGGACAGAGCGGTCGCCAGGACCCGGCCGACTAGAGCGGCTATCCGCTCGTCAGCTTCCCGCCGCACGGTTCCGGAGGAGTCAATACGTTGGATTCCCTACTACTGTCGAAATGCGACGTGACGTCTCTCCCCCCGTACCGGATCGACCTCTCTCCGTACGCGGCACCACCCGCCAATCGACGACAGCCCCTGAACGCGGGACGAACCGATGACCGACGACGAGCCGATAATCGTCGCCGGGGACGCACATCTGGGTGCCGACAACGCCGACGTCGACGCGTTCAACGGGTTCCTCGACGACCTGTTGACCGGCGACCTCGCGGCTTCGAAGCTGGTCCTGCTCGGCGACATCTGGGACATGGTCCGTCGCGACCCGTTCGGCTGTGCCCTGGAGACGAGCGACACCATCTCCAGGCTGACCGGGCTTGCCGAGTCGATGCCGGTCCACTACGTCCTGGGGAACCACGACTCCTACCTCCGGAACCTCGATGCGGGGCGGTACCCCATCGACTTCCGCGAGCAACTGGTCCTCGAAAGCGGGGACGAACGCATCCGGTTCCGCCACGGGAACTCGTTCGACCGGCTGCAGTCGGACGCGCTGTCGAGCTATCTCTCCGGCGCCGGGGACAGGGGAGACATCGACCCGACGAAGGGGCTGAAAGACCCGTTCGTCTCGAGGGCGCGCGAGGCCATCCAGCAGCAAAAGTGGCTCGTCCGGACTGCGTTCGCCGCCGTCCGGGGGCGCGAACCGGCCGCGCCGACCTCCTTCCCGCGACGGGAGCGACGGGCGCACAGCTACCTCGTGACCATCCCGGAGGACAAGCTCGTCTACGGCCACACGCACACGCCGTACGTCCACCCCGACAACGTCGCGGCGAATCCCGGCTCGTGGAAGTCGACCGCGCCCCTCCACAACACCTACCTGGGCATCCAGGACGGGGAGATCAGGCTGTACCAGCACAGCGAGTCGGGTGCCGTCGAACTCTCTGCGGCCGTCTGAGGCACCTGGCCGGTGATGCGGGCACACGGCGTCCGCCGACAGCACACCAATTTACCCCCATCGAAGCCGTACTCCACTCGGGATGACCGAACACGAGCTCTTCGACAACCGGTTCACCGGGAAGCTCGCCGCGGAGGCCGTCGTCAGGCTGTTCGAGGCGGACGGGACCGTCTACCTGACGACGGGCTTTCTCACCTGGTCGGGCTACCTCGCGATCCGGGGCCCCCTCCAGGTGTTCCTGGCGCGGTCCCCGGAGAACCGCGTGTTCGTCGTCGTCTCGGCCGCCGCCGACCAGTTCTCGCGCCGAGTCGCCCACGCCCTCTGGGAACTCGACATCGACGGTCGGTGTCAGCTACTCACCTACCGGGACGGCTTCGTCCACCCGAAGCTCTACCTGCGCGACGGCGACGACCCGGCCTTCGTGATGGGGTCGGCAAACCTCACGTGGGACGGGCTCGGCGGGAACCTCGAACTGGTCTGGTACTACAGCCCGGACGACCGGTCGGATTCCATCTTCCAGTCGCACCTGGCGTGGATGCTCCTGTTTCTCAGCAACTGCGAGCCCATCACCTACGCCGACCTCTCGCGGACCGTCCGCCTCCGGCGGACGACCGACAACTGGCTCTCCAAGGGCCGACTCAATCTCCCGTCCATGATACCCGGGATGCGCTACTTCCGGAGGAGCGAACCCCCGCTCGAGACGCCGCCGGAGCTCTGAGTCGGTGGTCTCGGCAGTCCCGGCCAGCGCCGACCGCGGAGACACTGGATGCCACCCCGGCTACCCGGTTCCCGGCTCTCCGCGGAGGGACGCGCCGAGGTAGCCGCCGCCGGCACCGAGCCCCACGTTCCAGACGAGCAGGAACGGGAGCAACACGAGGAAGACGACCACGAGTTCGATGCCGCCCGGCAGGCCGGCGCCACCCCCCAGCATCGACCCCCCGAAGAAGCCGAAGACGAGGACCAGGAAGAGGAGGAACGGAATCGCGGCGATGACGCCGGATATCGCGCCGACCTTCGCGCCGCTCCCACGCGTCCCCTGCTGGAGGTAGCCGGCGACCCCACCGCCTAGCAGCGGGGAGATGACGATGACGGAGAGCACGACCGTCACTGTCGCGCCGACGAGCGCATTCAGAAGCGTCTCACCTTTGCCCATGATCTCAGTTCGGGACCGACGGCCAAAGGAGTTCTGCAGGGCTGGCGGACGCGGATGGACCGCTGCAGACCGCGGACCGCCTCCGAGGTGTGGGGCACTGGTGGAGTCTCGCCGTCCGCTGTCGCTACGGTGCTCAGAACCCGGACCTCGCCGGTCGATATGCTTTTCCGCTGTCACTCCGAGGGGACACCATGGTCTTCTCCACCGAACCCGCCTGGAACGCCTTCGAGGACCTCATGGTCCAGGAGTACCGGAACGCGGTCGCGTACGCCGACATCGAGGGCGAGACAGTCGTCCACGAGGGGGCACTTCGGGTTCTCGCGAACGGCTGGGTCGAACTGCCGAGCGGCCGGCTGCTCTCCCCGGATGCCGTCCATCACATCGACACGGAGACCGGACCGGTGGAGTAGATGCGGTTGTGACGCCCCACAGGCGGCGACGACCAGCCCCAGAGGGATGTTGAACCACGGTCGTTCCGCTCACTGCGTTCGCTCCACTCCCTGCTTCGAATCCCCCGGCCCATACTTCAGACTCCTCACGTCCGTTCGTCGTCAGAAGGTATGGGGCCGGAGGGATTTGAACCCCCGATCGACTGATATCCCCGGTGCGCCTCGGAACTCCAAAGGGTCGTCATCGCGACCGGTGATCAGCCGGCCGCTCGGCATATCAGGTCGTTCGTCCCGGGCGCGTGACCTCTGGAGTCAGTCGCCATCCCTGGCTTGGCCACAGCCCCGTAGCTCTCCCTTGCGCGATTTCGGGTAAAGTGGTTTCGGTTTCATTCCCGGTCGTCGTCGGCCCACGCACAGTCCTGGCACTTGTAGCCGGTGACGAACTCGGTGACTGAGGGCATGTAACCGACAGTCACGACGTCGCCGCCACAGTCCGGACAGTCGCGGTCGGCATCCTCGATGGCATCAGCCTCCATCACGCGCTCTCCCTCGATCAGCGCGGCGAGTCGCTCGGGCGTCACCATCCGTCCCTCGACGACACGGTTCTCGGCCATACGTGGGAGACGGGGACCCGGACAGGTAAGCCTTTGCTACAGCCAGGGGGCGCGTTCGGTGTCGCCGACGCTCCGGCCCCGGAGATCGCCGTCGGCTTCCTGTATCGGTTCGCTGCCCGACTCGCCGCGGGGCTCGCCGTCCGCGCTCGTGGTCGGCTCGTCACCTCCGTCGGTGGCCGCGTCGACGACCGGCTCTGGTAACGCGTCGGTGGGCTGGCCGCCCGGGTCGAACGCCAGCAGGGCGGCCACGCCGAGGACGGCCAGTGGTGCCGGCGAACTCTCGGGGGCGAGCCCGAGGACCGCGATGGCGAGCGTCCCGAGCGCGACCGCGCTGCCGAAGCGGAAGCGGTCGATGTCGAGGACGCCGCGGAGGTGCGGCTCGAGCAGGACGACCGCGAGGGCGAAGCCGGTCCCGACGAGCGCTGCGCCGACCGCGCGGGCGACGAGCCCGGGGTCGACAGTGGCCAGTAGCTGTGCGTTCGCCGGCTGCACGCTCGCCACCATCCCGAGGCCGATGATGACCGCCGGGCGGGGGAGGTACTCGCCGATGCGGGCGCTCGCGGTCTTCGCCGCGATGGCCAGGATGACCAGTCCCGCGAACCGCTCGAAGACCACCAGGTTCAGCAGGCTCTGGATGGTGGGCGCGACGGCCGCCTCGACGGCCGCCACCGCGACCAGCACCGCGCCGACGGCCAGCACGCTACGGAGCTTACGCCGGCGGTCCGATTCCAGCTCGGCGAGGATGACCGCGACGGTGGCACTGCCGCCGAACACCAGGAGTCCGACCTGGACGATGCCGACGACGCTGTCGAGCGCGCCGGCCAGCACCAGCGCGGCGAAGATGCCGTCGACCAGCGGGAGCAACATCACCGTGGCCAGGAGCCGGGTCGCCCCACCGACCTGTCGCTCCAGGCGGAGCGCAATCGGGTGTCGTGAGCTACTCATCGGCTACGGACGATGGCCCTGACCGGGTGCGGCCCGGGATTGCAGCGGTCCGTCGACGCCGCTCGACGAACCCGCGGACCGGACCGCTCGCCACTGGGGAGTGCCTGTGAACCCCGATTTTGTCCCATCGAACCCGAAGAGAAAGCGGAACGCGCCGGAGAGCACGTGCTGCTCGGCGACGATGCGCACTGCGGTGGGACTGTCGGCGTCCATAGACGATAGAACTGCCCTGACTCCCATAAACCTTGTGTGAGAACGGGACACATCGAAGACATTCGTCGATTTCAATTAAGTGGAGTTCGACGATTTGTCGTCGAATACGCGTGACAGCCGACGATTCATAATCTCCCGGTCAGTCGACAGTCCTCTGATCTTCAGGTCGGCAGATTCGAGTCGGCAGACGGCCGTTCGGACGCGTAACTGGGGCCGAACCGGCGTCGAATCGGGAAAACTCGCACCTCTCCGGGGCCGTGAGACGCCCTGGCGCGGCGCTCGCTCACTCGCAACGTTTTTCACACGTCGTTGCCTGCGGTTTACATGGCGAGCGAACAGGCAAGTCGAGGCCGTTTCTCCGCGAAACTCCACGTACCGGAAGCGCTGACGTTCGACGACGTCCTCCTCCGACCGCGCGAGAGCCGCGTCGAGCCGGACGAGGCGGACGTCAGAACCCGCGTCTCGCGCAACGTCGAGCTCAACGTCCCGGTCCTCTCCGCGGCGATGGACACCGTCACCGAGTCCGAACTGGCCATCGCGATGGCCCGACAGGGCGGGCTCGGCGTGCTCCACCGCAACATGAGCGCAGAGGAGATGGAACGAGAGATAGCCCGGGTGAAGCGCGCGGACGAGCTCATCATCCGCCGCGACGACGTCGTGACGGCCAGCCCCGACCAGACCGTCCGCGACGTCGACGAGATGATGGAGCAGAAGGGCGTCAGCGGTGCGCCCGTCGTCGACGAGGACGACCGCGTCCTCGGCATCATCTCCGGGACGGACATCCGTCCGTACCTGGAGGTCGGCGAGCGCGACGAGGTGCGCCAGGCGATGACCGACGAGGTCATCACCGCACCCGAGGGCGTCGACGCCCGCGAGGCCCTGGAGCTGATGTACGAGCACAAGATCGAGCGCGTGCCCATCGTCGACAGCGAGAACCGGCTCATCGGCCTCGTGACGATGCAGGGCATCCTCCAGCGCCGGGAGCACGAGAACGCCGCCCGCGACGACGGGGGGCGGCTCCGCGTCGGCGTGGCCGTCGGCCCCTTCGAGGCGGACCGCGCGACGGCCGCCGACGAGGCCGGTGCCGACGTCCTGTTCATCGACTGCGCGCACGCGCACAACCGAAACGTCATCGACAGCGCCCGCGAGATCAAGAAAACGGTCTCGGCGGACGTCGTCGTCGGGAACATCGGCACCTGCGAGGCCGCCGAGGAGATCGTCGGCTTCGCGGACGGCGTCAAGGTCGGCATCGGTCCGGGCTCCATCTGCACCACTCGCGTCGTCACCGGCGCGGGCATGCCGCAGATCACGGCCATCTCGGAGGTCGCCGACGTCGCGAGCGAGCACGACGTGCCGGTCATCGCGGACGGCGGCATCCGCTACTCGGGCGACGCGGCGAAGGCCATCGCCGCCGGGGCGGACGCCGTGATGCTCGGCTCCTACTTCGCGGGGACCGACGAGGCCCCGGGTCGAGTCATCACGATGAACGGCAAGAAGTACAAGCAGTACCGCGGCATGGGCAGCGTCGGCGCGATGCAGTCCGGCGGCGGCGACCGCTATCTCAAAGAGGAGCCCGAGGACGAGGAGTACGTCCCCGAGGGCGTCGAGGCCGCCACGCCGTACAAGGGAAGTCTGGCCTCCGAGCTCCACCAGCTCGTCGGCGGCATCCAGTCCGGCATGGGCTACGTCGGCGCCGAGAGCGTCCCCGCGTTCAAGGAGCGGGCGGGCTTCGTCCGCGTCTCCAGTGCGGGCCAGACCGAGGGCCACCCCCACGACGTGATGATCACCGACGAGGCCCCGAACTACAAGCCGAGCGAGTAGGCGACCCGGGCGGTTTCCAGTCCCGAGCGCGGAGCCACCGACGGTCGTTCTTCCGGATTTCGACACCGCTCGCCCACCACCAGGGGACGAACTCTGCGTCGCGTGCGGCCACGTTTCTGCATCGCGCGCACCGCGAAGAACTGCCACCGGAGGGTTCGAGCGCCGGCGGACTCGGCAGGAGAGTTCGTGCGCCAAGGGCGTCGGCGGGCTGGTACCGTGGTCGTCCACGGCGGGGGTCGACGTCTCTCCGGGCTGGTCCTGGAGCACGACGTTCAGTGCTGGTCCGGGAGCACGAACCCGTACTCGCGCGCGACGGTCTCGCGGAGGGCGGGCCACGTCGGGTCGACCTCTGGGACCGAGACGTCGCCCACGGGGTCCTTGAATCCCGAGGAGGTGGCCAGACAGACGACCGGCTCCGCCAGGTCGTGACCGTCCTCGAGTGCTTCCACGACACCGGCGACGCCCGCCGCGCTGGAGAACTCCTGCCAGAGCCCGTCCTCGGCGAGCGCGCGCTGGGCGTCGGCGACCCGGTCGTCGGAGACGGTGACGACGAACCCGTCGCTGTCCTCGACGGCGCGCACGCCGCGGTAGCTGCTCACGGTGGCCTTGATGGAGTGGGCGGCAGTCGGTTCGGGGTCGACGGTCGCTGCGGGCTCGCCGGCGGCAACGGCCGCCGCGAGTGGGCCCCGTGCCGCAGGCTCGACGGCGACGAGGCGAGGGAGCGTCGGAACGGCGCCGAGGTCGACGAGCTCGCGGAACCCCTTCCAGACGCCGAAGAGGAGCTCAGCGCCGGAGGTCGGCACGAACACCGTCCCCGGTGGGCCACCGACCTGCCGGACGAGTTCGTACGCGATGGTCTTGTAGCCCTCCGGGCCGAACGGGTGGCCGGTGTGGACGTCCGTGAGGTTGCTCGCGGGGTGGAAGCCCGCCCGCTCGACGGCGGCGCGGAGCAGCCCCCACCGCTCGAAGCTCTCGACGGCGACGACCGCGGCCCCGTAGGCGCGCATGAACCGGCGCATGCTGTCGGACGAGGCGGTCTCGGTGAGGACGAGACACGGCAGGCCGGCGCGCGCGGCGTGCGCGGCGACCGACGCGCCGTGGTTCCCGGTCGAGGAGACCACGACGCCCGGCGCGTCCTCCGCGAGGGCCGCGCTCACGGTCGGGTAGACCAGGCGGTCCTTGTGGCTCCACGTCGGGTTCCGGCTCTCGTCTTTCACCCGGAGGTCGCCGTCGAAACCGATGGCTTCGGCGACACCGGGCGCGTCCACGAGCGGCGTGCCGCCCGCGCCGAGGTCAAAAGCGGGGTCGAGCGGCGGCAGCAGGGGCTGCCACCGTCGGAGGCCGGGAAGTGGCGGCTGGTCGAACGACGAGACATCGACGGCGTCGTACTCGTAGGTCACCTCGACGGGGTACTGCATCTCGTCGGTGCTGGTCTCGGGGCAGCCCTCGACGAGCGGCGGCCACAGCGGGTAGGTCACGGCCGCGTCGCCGAGCGAGCGCTGGCCGTCTGCGAGCGAGCGGGGCATCGAAGGGACTTCTCGCCGTCGTCGCTTCACCGTTGCGGCTTCGACGTCCCGCACCTCTTCCCGGCGCTGTCCGCGTTGGTCCAGGGACTTCCGTCGGTCACCCTCGACAGAGGGTTTAGGCGCGCCTAAAGATAGGAAGTTATTTGGTCCGGAGGGCCTGATTTAGGCTCGCCTAAAATGGATCGACGACGCTATCTTGCGACGGTGGGTACGCTGGCGACCGTCGCCGCCGCCGGCTGTATCGGCGGCCGAGACGGTGTAGGGTCGACAGACGCGCCGGTGACGGTCACGCTCGACGAGTGGCGGGTCGTCCCGGAGGCCGAGACGCTCCCGCCGGGCGAGCTAACCTTCCACGCCGAGAACGAGGGCGAGGACCACCACGAACTCGTCGTCCGACAGCGCGCCGAGACGGGGGCGCTGGAGGCCGTCGCCGCCGTCGGTGACATCAGTCCAGGGACGTACAAGCCGTTGACGGTGACAGTCGCTCCCGGTCGATACGAACTGGCCTGCCTGATGCGCGAGACGGAACCCGATGGCGAGACCGAGGACCACTACCGACTCGGAATGCACACGACGGTCACGGTCGGGGACGGCTGACCCCGCTCCCTGCCACCCGGAGCCGATGGCCAGTGTGGTCCGGTCGGGACCCCCGAGAATGGATCTTCTGCCGAACACTCCTCCTTACATTCGCTTACAATGGATTACAATGATTTACATCGGCTTACAAATAGTTACAAATGATTGCAATCGGTTGCGAACACGCGAAACGCCGGCTGCGACCGACGAAGGCGGGACTGTCGCGTGAATAGCACGGAGACGGTGGCGCGAAAACCGGTCCCCCATCCGAGTTCGCGCCACCCGTCCACCTCCGATCCCCCAATCGAAGGTATCTCCTTTTATGCACCGCCACCTCTCAAAACCACTACCTACATAGTTAGCCCGCCCGTCACGGGAGCACCGCGCCGAGCGCCCAGAGCGTCCCCATGCCGACGACGATCGTCGCCACCATGTTCTCGGTGCGCCAGGCGACCACCCCCGCGATAGCTCCGGCGAGCAGGCGGGCGTTGTCGATCGAGAGCGCCACCTGGCCGTCAGGCGCGAAGATCGCGGGGAAGACCAGCGCCGCGAGGACGGCCGCCGGCACCAGTCGGAGGACCCGTTCGACGCGGGGCGGGACCTGCTCGAACCGACCGAACAGCGGGATGAACGAGAGCCGCAGGAAGTACGTGCCGACCCCCGCTGCCAGGATGACGGCCCAGAGGACGACTGGGGAGAGGGCGGTGGCCATCTACGCCGCCTCCTCGCTCGCGAGGCCGACCGCGGTCCCGACGAGCGCGCCGGCGAGCAGGCCGAGCTGGTACGGAAGACCGACGCCGACGACCGCGATCGCCCCGGCTGCAGCTGCCGTCACGCCAGTCGCCCGGTCCTCGATGGTGGGGACGAGGAGCGAAAGGAAGATGAGCGGGACGACGAAGTCTACCTGGAGCCAGGCGGGAAGCGACGCGCCGAGGAGAACCCCGGCCACGGTCCAGATCTGCCAGTTCACCCAGAGGGGCACGGCGACGCCGAGGTAGTACCAGCGTCGCGCGTCGGTTTCCGTCCGGTCGTGGAACTCGGTGATCGAGAGGGCGTACGCCGGGTCGGTGAGCAGGTAGGCGTACCCCCAGCGCTGGCGTCTCGAAAATCGTCGGAAGTACGGCGCGATGGAGGCGCTGTACATCACGTGTCTGGCGTTGACGACCAGCGCCGTGAGGAGCACGACGACCGCCGGGGCATCCCGGTCGAGCACCTGGACGGCGGCGAGCTGGGCGGCCCCGCCGAAGATGAACACGGAGCTGCCGAGCGTCTGGGCGGTCGTCAGTCCGACGGCGACCGCGGTGGCCCCGAAGACCAGCGCGAACGGCATGTTGCCGAGAAGGACCGGCACCACGTCGCGCGCCCCGGCCCAGAAATCGGCGGGCGGCAGTCTCATCTACCGAATCTCGGACCCTGGGCGCACGTCAAGTTTGCCGTTCCGGCATGTCGGACCGAACCGCCTCGACGCCGAGCGCGACACCCGTCGCGCCGAGCGCCGCGAGAACCCCGAACCCAGGCTGCCCACCGGTCGTGGTCGACCCGGTCAGGTCCGCCCGGGTCGTCTGGCCGTTCCCGCCGGCGCTCCCCTGCCCGCCCGGTCTGATCCGGTGGACCGCGCCGCTAGTCCCGGCTGGCCCCCCGCTGTCCGTCGTGAGGACGTAGAGCCGTCCCCGCGTGTCGCGGCCGAAGGCGAGGAGGTACTGGCCGACGCTTCCGTCCGAGGACTCGACGCCGACCGTCTCGACGGGCCACTGGCCGCCGTCGTTCTGGCGCGAGGCCGCGAACAGCCGCCGCCCCCACCGCCAGTCCCCGAAGACGTAGCGGTCGTCGAGTGCCGGCACGCCCGACTCCCTGGCGAGGAAGCCTCCGATGACCGCGATGCCGTTCGGCTCGGTGTCCGACTGGTGTGGGTACTCGACGATGGGATCGAAAAGGGGCTGGCCGTCGTACGGCGCGGCGTCGGGGGCGGTATCTGGACAGCTGTCTGGCGGGCTAGACGGTGCCGACGTACCGAAGCAGTGTGCCCCTTCCCGGACGTTCCAGCCGTAGTTCCCGCCCCGCTCGACGAGGTCGATCTCCTCGTAGCGGTTCTGGCCGACGTCGGCGGCGAACAGCTCGTCGCCGGTGAAGGACATCCGCCAGGGGTTCCGGAAGCCCCACGCCCAGTGCTCGTCGAGCCCGGGGCGGTCGACCAGTGGGTTGTCGTCCGGGATTCCGTAGGGGTTGCCGTCCGTCCGGCCGTCCACGTCGATGCGGAGGATGCTCCCGAGGAGGTTCTCCGTCACGTCCTGTCCGTTGCCGCCGCTGTTCTCGCCGTACCAGTCCTCGACGTGGCCGGTCCCCGTGTCGTTGGCCGCGCCGCCGTCACCCGTGCCGACGTAGAGGTAGCCGTCCGGCCCGAACGCGATGGCGCCGGAGTTGTGGTTCGACTGCGGCTCCGGGAGTTCGAGCAGCGCCCGCTCGGAGGCTGGGTCGGCACGCCGGTTTGCGTCGACGGTGAACTCGGAGAGGACGAACGTGTGGTCGTACCCAGAAGGCGTCCCCTCGCGCGGCGGGGCGCTGTACCGCACGTAGCATCGTCGGGTCGACTGGAACTCGGGGTGGAACGCCAGTCCGAGCAGGCCGCGCTCCTCGTAGCCGCTCAGCGTGACCATCTCGTCGGTCACGTCGAGGAACGGCTCCTCGCGCACGCCGTCGGGTCCGACCTCGTGGACCGTCCCGACCTGGTCGACCACGTAGTAGTGCTGGTCGTCGCCAGGCGCCACCTCCAGGCCGACCGGCGCCACGAACCCGTCTGCCAGCAGTTCGAGCCGAACGGTCGACGACGGCTTCGTCGCGTTCGGCTGGCCGTTCCCACGTCCCACCGCGCCGGCCGCGACGCCGGGCACCCCGGTCAGGGCACCGGTCGCCGCGAGTCCGGCGAGAAACCGTCGACGCGTCGGTCTGCCGACCGGTCGACCGACCGACTTACCGCCCCCCGACGCCCCCCGTCTGTCTGCCATACCACGCTGTTCGTCGGCGAACAGTTTCAAGATGGGGGCTCCCCGACGGCCCGCAGAGCGCGGGTGTCATCTCCTCGACCCGCCAATTCATACGTCCGCGGGGCCTACGCTCGGCCATGACCGCGGAGCAATCGGCGCAGGCGACGTTCGCGGGCGGCTGTTTCTGGTGCATCGAGGCCGCGTTCGAGCAGCTCGACGGCGTGTCGGCGGTGACGTCGGGCTACGCCGGCGGGTCAGTCGAGGACCCGACCTACGAGCAGGTCTGCTCGGGCACGACCGGTCACGCCGAGGTGGTGCAGGTCACCTACGAGCCGACCGTCGTCTCGTACCCCGACCTGCTGGCAGTGTTCTTCACCGTCCACGACCCGACGGCGCTGAACCGCCAGGGGCCGGACGTCGGCGAGCAGTACCGCTCGGCCGTCTTCTACCACGACGAGAACCAGCGGGCAGCCGCCGAGCGGTACATCGAGGAACTGGAGGCCGCCGGCGCGTTCGACGACCCCATCGTGACGGAGGTGGAGCCGCTGGAGGCGTTCTACGAGGCCGAGGCCTATCACCAGGACTACTACGAGAAGAACCCGAACCAGCCCTACTGCGTGGTCAACGCGGAGCCGAAGATCCGGAAGGTCCGCGAGAAGTTCTCCGACAAGGTGAAAGCCGAGGTGGAGACCCCGGAGTAGTCAGCGTTCGTTCTTCGCGGGAATGCGGGCCGGCCGCGATCTGAACCAGAGCCAGACGATCTCACTCGCTTCGCTCGCGAGCCGCGACTGGCAGGGTTAAAATCGTGCCTGCCGGTTCACTCACCGACTCGCTCCGCTTGTAGGTTCGTTGTCCTCTGAAATCGGAGATTTCCGGGATGACGAAAGAGCTTCGCTCTTTCGAGCTACACGGGCCGGGCGCGATTTGAACACGCGACCGTCTGATTAAGAGTCAGACGCTCTGCCTAACTGAGCTACCGGCCCAACCGCAGTAGCCAGTTCCGGCGGCGGATTCAAATACGTTTTGTTTCGACGTACGGGGCTGGGTTCGGCTGGTAAGCGTGCGCGCCGGCCGACGCTCGTCGAGGCGGGAGGAAACCGACCCAGTCCCCGCTCCGGGACACGGTTTTTCACGTCAGGCCTCGAAGAATAGTGCAGATGGCTGCTGGAGTCAGGAACCGGCGCGGACGCAGAGAAGTGAGACCGTTGCGACGACCGGGACCGACGATCGCCGAATCGGCCGAGAACGGACACGTGAGGCCGAGAGCCACCCGAATCCGTGGGTCGGGAGGATTAAGTACCGGCCCGCGCAAGCCCCCGGTATCATGAGCAGTCGGGTCACGATCTCGTCGATGTCCTCGTATGCAATTTTGGGCTGCGGGAGCGTCGGGCACGCCGTGGCCGAGGAGCTCGTCGAGCGCGAGAAGGACGTGCTCATCATCGACAAGGACGAGAGCCGGGTCGAGGCCCTGCGCGACCAGGACCTCAACGCGCGGACCGCGGACATCCGCGAGGAGGAGGTCGCCGAGATCGTCGCGGACCGCGACGTCCTCCTCATCATGTCCTCGGACGTGGAGGCCAACGAGGCGGCGGTGCGGAACGTCCGGCGGCGCGGCTCCGACCAGTTCGTCGTCGTGCGCGCGAGCGACCCCGTCTCCAGCGACGAGCTGACCGAACTCGGTGCGGACGTGGTCATCAATCCCTCGTCGGTCATCTCCGATGCGGCGCTCCACGCGCTCGAATCGGGCGAACTGGAGTACAAGGCCCGCCAGCTCGCCGACGTCATCGAGCGGACGACCAGCCGGCTGGCCATCTTCACCCACGACAACCCCGACCCGGACTCCATCGCGAGCGCGGCGGCGCTCCGGGCCATCGCCGAGCACCTCGGCGTCGAGGCCGACATCGTCTACTTCGGCGACATCGGCCACCAGGAGAACCGGGCGTTCGTCAACCTCCTCGGCATCGAGTTGACGCCGTACGGCGACGTCGACATCGACGACTACGACACCATCGCCTACGTCGACCGCGCGAAGTCCGGCGACCTTGGCTCGGCCGTCGACCGGGACGTCGACGTCTACATCGACCACTTCGAGCCCGAGGCGGAGTACGAGGCCGACTTCGTGGACGTCCGACCCAACGTCTCCTCGACCTCGACCATCCTCACGAAGTACATCCAGGAGTTCGACTTCAACTTAGAGGAGGAGATCGCCACCGCGCTGCTCTACGGCATCCGCGCGGAAACCCTCGACTTCCGCCGGGAGACGACGCCCGCGGACCTGACCGCCGCCGCCTACCTCTACCCCTTCGCGAACCACGACACCCTAGAGCAGGTCGAGTCGCCGAACATGAGCCCGGAGACCCTCGACGTGCTCTCCGAGGCTATCACCAACCGCGAGGTGCAGGGGAGCCACCTGGTCACGAACGCCGGGTTCATCCGCGACCGCGATGCGCTCGCGCAGGCCGCCCAGCACCTCCTCAACCTGGAGGGCATCACCACGACGGCCGTCTTCGGCATCGCCAACGACACCATCTACCTCGCCGCCCGCTCGAAGGACATCCGGCTGAACATCGGCAACGTCCTCGCGGACGCCTTCGGCGACATCGGCGAGTCCGCCGGCCACTCCACGCAGGCCTCCGTGGAGATACCCCTCGGCATCTTCACGGGCATCGAGACCAGCGAGGACAACCGCGACACCCTGCTCCGGCTGACCGAGCAGGCGGTCAAACAGAAGCTCTTCGACGCGATGGGGGTCGAGTCGACCACCGCGACCGAGAACAGCAACGGTGCCTAGGCGACGGCGGTCTCGTTGTCGTCCTCGGACTCCTTGACGCGCTCGACGACGTCGTTGATGAGGATGACGTCCCCGACGGCCCGCACCCACCGGTAGGGGATGATGACGCCCTGCGCGGCCTTCTCCTGCTCCGCGAAGAGGTCGGTGTTGAGTGTCGTCAGCGCGAGGCCGTTTACGACCTCCCCGTCGAGGTTCAATCGGACGTCCTCGACCTCGCCCACGTAGATGCCGTTGTTCGAGTAGACCTCGCGTCCGACGAGGGTCGTTATCTCCTGGGGGGTTTCGTCCATGAACGGACATGAACACCGTGGGCCTTAATCTTTGACCCTCCGAGTCGCCCGGACCGGACACGCCCTCAGCCCAGTCGCGCGGCGACGGCTGCGAGGGTCGCCAGCGCCGTCTCCATCTCCTCCGGCGCGTGACCCAGGCTCACCCGGACCCGCTGGGGGTCGCCGAAGAACCGACCGGGGACGACGAGCACCCCCTCGTCACCGGCGGCCGTCACGAGTTCGTCGCCGTCGACCAGCTCGTGCCCGAGGAAGGCAAAGGAGCTCCCCGACGGAACGGTACCGGAGACGGCCGGGCTCGCCTCGACGAACTCGGCGAGGAGCCGGGCGTTCGCCGCGAGCAGGTCGCGCTTCCGTTCGGCGAGCGCCTCGGCGCCGTAGAGCGCCCGCATCGCCAGCGCCCGGCTCGTCCCGGCCACGGACGGCAGGTGGAAGGCGACGCGCCGGGCCGCCTCGACGAACTCGCGGTCGGCGACCAGCCAGCCGAGGCGGAGATCGCCGAGCCCGAAGAACTTGGTGAGCGACCCGGTGACCACGGCGTTCTCGACGCCGGCCGCCGTCGGCCCACCGAACGCGCCGTCGCGCCGGTCGTCGTCGGCCACGTAGGGCGCGTACACCTCGTCGACGAGCAGGCGGGCGTCGTGCTCGCCGGCGCGGGCAGCCAGTTCCGCGAGGGTCTCGCGGTCGGTCAGCCGACCGCTCGGGTTGTGGCGGTTGGTGACAGTGACGAGGCAGGTTTCCCCGGTCATCGCGTTCGCGGCGCGGTCGACGTCGAGTTCGTGGGCGTCGGGCCGGAGGAACCGCTCGACGGTGGCACCCAGCCCCTGGGGGGTCCGGACGAGCGGCTCGTAGCCCGGTTTCTCGACGAGGACCGTCGGCGCTTCGCAGTCCTCGATGGCCGTCGCGGCGGCGATGACGTTCGCCTGGGACGCGCCGGCGGTCACGAGCACCTGCTCGGGGTGGACCCCGTACTCGGTGGCGACGAGCGTCTCGACCGAGACGCCGGCCGGCGGGTCCGGCAGGTCGGCGAGCGACGGCGGGACCGCGACCGGTTCGAACTCGCGGTCCCCCCGCAGGTCGCTCGACCCGAGGTCGTAGAGCGCCGCCTCCGGGCGGCCGGCTATCCACTCGAGATAGTCGATCGGCGGGAACATATGCCCGACCTACTCCGCCAGGGGGTTTATCTGTGCGGGGTCAGCGCTTCGAGCGACCCGGGGGGAGGTCGTGGGCCGCCCGGTGGTCGAGCATCGCGTCGTGCTGGCAGACCCGGATGCGGAGGTCCGAGCGCGGCCGGGCCGTGCAGGGGAGGATGAGGTCGGCCGCCTCGTCGGCCTCGTAGTAGCGCTTCGCGTCGGACTGGTCCACCTCGCCGTCGAGGAGCTCGGCGGCGCAGGTCGTACACCAGCCCTGCTGGCAGTCCGCGGGGAGCCAGACGCCGGCCGCCCTGGCGGCGGCGAGGACGTACTCGGACTCGTCGACCTCGAGTTCGACCGTGCCGTCGGCGCCGGCCACCTCGCAGTCCTCGGGGACGACGATCTCCACGGTGTACGCGACCATGCCGGACCAAGGGCCGGTGGGGGTTAGTCGGTGGCGGTTCGGCGGCGGGGACTGACGAGCCACCGGGGTCGGACGTGGCTCGGCAGGTCGGCGGCTCCAAAAAGCGAGTCGCGTCGGTCGCGATTCCGTGGTCGGCGAGGTCGGTCCGCGGACCGTCGTCCACCGGGTTCAGGCGCTGTCGTTGATGCGCCGGTTCGTGGAGTAGGGGGCGTCGCCCGGCTCGCCGCGGATGAAGTGGCCGGCGGGGACGACCTCGCCGTCGCGCTCCATCGACAAAAGCTCGATGAACCAGGCTTCGTGTTCGACCTCCTCCTGGAGGATGCGCGAGGCCATGTCGTACGTGCGCGGGTCCTTGCCCTGGGTCATGTCACAGACCTCCGACCAGGTTCGGATGGCACAGCGCTCGGCCTCAAGCAGCACCTCGAGGATGTTCTCGGCCGTCGGGTCGTCCGGGAGGTAGGCGTCCGGACAGGACGCACGGTCCGCGAAGTCGCGGATGTCGGTGGGGATCTTCCCGCCGAGCTCGTAGACCCGCGGCGCGACGAGCTCGAAGTGCGCGCGGTCCTCCAGCCGGGCGTCCTCGGTGATCTCCTTGTAGTCCTCGTTGCCCGCGAGATGCATTCGCAAGTTGGTGTAGTAGTAGTACGTGGTGAACTCCGCCCCGATGGCGTCGATGAGCTTCTCGCGGAGCTCCTCCGGGTCGAGACCCCGCTCTCTGATCGACTCCATGCCGACTCGCTTGCTCGTATCGCCCGGTTCGACGCTACCGCTCGCGTGCGGTCTGTCGCTTGCCATCTCCTATCCCACCGGGTGAACCGACGGGGGGAACCCCCTTAGTAGCTTCGTTATCTCGAAGATTCGTTTCGGAAGGGCAAGGAAATGTTCTCGGTTGATGAATCAATCTGCGAGGTGGACGGTCGCCGAACGGGCCGCGGCACCGAGGTCGTCGAACGCGCCCGCGGCCCTGTCGGCCAGCGGGTAACGACCGTGGTGGGGGTCCGGGTCTCCGGGTGCGCCGGTGACGGTCCGGACGGCGTCGGTGACGGACTCGTAGTTCTCGCCGACGAGGTCCTGGACCAGCACGGGCAGGCCGGCGCGGTCACAGAGCTCGCGCGCGGCCTCGCGACCCGCGTAGACGGTCCCCCGCTCGCGGTCGGCGAGGAAAAGCGCGAAGGACGCGTCGTCGAACTGGGCCCGAAGGAACGCCTGCGCGGCGGGGTCGTTCCACGCGACGACGCCCACGTCCTCGACGCGCCGGAGCGCCGAGGCGGCCGCCGAGCAGAACGGGCAGTCACCGTCGTAGACGAGGACGGTGGTGAACGCGGTCGTGGGCCGGTCACCCGAATCGCTCATGGGGGAACCCACGGACCGGAGGCCCAAAACGAGTGGGTACCGTCGCCGACACCGAAACCCGTTAGCCGCCTCGGACAGAGAGTCGGAGCGTGGACGACATCGTGGCCTGGCTCCGGGACCGCCAGTACTACGACGGCCAGCTCGCAGACGACCGAACGGTCGAGGGGCCGGGCGCCATCTACGGCGACGTGTCGCTCGAACCGCGCCTGGAGTCGGCGCTCGCCGACCGCGGCGTCGAGCGGCTCTACCGGCACCAGGCGAAGGCCATCGAGGCGGTCCGGGACGGCGAGCACGTCGTCCTCGCCACGCCGACGGCCAGCGGCAAGAGCCTGGCGTACACCGTGCCGGCGTTCGAGCGGGCGATGGACCACGGCGGGCGCACGCTCTACCTGGCCCCGCAGAACGCGCTCATCGCCGACCAGGAGGAGACCCTCTCGGACCTCGCTCACGGCCTGGGCTTCGGCAGCCGGGTCTCCGTCGCCCAGTACACGGGCCGGCTCACCGACGCGGAGAAGCGGGCGGTGCGCGACCGCGCGCCGACGGTCCTGCTCTCGAACCCGGACATGCTCCACTACGCCCTGCTTCCCTACGCCTACCGGCTCTGGGAGTGGTTCTTCCGGGGGCTGGAGACCGTCGTAATCGACGAGGTCCACGACTACCGGGGCGTCTTCGGCAGCCACGTCGCGCTCGTGCTCCGGCGGCTCGCGCGCATCTGCGAGCGCTACGACGCCGACCCGCAGTTCGTCTGCTGCTCGGCGACCATCGGGAACCCGGTCGAGCACGCGAGCGCCGTCACCGGGAAGCCCGCGGCCGACTTCCGGCTCGTGGCCGACGACCAGAGCGAGCGCGGCCCCAAGCGGTGGCTGACGTGGAACCCGCCGACGACGAGCGGGGCGACCGGGGGCTCCCGCCGCCGCTCCAGCCACGTCGAGGCGAAGAACCTCTTCGTCGACCTCGTCTCCCGGGGCCTGCAGACGCTCGTGTTCACCCGGGCGCGCCAGACCGCCGAGCGCTACGCGATGGGGAGCGCAGGCGACCTCCGGGAGCGCGGCGAGCGCGACCTCGCGAACGCGGTGACCGCCTACCAGGCCGCGCTCACCGACGAGCGCCGGCGCGACCTGGAGGCGGGCCTGCAGTCGGGTGACATCCGCGGCGTCTGGAGCACGAACGCCCTCGAACTCGGCGTGGACGTCGGCGGGCTGGACGCCGTCGTCCTCGACGGCTACCCCGGGACCCGGATGAAAACGTTCCAGCAGGCCGGGCGGGCGGGTCGGGGGACCGACCCGAGCCTGGTCGTCCTCGTCGCCGGCGAGGACCAGCTCGACCAGTACGTCGCCGGCCACCCGGAGGAGCTGTTCGCCGGTGACCCCGAACGGGCGGTCGTCAACCCCGCGAACGAGGAGCTCCTGCCGGCCCACGTGCGGTGTGCGGCCCAGGAGAACTGGCTCTCGACCGACGACGAGCGCTTCTTCGGCGAGCGCTTCCCCGACGTCGTCGCGGCCCTCGAGGCGGCGAGTGACCTGGAGCGCCGCGACACCCCGCAGGGTGTGCGCTGGACCTACGACGGCGATTCGAGTCCCCAGCACGGGATGAGCCTGCGGACCGTCGGCGACCGCGAGGTGACCCTGCTGGACCGGCGGGACGGCTCGACCGTCGCGCGCCTCCAGCTCGCCGACGCGCTCCGCGACGCCCATCCGGGGGCAATCTACCACCACCAGGGCCAGACCTACGAGGTGGCCGAGCTCGACTTGGAGCGCGACGTCGCGGAGCTCTCGCCGACCTGGGCGGACTACTACACCCGCGTGCTCACCGACAAGACGATCACCGTCGAGACGGACCTCGAGGAGAAACACCCGCTCGCCCGCGAGGACGTCCCGGTCAGGTACGCGGACGTGACGATGCGCTCACAGGTGACCGGCTACGAGCGCCGGGACGCCACGCGCGGGGAGACGCTCGGGCGGGTCCCGCTCTCGCTGCCCGAGCAGCGCCTGCGGACGAAGGCGCTCTACTTCACCGTCCCGCCGGACGTCGAGGAGGACGTCCGGGCCGCTGCTGCTGCGGGCGACGGCGACGACGACGGTGACGGCGGTGATGACACTGGCGGCGGTGGCTTCAATGGGGCCATCCACGCCGCCGAGCACGCCATGATCTCGCTGTTCCCCCTGACGGTGCTCTGCGACCGGGGCGACGTCGGTGGGCTCTCGACGCCGCTGCACCCGCACACGAACCGGAGCACCATCTTCGTCTACGACGGCTATCCCGGCGGCGTCGGCCTGACCCGCGCCGGCTACGAGTCGGTGGACGACCTCGCCTCGCGCACGCTCTCGATGCTCCGCGCCTGCGACTGCGAGTCGGGCTGTCCGGCCTGCGTGCAGTCCCCGCAGTGCGGGAACGCCAACGACCCGCTCGACAAGGCCCTCGCCATCCGTCTGCTCGACGCGCTGACGTGACCAGGGGACGGACCGCGTACCCGGCGCTCGGCGTCACCTCGAAACCCCCGTTCGGCGTCACCTCGAAACCCCCGTTCGGCGTCGGCTCGAAACTGCCGCTCCCAGGTTGTAAGTCGATGTAACTCCATGTAAGTCATTGTAAGCCACTCCCGTCCAGCGGTTCTCCGGGTGTCCCCGGCGGGCGGCGGAA
>Ga0102959_1000127_pt1 | contig 24986 bp, 20 predicted proteins | sample SalPonF2_B_D2_MG_FD_84520 | JGI IMG/M metagenome (GOLD analysis project Ga0102959, IMG submission 84520) | Salt pond soil microbial communities from South San Francisco under conditions of wetland restoration - Salt Pond MetaG SF2_B_D2_MG ...
GCGCGCACAGAACCTCAGTTCAGGACGGAGCTTTGGCAGACAGGCCGACATTGCTGTGGCTGGGAAGCACCCCCGTTCCGGCCAATGTCTGCGCCGCGGCCGGCGGCCGGTGGCGTCTGCTAGCGCACGCCGACGGGCCGGAGGCCCAAGAGCTTCTCCGCTCGGCGCGGGTGGCGGTGGCGGCCCCCAACGGCGCTTCGGAAGACCCCGGCGCGCTGACGGCCTTGCTGGACCGCTTCGACGCCTCCTCGGCCGTGGGGCTGATTCTGTTGCCGCGCGACGCCCAGCAGGCCTGGCGCCTCGTGCAGCAGCGGCCAGGGCAGTTCCTCGCGGCGCCGGAAGACGCAAGCCCCACGGAGATCGCCGCCCGGCTGGATGCGGCCGAGGAACTCCAACCGGCGTTCGGCAGCCTCCACCAGCAGCTCGACTCCGCCCGCGCCGTGTCCGCCAAGGCGGAGCGGACGTTCGAGGAACTTGACGAGGAGATGCGCCTGGCGGCGCGGCTCCAGCGAGACTTCCTCCCCCGGCGCCTGCCAGAGGTGGGGTCGGCGCGCTTCGGCGTGCTGTACCGCCCGGCCACATGGGTCAGCGGCGACATCTATGACATCATCCGCTTGGACGAGACGCGGTTGGGAATCTTCGTGGCCGACGCGGTGGGCCACGGCATGCCGGCCGCCCTGCTGACGATCTTCATCAAGAAAGCGCTGGTCACCAAGCGCATCGCCGGCAACTGCTACAACATCGTGCCGCCGCACGTGTCCATGCACGAGCTGAACCAGGACATCTGCGAACAGGGCCTCTCGAGTTGCCAGTTCTGCACGGGCGTCTACTGCGTGCTGGACGTGACGGACCTGACGATGACCTACTGCCGCGCCGGGCACCCGCAGCCGATCCTCATCCACCCCGGCGGCGAGATGGAGCGGCTGGAGGGCCCGGGCAGCCTGCTGGGCGTGTTCCCGGAGGAGACGTTCCAGTCCCGCACCGCGCAACTCGCCGTGGGCGACCGGATGGTGATCTACACCGACGGCACGGAAGACGCGCTTGGCCGGGCCGACGACGGCGAGCCGAAGAAGCTCGAAGACGTCATCCGGCCCTGGACGGACCTGCCGCGAGACGAACTGCTGCTGCAACTCAACGCCGCCATCGACGACCTGCCCCCCGGCCACGAGCCGGAAGACGACATCACCGTCGTGGTGATGGACATCGAATAGCATTTCCGCTCGTTGGCGGGTATAGTGGAAATAGACTCCAGCCAGTCCTGTTTCCAGGAGACCCGCATGCATCCGCCAGTATTTCGCCGCTTCCTGTTTGGCGCGGCCCTTCTGATCGTGATGTTCCGCCAAGCCTCCATTTCTCCTGCCGCCGAGACCCCGGCCGCCAAGACTCGCGACGAGGTGAATGCCGCCATCGCCGAGGCCGGCCGGACTCACCCGGGTTGGTGGAGCGGCGTGAAGCTCGATTTCCCCAATACGCTGCAACTTGACTGGTCCGGCGGAGGCAAAGCGAGCCCCGACTACCGCATGGCGCTCTACCTGGACGAGAGGATCTACCCAAACCCGTCCCGGTGGACCAGCGGCGTCCGCCTTCTGCATCACTGCGTAGAGGTGAACGGCCAGAAGCCGTCCGCTCTGCGGAAGTCTCAGTTCGAACTGGCCGAGGCATACCGATTGCTTCTGGGCGACTACGCCCGCGCGGCCTACTGGTATCTCCAGGCGAAGGAACACATAGCCGTGGGTCTGGCCGAGTGCTACCGGCGCCTGGGCAACAAGCAGATGGCCGTGGAGGTGCTCGATAAGCACGCGAGAGACGACACCCGCGACGGGGAGGTGGTGACGATGTGGGCGGCCATCGGCGACCTGGACCGCGGGCTGAAACTGGCCGAGGACATGGTCCGGCGCAACCGGCCGACCTCCGGCAACCTGGCCGCGGCGCTGGCCTGCATGGCGGCCGGCGAGTTCGGCAAGGCCAAGGCCTATCTCAACAAGGTGCTTACGGCGCAGACGGACCGCCGTAATTGGCATGCCGGCTTCGACCGGCAGCGGGCGAAGGTGTACCTGGACGCGCTGACCAAAGTGCCCAACTTCGACCTGACCAAGGCCGCCGACGGCACGTATACCGGGACAGGCCGCGGATACAAAGGTCCCGTGACCGTGGAAGTGACGCTTCGCAGCCACGCCATCGCCTCCGTGCGCGTGACCCGTCACCGGGAGAACCGCGCCCGCAATTCCATCGGCGCCGTGCCGGTGCGGATCGTCCACGGCGGAAGCCCGGCCGTGCACGCCGTCTCCGGCGCAACGGTCACCAGCAACGCCATCGTGGAGGCGACGGCCGCGGCGATCGCCAAGGCCATGCGGTAAGCGACCGCCCACGCGGCGGGCTGTGAGCCACGCCCCGCTTGACTTCCCGTCCCGGTTCGGCGACAGTGCGCTCTTCGCGGCCGGCGCCGCGACGGAGTACGCATGGCTTCCGAACGCAAGAAACACCGCCCCCTTCCGCTGGTCGCGCTGCTGATGGCATGGCTGGTGCCCGGCGCGGGGCACGTATACCTCGGCCGAACGGTGCGCGGCGTCATTATCTTCGTGACGATCTCCGCCACATTCTGGGCGGGCGTGGGCATCGGCGGCGTGATGACCGCCGACTACCAGAACGAGCGATGGTGGTTCATGGCGGAGATGTTCGCCGGGGTGCACGGCCTGGTGGCCTGGCATCGCCATAACCAGGTGCAGAACAAGGTGCTCGGAGGCGAGGCGATGCGCGAGAGGCTCAGCCTCGCCCAGGCGGATCAGAAACTCCAGGAAGAGGGCGTGTTCCTGCCCTACCCGTCCGACACGGTGGCCCGGGCGTACGCCGGGGTCGCCGGGTTGCTGAACCTGCTGTGCGCGTTCGACGCGGTGGTGCTGGCGATGATGGGCGCCACCGGCGAGCCGCCCCGAACCCTCAGGCGGCGCGGGCCGGCGGAGGCGGAGGCATGACGGCCTGGACGCTGTTCTACAACCCCGTTCTCCTGAGTTCCGGGGCCGTGCTCTACCTCGTTCTGCCGCTGCTGGCGGCCGTGGCGGTCATCTACAAGACCATCCGCACGAAAAACATCCGCCGCCTCTGGCTGGAGATTCTTGGCCTGATCCTCTACATGTACGCCGGCCTGGCCGCGCTGTGTGCGGCGCTGTGGCTGCTGATGAGATACTGGAAGTAACCCCCCCCCGCAATGCGGAAGGCGGAACAGACGTTCCGCCTTCCGTGCTCCATCCGCACCCCCAGCATATGTCCTGCAACGGGTAGCCTTTGCTCCGCGGTCAGAACTTGGACAGGTTCCCGCCGTCTGTCTCCAGCGGAATGACCTCTTCCGGCCTGCGCGGCGCGGCCGCCGGGCGATTCGCCATCGGCTTGACCTGGGGCTGGCGCGTGTGCGCGGCGGCGGCGGACGCCTTGTCCGCTTCGAACCGCCGCTCGCCGGGGGCGCCGGCGGCATTTGCCTTCGCGCCCAGCACCACCGCGTTGAGCCGCTGCACGAGCGACCGGAGTTCGTGGGCCTGTGCGGAAAGCTCCTCGGCCGCGCTGGCGCTCTCTTCGGCGCCGGAGGCGTTGCGCTGGGTCACCGCGTCCATCTGGCCGACGGCCGTGTTCACCTGGTCGATGCCCTGAGACTGCTCGGCACTGGCCGCGGCGATCTCGTTGACGAGCTGGCCGACCTTCGCCGAGCTTTCCGTGATGGCGTCGAAGGCCCGCGCCGCCTCCTCGGACACCGCCACGCCGTTCTCGGAATTCTTGACGGATTCTTGGATCATGTCGGCCGTGTTGCGGGCCGCCTCGGCCGAGCGCTGCGCCAAGTTGCGCACTTCCTCGGCCACCACGGCGAAGCCCTTACCCGCCTCGCCGGCCCGGGCCGCTTCCACCGCCGCGTTCAGCGCCAGCAGGTTGGTCTGGAAGGCGATGTCGTCGATGGTCTTAATGATCTTCGCCGTCGCGTCGGCGGACTTTTTGATCTCGCTGATGGCCGAGCTCACGCGGCCCATCGACTCCTGCCCGCCGGAAACCACCTGCTGCGCCTGGGTCATCAGGTTCTTGGCCTCGTTGGCGTTGGCGGCGTTCTGCTTGGTCATGGAGGCCATTTCCTCGATGCTGGCCGACGTTTCCTCGATGCTCGCCGCCTGCTCGGAGCAACCCTCCGCCAGCGTCTGGCTGGTGGCGGAAACCTGCCCGGAGGCCGCGGAAACCTGCTCCGAACCGTCGCGCAGGCTCTCGACGATCCGCAAAATACGCCCGGTCAGCCCGCGGGCCATCAACAGCCAGACGCCCACCGCCAGCGCCACCGACACGCCCGCCACGCTCAGCAGCGGCACGTTGCTCGCCTCGCCGAGCGCCGACACCTGCTCCCGCGCCTCGTGGAACTCATCCACGTAGGAACTGGCCCCGATCACCCAGTCCCACGGCTCGAAGTACATCAGCCGGGCCACCTTCATGCGGGCGACCTGCTCGCCGGAGTTCTTCCAGGGATACTGCTGTTCGGCGATCTCGCCCGGCTTCAGCACACGAGACTTCTTCACGATTTCCTGGATGAAGAGGGCGCCATTGCTGTCTTTGGCGTTCCAGATGCTCTCCCCGTCGCGCTTGCCGCCGGCGGAGATCACGTAATTGCCCTTGGAGTCCAGCACAAAGACGTAGCCGGTCTTGCCGACCACGACCCGCATGATTTCCTCCCGCAAAGACTTGACCGACTCCTGCGGCACCCCCACATACAGCACGCCGACGATCCGGTTGCTCTGGTCGCGGATCGGCTCGTAGGCGGTGATGTACCACTTGTTGACCACATACGCCCGGCCGATGAACGTTTCCCCGCGCAACACCTTGCTGAGCACGGGGTTCGGCCCGCCGTCCGGGTTGACGGCCGGAAGGTACGTGCCGATGGCCCGCGTGCCGTCGAGTTTCTCCACGTTCGTCGCCACGCGGAGCATGTCGCCGGCGTCGTTCATCCGCTGGAAGACGGTGCACGTGGCGCCGACGAGGTTCTGCACCTCATCGACCACCGCCGTGGCGGTGTCCATGGACTTGTTCTGTCCCAACCACGTCTTGCCGACCTTCATCTTCGGCAGGCGGACGGTCCCGCCCTGCTTGGTGTACTGGTTGGTGGCGGACCATTCGGCCATTTCCTTCGCGTCAAGCTGCGCTCCACCGGCCTTGGAGAGCACGTCCCGGGCTACGTTCAGGTCCGAAACCACCTTCTGCTCCAGCAAGTCTTGCTGGGCGCGGCACATGGAGTACACGCCCTCGGCGATGTGGTCGAGGTCTTTGTACGCCAGCTCGGTGCAGCCCGCCTCGGCGGCCTCCACCATTCGGGTGTTCTGGCGATAGGTGACCGCGGCGATCACCGCCAACGGAACGGAAGTGAGAAGAATCCCGGCAGCCAGCAGCTTTGTACGTAGCGTCATCCTCCGAAACATGTGTCTCTCCTGCCTGTCTGGCCCCGAAGCGCAGGCGCGCATGGCCTGAGGCTGTTCGGGGCGGGTGAACCATACCGCGGCTGGTGCACCGGCTCCGCATGTGCCGACGCAGCCTGGATTTGCCGGAAGATCACGTCGAGATCGCGGGGTGCTCAGGCCGAAAGCCCGACCGACCCTTCCGGAACCGTAACCGCACTGAATGCCCTACCGACCTGCCCACGTATCGGCATGGGAAGATGCCAGGTTTACCAAATCCGCCAAAATTGTTCCGGCGGGGAATCCACACGATACAAGCGGTTTGATTCGAGCATGATGAAGGTCAGAAGTGTTGGAAAATAGAGCATTTGACCGATTCACTCCGGCAGCGGCATTCCAAAGTGGCCGGACTTTGCCCGCACGGAGGCATACAATACAAGATAGATGAACGCTCCCGGCCGCCTGTGCGTATGAACGACTGATGAAGAGCAAGATCATATTACTGGATATGGAAACCCAGCGGGACTTGTTCAGCCCCGGCGGCTCTTGCTACAGGCCGGAGGCCAGCAAGGTCGCCCGCGGCATCTACAGGCTGATCGACTGGGCGCGGAAGGGCAGAATCACCGTCCTCTCGACGCTGCTGCGTGTGCGCCGCGGGGAAATCGGCCCGCTGGCCGACACCCCCCACTGCATCGAGGGCACCGACGGCGAGAAGAAACTCACCCGCACGGTGCTCGCCTCGCGGCTGAACCTGGGCCTGCGCAACACCACCGACCTGCCGCCGAACCTTTTCCGGGACCACCAGCAGGTCATCATCGAGAAGCGGGACAGCAACATCCTCGCCCACGTCCGCATGGAGCGGATCATCACCGAGCTTCCGTCCAGCACGTTTGTGCTGTGCGGGGCGGGCGTCGCCAGCTCCATCCTGCAAGCGGCCGTCGGGTTGCGCAATCGAGAGTTTGACGTGATCCTCGCCGAAGACGCCGTGCTCGGATTCGACGACCCGAGGGAAGAAATGGCCCTCCGCCGCATGGAGGCCAAGGGCGTGATCTTCGCGCCCACCGAGGAGATCATCCACCCCACCTGCGGGGAGATCGGCCAGATGCTCGCCGAACCGCGCCGCCGCATCCACAGCCGCGCCGGGTAGAACCCTGCCGCGGCGCCGGGCTCTGACTTCTGTCTTTACGGCCTGGTGGCGTGGGTCCAGGCGCGCCAGTAGCCTCCCATCCGCGAGGAAATACACCCCGGCTTCTCCGCGAAGACGCGCAGCCCCAGCGGCAGGGCTTCGGCGCGCAGATCCGCCTGCCGCCGTTCGGCCAGTCCGAGCACCACCTGCACGTCGTGCTCGCCGCCAAACTGCTCCGGCGAACCCCGCAAGAGACTCTGGAAGACGGCCAGGTCGTGGCTGTGGCCCAGCAGTTCGGCCAGGTTTCTGGTCTCGCGGCGACGGGTTCGCATCGGCCCCGGCCAGATGTTCTGGAGCAGCCGCATGTGGTGCCAGTGGTACTTGACGCGCTTGCGCCACTCGTGGAAGGCCTCCGGCGTCATCTCCCGGTAGGCGACGGCCCTGGCCTTGCGGCCGCGGCGATAGGTCTTCACCAGGCCGCCTTCGACAGCCCCGAAGCCGTCCTCGCTCAAGCGCCAATCGCCCACACGATCCCTCGCGCCGCGGAGGCTCTCGGCGATCTCGACCATGCGGTCGTCCAGGTCGCCAATCTGCTCGACGACTCCCCGGCGCCGGTTCACCATCGCCTCGCGCACGCGCGAAAGAAGCCGGGCGTCGTCCCGCCCGTCAAAGACCTCCCGCAGGCGGTCCAGGGTCTCCACCACCGCTTCGGCATCCCGCAGGCCGGACAGTTCCTTGCCCGTATCGCGGAACCAGGCATTCTCCCTGGAGTATGCCTTGCCCATCGCCGGGCGAACCAGGCGCACAACACCCCGGATCTTCTTGAAGCGCTTGCGGGCCTGATGCACGGCATCGTGCCGGTCGCCGTCGTGTTCGGTCAGTTCGGCGATGGCCTTGTCGATCTGTTCGCGGGCGATGCGCCGGATTCCGTGCCCGACCAATTCATCCTTCTTCAGTCTGTATCCCATAATCCTTGGGCCTTCGTAAGCACGGCGGCTGTGCTGCTTCCATTATTATTCGCGGCGGGCCATACCGTATTCTACGGCAATGTGTCCTTTGGGCGAAGGCGGCGGGCCGGCGCGGCGCCGGCCGAAGCATCGCCGAACGCTTTGGGCATTCGGACCTTCCGCGCGGCGCGTCAAGAAACATTTGCCCGCCCTCCGCGGCCGATCTATCATTCCTCGACCGCCCGGAAGTCCTGCAACCGCAACGCTCGAAGAAGGGATTGACCGCTCGTGGGCCCGCCGCCGAAACCCGATCCGCAGCCTGCCGACAGTGAACTGCTCCGGCGCCACCTGGAGGGCGACCCGGATGCGTTCGCGCTGCTGATCGCCCGCTATCGGCGGGAGTTGTTCAACTTTCTGGCGAAGTTCACCGGCGACGCCACCCTCGCCGACGATATCTTCCAGGAAACCTTCCTCCAGGTGCATGTCTCGGCCGGCGCGTTCGACATGACGCGGCGGCTGAAGCCCTGGCTGTTCACCATCGCCGCCAACAAGGCGCGAGACGCCATCCGCTCCCGCAAGCGCAGGCAGGCCGCCCCATTGGACGCCCCGGTCGGCGGAGAGGCCGACTCGCGCGGCAGTTTTGCCGATCTGCTGCCGGCGGATATTCCCGCGCCGGGCGAAGCTCTTTCGAACCACGAGACCCGCCGGGCCGTACAGAAGGTGGTTGAGGACATGCCGGAGAACCTCCGGATGGTCCTGCTGTTGAGCTACTTTCACGAGTTTCCGTACAAAGACATTGCCGAGATGCTGGGCGTGCCGCTTGGCACCGTCAAATCCCGTCTGCACGCAGCCGTGCGGATGTTCGCCAAACGTTGGAAGGCCATCGCGGAGTCGCACCCACATGAGTGACAACAGACAGCACGACGAGGAAAAGCTTATCGACTACCTGCTCGGCGAATTGGACGAGCGGGAGCGACAGGCCCTTCGCGGCGAGATGGAGCAGGACGGAGAACTCCGCCGCTTGCACGCCAGCCTGAGCAACGCCTTGACGGCTCTGGGCATGATCCGGGAGCAGGAGATCCCACAAGACCTTACAGAGAAAACGCTTGCCCGCGTCGCCTCCGCCCGCCGCACCGAGGCGCTGATCCAGCGGGAGGAAATCCGCCGACGGGTCCTGCGTCCGGTGTTCTCCTGGCGGGAAGTCGCGGCGATCGCCGCCTCGATCATCCTGATCGTCTCAATCGCGCTGCCGACGATCCAGCGGGGCCGCCAGCAGATGATCGCCGCGCAATGCGCGTCGAACCTCGGCGGCATCGGCGCGGGGCTCCAGCACCACGCCATCGACCACGCCGGCTGGCTGCCGGGCGTGGACGCAAGCGACCGGCGATGGCTGCCGGACGACCGGCACCAGGCCGCCAGCAACTCCAACGCCCTGTTCCAACTGCTGACCCTCGGCTACGAAGACAAGCCGGACGTGTTCCAGTGCCCGGCCGGGCAGACCAAGAGCTTCGTGGTGCGCTCCGGCATGACGGACTTCCCCTCCGAGCAGCACGTGGGGTACTCCTACCAGCACAGCATCGGCGAGCATCGCATGAACATGCACAACCCGGCCGTGGCCGGCGTGCTGCCCCAAATGGCCATCCTCGCCGACCGCACGCCGTTGTTCCTTCGCGGGCGCTTTCTGCGGGAGGCGGTCTCGCGGCCCGTCAGCCCGAACCATAACCACCGCGGCCAGAACGTGCTGTACCTGGACATGCACGTGGACTGGAGCGACACGGCCGACGCCGGTGTCGACGGCGACAACATCTACCTCGCCGACGGCGTGACGGAGTACCAGGGCACCGAGGCGCCCCGCTCGCCGACGGACACGTTCCTGCTGCCGGCGTACTCCAACGCCGGACGGTAGACGGTCGGCAAGCAGCCCCCCACGGCAAGCCGGGCGACAGCAGGCCCGCGCCGAACCACCTCCTGCACTCCGCGCGCTTTTCCAGCGGCGGATGATCGGCACGGGCGCCATTCACCGAACGCCGGGCAATTCGTTTCATGGTTGACCGCCCGCCGTCAACCGGCAAAGATTTCCGCATGAGATTCCGTCTGGTTCTGTTCTTGGTGGGCATGCTCGCGGTCTTGTTCGCGCTGAATATGCTGCCGGCCGTCGGCTGGGGGCTGTATTACGGCGAGGACGCGGCCGTGCGGTCGCTGCTGTGGTCGATGGCGATCAGCCTGGCTGTCGGCGGCGCGATGGCGCTGCTCTTCCGCAAACCCCGCACAAACGCCGGCCCGCGAGAGGGTTTCGCCGTGGCCGGACTGGGCTGGATCGCGCTGGCCGGCCTGGGGGCGCTGCCGTTCTTCCTCGGGGGGTACATCCCCAGCTACGTGGACTGCTACTTCGAGGCGATGAGCGGACTGACGACCACCGGGGCGAGCATCCTCACCAGCGCCGGCGGCGAACTGCCCACCGATATCGAGGCCCTGCCCAAGAGCATCCTGTTTTGGCGGAGCTACACGCACTGGCTGGGCGGCATGGGGATCATCGTGCTGAGCCTGGCGCTGCTGCCGCTGCTGGGCGTCGGCGGCATGCAGGTGTACCGGGCGGAGGTGCCCGGCCCCACGGCCGACAAGCTCGTGCCGCGCGTCCGCCAGACCACCAAGCTGCTGTGGGGAATCTACGTGCTGCTCAGCGCGGCCCAGTGCCTGCTGCTGTGGCTCCACCCCGGCGTGACGCTCTTCGATGCGATGTGCCATACCTTCGGCACCATGGCCACGGGCGGCTTCTCCACGCATTCGGCCAGCGTGGGCTACTTCGACAGCGTCTACGTGGACATCGTGATCATCGTGTTCATGCTGCTGGCGGGGGCGAACTTCGCCCTGCATTACGCCGGCCTCCACGGGCGGCTGCGGGCCTACATCCGCAACGGCGAGTTCATGACGTATCTCGGATTCCTCGCCGGGGGCACGCTGCTGGCGACGGTTCTGCTGGCCGGACGGACCGGCCCGGGCGAGGCCCTCCGCCAGGCGGCGTTCCACGTGGTGTCCATCACCACGACCACCGGCTACACCACGCAGAACTTCGACGTCTGGCCCATCGTCATCCGGCTGGTGCTGCTGGTGCTGATGTTCGTCGGCGGGTGTGCGGGCAGCACGGGCGGGGGCATGAAGAACATCCGCATTTTGCTGCTGATCAAGCACGCCGGCACGGAAATGCGCCGCATGCTGCATCCGCAGGCGGTCATTCCCGTCCGGCTCGACGGCAAGGCCGTGAAGGACCGCATCATCCAGTCCGTGCAGGCCTTCGCCGTGCTGTATGTGCTGGTGTTCGTGGCGGCTTCCGTGGCGATGACCTGCGTCCTGCTGGTCTGGCCGGACGCGATTGACCCGGCCGGGGCAGAGGTCTCGTCGGACACCGCGATGGTCACGGCCGTTTCTTCCGTCGCGGCCACGTTGAATAACATCGGCCCCGGCCTGGGGCACGTGGGCCCCGGCGACGTGCGCGCGTACTCCTGGGTTCCTCCCGCGGGCAAGGTGGTCCTGATCTTATGCATGTTGATCGGCCGGTTGGAAGTGTTTAGCGTATTGTTGTTGTTCGCCCCCTGGTTCCATCGGTAGGAGCGGCATGAAGATCGTCATCAACGGCGGAGGCGGTGTCGGCGAGACGCTGGCGGACATCCTCAGCCACGAGCAGCACGATATCACGGTGATCGAGAAGAACCCCCGCCGCGCCAACGCGCTGGAGGAACGGCTGGACTGCCGCGTGCTGCAAGACAGCGGCTCCTCGCCGTTGGTCCTGCGCGAGGCCAACGCCGGCGACTGCGACATCTTCCTGGCCGTCACGGACTCCGACGAGGTGAACCTGCTGTCCTGCCTGATCGCGGGCCGGATGGGCTGCCCGCGGAGCATCGCGCGCGTGCGCAACCCGGCCTTCAGCGCCGCGGACTCGGCCGTCTCCGCCAAGGAATTGGGCATCGAGCAGATCATCAACCCGGACGAGGAAGCCGCCGACGAGATCGTCCGCCTGCTGCGCAACCCGGGAACCACGCAAGTGATCCCGCTGGCCGGCGGCGCCGTGCTCGCCGCGGGCATGACGGTCCCGCGGGGCAGTCCGCTGCACGGCCGGACGCTCCAGCAATTGCACCAGGAGTACGAAGACCTCCGCTACCGCGTGGTCGTCATTCACCGTGATGACGAGGAGATCATCCCCTCCGGCCGGGACCACATTGAGGCCGGGGACGAGATCTTTGTGGTCGCCCAGCCTCCAACCATCAAACGCATGGCCGCCCTGGTGGGCGGCAGGCCCCACCTGGAGCAGTTCAACCGGGTGATGATCCTTGGCGCGAGCGACCTCGGGCGGCGTGTGGCGGAGATACTGGAAGGGGAATGCAGCGTGACGCTCGTGGACCCCCACGGCCAAGACGCCGAGGGCGCCTCGGAGCAACTGGCCGACACGCTGGTGATCGAGGGGGCCGGGCACGACATGGACCTGCTGGAGCGGGTGGGCCTGGAGAAGATGGACGCCCTGGTCGCCGTCAGCGACGGGGAAGAGATGAACCTCATCAGTTGCCTGTACGCCAAGCGTCTGGGTGTGCCGCGGACCGTGGCCCGCATCGAGAGGCCATTCTACCGGCCGCTGATGCGGACGGTGGACGTGGACGCGGCCGTCAGCGCGCGGCAGTCGACGGTGAACGCGATCCTCAAGTACGTCCGCCTGGGCGACATCAAGGCGGTGGCCCGCATGCGGGGCATCGGCGCCGAGGCGCTGGATCTGGCGCCGGCCCCCTCGGCAAAGTTGCTGGACACGCCGCTGCGGGACCTGCACTTCCCGCGCGGAGCGCTCGTGGGCGTGGTCGTTCGGCCGAATGAGGTCGTCGTCCCGGACGGAGACACGCAGATACACGCCGGGGACCATGTCGTGGTCTTTGCGCTCCAGGACGCCGTGCCCAAGGTGGAGAAGCTCTTCGCGCGTCGCAACCATCGGTAAGCTTCGGCCTTCCGCGCTTCGAGCCGCGACCGTGAGCGAGAGCGCATGCCGACGTCCCGCAACCCATATCTGCTCGCTCGCGCTCGCGGCTCCGAGGGGACCTCACCGGCCCCCACAGCTTTGACACCCGCGCCGGGCCGATCTACAATCGGCTCATGAACATCTCACGAATCGCCGGAAGTGTAAGCGCATTGGCGGCCGCGCTGGTGGTCGCGGGGGCGACCGGTTTGGCCTACTCCACCGCCCGCGCGGAGCCAGCCGCCACCCAGCCGGCCCCGGAAGAAGCGTCCACGGTGACCCCCGCCCCGACGGAGCCGGACGCGCCTCCCATCGAACGCATCGAGAAGGCTCTACGCGCCTTCACGCCGACGGAGCAGGCCATCCTGGATGACGTCCGCAACACGCCGATGAAGGTCCGGCCGAGCGGGCGGTCCTGGCCGCAGCCGGAGGACCGCAAGGATTTCTACATCCTGATGGGCAAGGTGGCGGACCTGCCGCCGCTGAAAGACGCCGACTACTACGACCTCGACCGCCCCGCCTACCGCAGCTTCATGCAAGAGCCAAACCGCTGGTTCGGCCGGCCGATGCGGATGACCGTGCTCGTCTTCCAGGTCGAGAAACTCACGGTGGACAACGGCAAGCTCAACGCGTCGATCTTCTGGCGAAAAGAGGCGCCCATCTGGAAGCTCTATTGCCTCAACGCCAAGGCCGAGACGCCCGGCCTGGAGCCGGTGACCGTCTACGTGCCGGTCGACCCGACGAACATCCTCGGCCAGCCGCCGCACAAGTCCGATCACGGGCGGATGGGCTACGAGGTTCCCGGCCGGCGGGCGGAGATCGCCGGGGTGTTCCTGCGGAACTACCAGGACGTCAATCGCGGCGGCGTGGACGGCCGGCCCACGGTGCGGGAATTCCCGGCCGTGCTGGCCTGGCAGATCGCCCCGCCCACCGAATGGGAGAAGAAGACCAATGCCTTCAGCGAGTCGCACTTCATTCTGCTGCTGTTGGCGGGGTTCCTGATCCTCTTCCTGCTGATGCGGGCCCGCATGGCCCGCAACCGCCGCGAACAACCGGACACCTGGGAAAGCCGACACCCGATGCGCGAGGCCGACCGCATGGAGGAAGGCGACGCGGAACCGCCGGAGGAAGAGGAGCCCGGGCCGGTGGACCCGCAACTCGCGGCCGCGGCCAAGCAGTACCGCAAGGAGAAGGGAATCGATGAGCCGGACCATACCAGTTGACCTGCCCGGCCGCGCGTACGACGTAACCGTTTGCTCCGGATGCCTCCAGCAGGCCGGGGGCGTGCTGGCCGCGCTGGGCGGAGTGTCCGGCGTGACGGTCGTCGCGGACGCCGCCGTGGCCGGGCTCTACGGGGCGACGGTGATGGACTCCATTTGCGCCGCGGGGCTACCGGCGAACCTCATCGAGATTCCTTCCGGAGAATCGAGCAAGAACCTCGCCACGTACGGGCAGGTGATGGACCGCCTGTTCTCGCTGAAGCCGGCCTTCGACCGCAAGGCGGCGGTCGTGGCCCTCGGCGGCGGGGTGACGGGCGACTTGGCGGGCTTCGTGGCGGCCACGGCCTTGCGCGGCGTGCGATGGGTGCAGTGCCCCACCACGCTGCTGGCGGACGTGGACGCCTCCGTCGGCGGCAAGACGGCCGTGGACCACCCGGCCGGCAAGAACCTCATCGGCGCGTTCCACCAACCCTCGGCCGTGCTGATCGACGTGGACACGCTGGCCACGCTGCCGGAGCGGGAGCTGCGCAGCGGCCTGGCCGAGTGCATCAAGCACGGCTTCATCCGCGATGCGTCGCTGCTGGACACCATCGAGGCCCACGCCGATGCCCTGCTCGCCCGCGAGCCGGATTTGATGGCGGAGTTCATCGCGCGGAACGTGGCCATCAAGGCGGCCGTGGTGGTCGAGGACGAGAAGGAGTCCGGCCGGCGGGCGGACCTGAACTACGGGCACACCATCGGGCACGGCATCGAGGCGTTCGCCGGCTATACGCAGATGACGCACGGGGAGGCAGTCTCGCTGGGCATGGTGGCGGCGGCCCGCGTGGCGGCCGGCCGCGGGCTGGTGGGCGAGGCGTTCGTGACGCGCACGGAGCGCATCTGCCGGCGGATGGGCCTGCCGGTGCGGCGCGCCGGGCTGAACTTCGACGCCATCTGGCAAATCATCCAACACGACAAGAAGAACATCGGCGGGAAGGTGCGGATGGTGCTGCCCGTCGCCCCCGGCGAGGTGGACATTTACGACGACATCACGGAAGGCCAGGTCCGCGCGGCAGTGGAGTTTATTGGCAAGAAATAGCAGATATTGCCATTTCTTGTTGTCCTCCGTAGAATGAAGGCGGCCTTCATCAGGAGTCGAACCATGAATGTGTCACTGACGCCGGAGATGGAAAAATTCATCGAGAATTGCGTGAAAAGCGGCCGCTATGTGTCGGCCAGCGAGGTCGTGCGCGAGGCCATGCGGCTGCTGCAAGACCAGGAGAAGCTTCGCGAGATACGCTTGGAGGAGCTTGACAGGGAACTCCAGAAGGGCTTGGACGCAAGCGAGGCGGGAGACGTTTATGAGGATCTGACGGTCGATGACATCATGGGGCGAACGGACAGGCTCAGAGCACGCCGCAGGAAGGCAGCGGGTTAGGGTGGCCTCGGCGATATGGACCGGGCCAGCCTTTGAAGACATCGGCGGCCTGTGCGATTATATAGCCTTAGACAACCCCGTTGCTGCAGAGCAGATGGCCGAGCGCCTTACGAAGCAGGCAGGCGCCCTGGCCGAGCATCCGATGCAGGGCAAAGCCGTTCCGTGGAAGGAGTCCGGTCTTCGGATGTGGCCTATCGGCAACTACATCATCTTCTACAGGCCAATCGGGCAAGGGATTGAGGTCGTCCGCGTGCTGCATGGCGCGAGGGACTACATGACCATTTTGCGCGAGGAATAGCGCTCGCTCCCACGTAGCGGATTGGCATTTCGCGGCCCGGCCACTATCCTGTCTGCAGACACCATGGCCAGCGAATCTGAAAACCGAAATCCGAAATCCGAAATCGACCTGTCCGTCGACCTCGCCGGCGTCGCCCTCGCCAACCCGCTGATGACCGCCAGCGGCACGTGCGGCTACGCGGACGAGTACGCGGACTTCGTGGACCTGCGGCAGCTTGGGGCGTTCGTCACCAAGAGCATCTCGCGCGAGCCGCGCGTCGGCAACGAGTACCCGCGCATCGTCGAGACGCGCGCGGGCATGCTCAACGCCATCGGCCTGGCGAACGTCGGGCTGGAGCGCTTCCTCGCCGAGAAGGTTCCCCTGCTGGAGGCCCTCGGCCTGCCGGTGTTCGTAAACGTCGCCGGGACGACCATCGAAGACTACGTCGCCGTCGCCGAGGCGCTGGAAAGCGTGGAGATCGTCCGCGGAGTGGAGCTGAACATCTCCTGCCCGAACGTCAAGGCCGGCGGCATCCAGTTCGGCGTGGACCCGGCCCAGGCGGCGGGCATCACCGCCGCCATGCGGTCGGTCGTCCGCAAGAACAAGCTCATCGTCAAGCTCTCGCCGAACGTGACGGACATCACCGTCATGGCCGCGGCCGTGGTGGAGGCCGGGGCGGACATCCTGAGCATGATCAACACCTTCACCGCCATGGCGATCGACGTGGAGAAGCGCCGGCCGATCCTCGCCAACGTCACCGGCGGGCTTTCCGGCCCGGCCATCCGCCCCATCGCCGTACACATGGTGCGCCGCGTGTACACGCAAGTGGCCAAGGCCGCCGGCGTACCGATCATCGCCATGGGCGGCATCCAGTACGCCCACGACGCGCTGGAGTTTCTGCTGGCCGGGGCCACGGGCCTGGCGGTCGGCACGTCGCTGTTCGTCGACCCGCGCTGCATCGTGGATATCAAGCAGGGCATCGCCGAATATCTCGCCCGCCACGGCTGCCGGGGCGTCGGCGAGATCGTCGGCGCGCTGGAGGGGAACTGACATGATCGACTTCCACACGCACACGATCCTCTCCGACGGCGCCCTCATCCCGGCCGAGCACATCCGCCGGGCGGAGGCCCGCGGCTACCGCATCCTCGGCATGAGCGACCACGCGGACCTGGCGACGATGGGCCACATCCTGCCGATCCTCCTGGAGGCCGCCCGGCGTGAGAACGAGCTTGGACGCATGCGGGTGCTGGCCGGGGTGGAGCTTACGCACGTCCGGCCGGAGCACATCGATGAGGGCGTCCGCCGCGCCCGCCAGCTGGGGGCGATGTACGTGATCGTCCACGGCGAGACGCTCGCCGAACCGGTGCAGCCGGGCACGAACCGCGCGGCCATCGAGGCCGGGGCGGACATCCTTGCCCATCCCGGTTTGATTACGCCGGAAGAGGCCGCCCTTGCGGCCGGGCGCGGCGTTCTGCTGGAAATCACCGCCAAGGGCGGCCACTGCCTGACAAATGGTCACGTGGCCCGCGTGGCCGCCTCGGCCGGGGCGGAATTGCTGTTCGGCTCGGACTGCCACACCCCGGAGCAGTTCCCGGACCGCCCCTTCGCCGAGCGCGTCTGCCTGGGGGCCGGGCTGAGCGCGCAGCAGACCGCCGCCCTGTTCGCCCGCGCCGAGCGATTCGCCGAGGACAGGCCGCCCCGGTAGTCTTCGGCAGGGTTTCTCCGGGAAAAACCGCGCGCCCGCGCGGGCGCCTCTTTGATATGCCGTGACGGGCACGTATAATGCGCTGTTCCTGAAAGGGCGTTCAGGCAAAGTAAAGGAGGCCCGCCATGCGGGTGCTGATGCTGGGCTGGGAGTTCCCTCCGTATATCAGCGGCGGACTGGGAACCGCCTGCCTGGGAATGACAAAGGGGCTGGACGAAATCGGCGTGGACGTGGCGTTCGTGCTGCCCACGGCCGTGCCGATTGCGGAGACCAGCCACGTGGACTTCAAGACGCCGGCCTCGGTGAAGCCGCGTCCGCGCGCGGTGGCGGCCCAGCCGGCCGGCGCGGCCACGGAAACACTGGAGCACGTGGAGTTCCACCGCGTGCAGGCGGCGCTGCAGGCCTACGCCACCCCGCAGAGCTACGAGCAGGCGGTCCGCAAGCTCATCGAGCAGCAGAAGGCGGTGCAGCAGTCCGGCGGCGAGCACTCCCCATACACTGAAGAACCGGCCGCGGAAGCACAGCCGGCGCCGTCCATGCCGAGCGGAACGTTTGTGGTCGGTGGCGGCGCGCATTACGGCGACGACCTGATGTCCCAGGTGCAGCGATACGCCGACCTTGCGGTGGAAGTGGCCCGCACCGAACCGTTCGACGTGATCCACGCGCACGACTGGATGACGTTCCCGGCCGCGGCGTGCGTCGCGGCGGCCACGGGCAAGCCGCTGGTGGTGCACGTGCACAGCACGGAGTTCGATCGCGCGGGCAACAACGTCAACCAGCAGGTGTACGATATCGAGCGGATGGGCATGCACCGCGCGGACCGCGTGGTCTGCGTGAGCCACCTGACGCGGAACCTCGTCGTCAGCCGCTATGGGGTGCCGACCGAGAAGGTGGTGGTCATCTACAACGCGGTGCAGGCGGACAACAACGGCCCGCTGGACCTGACGCCCATCAAGCAGAACGAGAAGATCGTCCTGTTCCTCGGCCGGGTGACCATGCAGAAGGGCCCGGAGTACTTCCTGCAGGCCGCCGCCAAGGTGGTGGAGAAGTTCCAGGATGTCCGCTTCGTCATGGCCGGCAGCGGCGACATGATCACCCGCATGATCCGTTTGGCCGCGGACCTGAAGATCGGCCGGTACGTCACGTTCACCGGCTTCTTGCGCGGGGGCGACGTGGACCGCATCTTCCGCATGGCGGACCTGTACGTGATGCCCAGCGTCTCCGAGCCGTTCGGCATCGCCCCGTTGGAGGCCCTCAGCCACAACGTGCCGGTGATCATCTCCAAGCAGTCCGGCGTGAGCGAGGTGCTCACGCACGTGCTGAAGGTGGACTTCTGGGACACCGACGAGATGGCCAACAAGATCCTCGGCGTCCTGCGGCACGAACCGCTCCGCAAGACGCTCCGCCAGCACGGCGCCATCGAGCTGCGCAAATTCTCCTGGACGGACAGCGCCCGGAAGCTCAACGGGGTGTACGAGGCGGTCTGCGCGGCACGGAAATGATGAATCTTCGGCAAAGATGCCGCCCAGGGGTAGATTTGGCTTGACCGCCCCCCCGCTGATTGGCTCTTAATACTCTTCTATGGCATCCATCGTATTCTACTTTCAGGTGCATCAGCCGTTCCGTCTGCGAAGGTACACCATCTTCGACAGCGACACGTGCTACTTCGACGAGCGCAAGAACGAAGAAATCTGCCACAAGGTGGCTAACAAGTGCTACCTGCCGACCAACCGGCTCATGCTCGAGCTGGCCGAGCGGCACAAGGGGCGCTTCCGCGTCAGCTACTCGCTGACCGGCACCGTCATCGAGCAGTTCCGCCGCTGGCAGCCGGAAACGCTGGACAGCTTCAAGCGCCTCGCCGACACCGGCTGTGTGGAGTTCATCTCCGAGACGCACTACCACAGCCTCTCGTTCCTCTACGACCGCAACGAGTTCGTCGCCCAGACGCGGATGCACGCGGACCTGATGGAAGAGCTCTTCGGCCAGCGGCCGCGGGTGTTCCGCAATACGGAGCTCACGTACAACAACGACGTAGCCCAGGTGGTCGACGAGATGGGCTTCCGCGCCATCCTCACCGAGGGCGCGGACCACGTGCTGGGCTACCGCAGCCCGAACTTCCTCTACAGCCCGCCGAACTGCGCCAACCTGGCGATGTTGATGAAGAACTACCGCCTGAGCGACGACATCGCCTTCCGCTTCGGCAACCGCGGCTGGGCGGAATGGCCCATGACGGCCGAGAAGTTCGCCGGCTGGGTGGACCAGATCAACGGCAACGGGTACGTCTGCAACCTGTTCATGGACTACGAGACGTTCGGCGAGCACCAGTGGGCGGACACCGGCATCTTCGACTTCATGCGGCACCTGCCGGAGAAGGTGCTGGAAACCGGCAAGAACGACTTTTTAACCGTCTCGGAGGCCGTCGAGCGCTACCCCACCGTCGGCGAGGTGGATATCCCGCACATGATCTCCTGGGCCGACACCGAGCGGGACCTCTCGGCCTGGCTGGGCAACTCCATGCAGGCCAACGCCCTGCACGATGTCTACGCCCTGGCCGAGGCCGTGCGCGCCACCGGCAACGAAACGCTCATCGACGACTGGCGCAAGCTCCAGACCTCCGACCACTTCTACTACATGTGCACCAAGTGGTTCGCCGACGGCGACGTGCACAAGTACTTCAACCCGTACGAGTCTCCCTACGACGCGTACATCAACTACATGAACATCCTGGACAACATCCGCGGCCGCATGGCCGCCACGGCGGCCGTGTAGCTTTTACTTGCTTGTAGCACAGGCGTCTCGCTTGTGCCCCGTAGCACAGGCGTCTCGCCCATGCGTCCCACGGCCATCCCGGCCGTGGGGGACGGCAGAAGCTTTGGCAGGTAGCCGGCAGCACATAGTCAGAAGCAACCCTCCGCGCGAGCCGCCGCATAATATGTGAAACACCAGCGCGGTGACTCCCGGCACAATGCGCCCGATTGAGCAGCACTTCGGTCGCGCTCGACCGCTCCCTGCCGGTCGCGGTTCCTTGCCCGGACGCTGGCGGAGCTTTTTCACTCCCCCTTAGCGCAACGGCCGGTAGAATTCCGGCATGACTGACTTCGCGAGAAATGACGTCCTGCCCCCGCCGCTGAAGGTTCCCGGCGGCGAGGAAAACCTGAAAGCGCTGCTCGCCAGCGAATGGCTGCTGACCAATGGCATCGGCACGTACGCATCGTCCTCGGCCGCGGGCTGCAACACGCGGCGGTACCACGGCCTGCTGGTGGCGGCCACGCAGCCGCCGGTCGGCCGGGTGATGACGCTCTCCACCGTCATGGAGACCCTCACCATCGACGGCGAGACCTACGAACTGGCCACCAACGAGTTCGAGGGCGCCTTCGCCCCATGCGGGGCGGCGCTGCTGCGGGAGTTCCGCAACGACGTGGCGGCGACGTTCGTCTACCGCGTCGGAGACGCGGAGTTCACCAAGGAAGTGCTCCTGGCCGAGAACGCCAACGCCGTGGCCGTGCGCTACACGCTGCGCGGGGCATCGGGAACGCTCCGCGTTCGGCCGTTTGCGGCCCTGCGAGACTTCCACCATTTGCGGCTGGTCAGCCAGCCGAGCCGCATGACGTTCGAGACCCTCGACGGCGGCATCGGCGTGGCGGACCGCAGCCGCCCCCTGCCGATGCTCTGCCTGCTGGCCGGGCGGGCCGAGTGGCGGGCCGAGCCCCAGTGGTGGTACGGCTTCCGCTACCGCGCGGACATGGCCCGCGGCCAGGACGGCTACGAAGACCTCTACACGCCCGGCTCGTTCACGTGGGAAATCGGCGACGGCGAACCGCGGCAGCTCAACGCCGCTCTGGAGGCCCCCACGCCGGTGGATTTCGACGACGCGCTGGCCCGCCGCGGCAATCGCCTGGCCACGCTCGCCGCCACCGCCCCCGCCGATGATGAAGTCACGGGGCGCCTGGCCGTCGCGTCCGACGCGTTCGTCGTGCGGCGGCACTTCCCGGACGGCGCGGCCTCCACGAGCATCCTCGCCGGGTACCACTGGTTCGCCGACTGGGGGCGAGACACCTTCATCGCCCTGCCGGGGCTGCTGCTGACGATGCGGCGCTTCGAGCAGGCCCGCAGCGTGTTCCGCACGTTCGCCCGGCACGTATCGGAAGGGATGGTCCCCAACCGCTTCGACGATTACTCCTCGGCCGCCCACTACAACAGCATGGACGCCTCGCTGTGGTTCATTCTCGCCGCCGAGCGGTACATGGCCGCCGCCCGGAAGGCCGGCCCGGACGAGGCCCGCACCGCGCAAAAGTTCTGGCGGAGCGTGCTGGAGCCCGCGGCGGAGAGCATCCTGCGGGCGTACCAGGAGGGCACGCGGTTCGGCATCCACGCCGACGCCGACGGGCTGGTCTGCGGCGGGGACTACAACACGCAACTCACCTGGATGGACGCGAAGCTCGGCAAGGAGGTAATGACGCCCCGCCACGGCAAGCCGGTGGAGGTCAACGCGCTGTGGTATTGCGCGCATCGCATCTTGGCCGAACGATGCGACGAGGCGGACAAGGCCCGCCACTATGCCGACGCGGCCGGGCGGATCGGCCCGGCGTTCGTGGAGGCGTTCTGGGATGAGGGCTTCGGCTGGCTGGCCGACTGCGTTACCGACGGCCGGCGGGATATGTCGCTCCGGCCGAACCAGCTTTTCGCCGCGTCGCTGCCGTACAGCCCGCTATCGGACGGGCAGCGGCAGGCGGTGTTGGCCGTGGTTCGCGAGAAGTTGCTGACCCCCCGCGGGCTGCGGACCCTCAGCCCGGAAGACCCGCGCTACCGCCGGCGATACGGCATCAGTTGGGAAAGCCGCGACCGCGCGTACCACCAGGGAACCGTGTGGGCGTGGCTGGCCGGGGCGTACGTGGAGGCGAGCCTGCGGGCCGGCGGCGGCTCGAAGCTGGCGGTCGCCCAGGCGAAGGAGTATCTCGACGGCTTCGGCGAGCATCTCACCGAGGCGGGGAACGGCACAGTGAGCGAGATCTTCGACGGGGACGCGCCGCACGCGCCGCACGGGTGCATCGCCCAGGCGTGGTCCGTGGCGGAGCTGCTCCGCGCGCGGGAACTGGTGGCGGAGGCAAGCCAGTAGAGGCAACTTCCCAATGGCCATACGGCCAACCCAACGAAAAGTTCCCCGGAGGCTCGCCCCGCTATCCCTTCAACTCCGCGTCCTGGGCGCCCATGTGGATCCGGAGAGACTCCTTCCCCTCGCTCGTGCTAACCGGGCCCTGCGGCGCCACCGGCAGCAGCACGAGGACGGTGGCGCCCTCCCCGGGCTCGCTCATCAGGTCGATGTACCCGCCGCACGCCTGCACGAGCGTCTGGCAGATGCTCAGCCCCAGGCCCGTGCCGCCGTGCTCGCTGTGCGTGGTGAAGAACGGCTCGAAGACCCGCCGGGCCGTCTTCTCGTCCATGCCGACACCGGTATCGCTTACGCTCAGCACGGCGTAGCTCTTGCGGCCGACGGTCTGGTGCTCCGTACGGAGTGTCAGCCGCCCGCCGTTTGGCATGGCCTGGCGTGCATTGACGCAGAGGTTCGTGAAGATGCGGGAGAAGTGTGAGCGGTTCAGCCGCACCGGCAGCGGCTCGTCCGACCACTCCCGCACCAGCCGAATGCCGGGCGGCAGCAGGCGTTCGATCAGGTCCGCCTCCTCCCGGGTAACGGCCGAGAGGTCCGCCACCTCGAACCGGTCCGCCGCCGGCTCGCGCGCCTCGCGGAATTCGCGGATCATCTCCACGCCGCGCCGGCCGGCCTGGCGGACCTGCTCGATATCGTGCAGCACCTGTTCGTCGGCGCCTTCATGGCGGAGGAGCATCTCGGCCGTGCCGCAGATGATGGTGAACACGTTGTTCAGGTCGTGGGCGAGACGGCGGGCGAGTTCGGCGGATACCTCCTTGGTCTGGTCGCGCAGGACGCGCTGCATCAGCAGCCGCTGGCGGCGCCGGACCACGTAGAACGCCACGCCCAGCGCCACATACAGGATGACGGGAAAGGCCGCCTCGGCCGCCGCCGCGGCGAGGCTCCACTGCCCGTACATCCGACGCATCGCCAGGCATTCCACGACCAGCCGCACCAGCGCGACCGCCACCCCGCAGGCCACCATCCCCCTCGGGGCGAGCACCGTGTACCCCCACAGAAGCGGCAGGAACAGGAGAATCATCGGCGCTTCGCGCAAGGGGATCCAGGCCGCCAGTGCCATCGCCAGCGCGGAGGTCGCCACCAGCGTCAGGACGAGCCAGACGCGGGTGCGGCCTTGCGCGTGATCTTTGAAGGGGAACCGATCCATCCAAGCCATCCCGATGCCGAACGGCGGCTGCACTGGTAGTATACGCGGGCCGGCGAGGCCCGGCCAGCCCCGCCCGACGAGATTTCCCGCAGAATCATCCGGAGGAACAGAGGCTGTTGCGAACCGGGCCGAAGACCTGTAAGCTCTTGCCGTTCCATCGATCCGTCATTCGCGGAGCAGACCTTGAGGAAGAGACGATGATCCAACTGCACTGGAAGAACGCGACCGCCGCGGTGGTCGGCGCGCGACACGGCGTTTCCCCCAACGATCTGGACAAGATCGACGAGCAGATCTCCGCCGCCCAGGCGACGGTGTCTCAGCAGTGTCGCGAGGGCCGACTCGGCTACGCCAAGCTGCCCACCCACGCCGAGTACGTGCGGAAAGTCAAGGAACTGGTCTCCCGATACAAGGAAGGCACGTCGGACATCGTCGTGCTGGGCATCGGCGGCAGCGCGCTGGGCAACATCGCCCTGCAGCAGGCGCTGAACCCGTCGAACTTCAACCTCCTGTCGGACCGCGTCCGCAAGGCCCCGCGGATGTTCGTGCTGGACAACGTGGATCCGGCCCTGATCGCCGACACGTTCAGCATGCTCGTCCGCCGGCTGCCGACGACCGTGTTCAACGTGATCTCCAAAAGCGGCGAGACCGCCGAGACCGCCAGCCAGTTCATGGTCATCCGCGAGATGCTCCGCAAGAAGATCCGCGGAAACTTCGCCGAGCGGATCGTCGCCACCACCGACGCGAATAAGGGCACGCTGCACACCATCGCTAAACAGGACGGCTACGCCATGCTGCCCGTTCCGGACGACGTGGGCGGGCGGTTCAGCGTCCTCTCGCCGGTGGGGCTGTTCCCCGCGGCCATGTGCGGCATCGACATCGACGCCTTGCTCGCCGGCGCCGAGCAGATGCGGCAGAAGGTCGAGAACACCCCCTGGCGGCGGAACCCCGCCTGCATGCTGGCGGTGATCAAGTACCTCGCCATGACCGCCAAGAAGAAGCCCATGCACGTGATGATGCCGTACTCCAACCGCCTCTACAGCATGGCGGACTGGTACCGGCAGCTCTGGGCGGAGAGCCTCGGCAAGGCCGAAAACCGCGACGGCGAGACCGTGCACGTCGGCCCCACGCCCATCAAGGCCCTCGGCACGACCGACCAGCACAGCCAGGTGCAGCTCTACCGCGAAGGCCCCAACGACAAACTCACCGTGTTCCTGGAAGTCGAGCAGCACCCGCGCGAGACGCGCATCCCGGACGTCTTCCGCGAGGCGCCCGGCCTGACGTACCTGCGCCGCAAACGCATGACGCGGCTGATCACGGCCGAGAAGTACGCCACCGAGTACGCCATGGCCCAGTCCAAGCGGCCGACCGTGACGCTCCGCTTCCCGGAGATTTCTCCGGCCACCGTGGGCCAGTTCATCTACCTCTACGAATACACCACCTCCCTGATGGGCGAATTGATGAACATCAACGCCTACGACCAGCCGGCCGTCGAGCTGGGCAAAGAGGGGACATTTGGTTACATGAAGCGCGACGGGTATCAGAAGATCGGCCGCCGCATCCGCCGCTTCGCCAA
>Ga0102959_1000128_pt1 | contig 24820 bp, 19 predicted proteins | sample SalPonF2_B_D2_MG_FD_84520 | JGI IMG/M metagenome (GOLD analysis project Ga0102959, IMG submission 84520) | Salt pond soil microbial communities from South San Francisco under conditions of wetland restoration - Salt Pond MetaG SF2_B_D2_MG ...
CACGGTAATCTACTCCACGGTAATCCACCTCGCGGTGTTCTATGTCGCGGAACGCTACTCCGCGGGGGTCTCTTTGCCGGCGCTCGATACGTGAGAGAGCCATCTGACCTTACAGAAAGGTTTCAACTCGGCGGTTCGTACCGCCTCGCATGAAGCGTCGCGCGTTCCTCGCGACCGCGCTCCTCGCGGGTGCCGGCTGCATCGGGAGTCCCGGTGGGTCGGGCACGGGGACGACCGTACGCGGGTCGACCACGGAGACCACCTCGGGCGGGGTCGAGACGCAGACGACGACGCAACCACGCGGAACGCCGACGACCGCACCGCCGACGACGACCCCGGCGATGGGCGGGACCCGGACGGTCGAGGTGACGAACGTCTCGCAAGGCGACCTCGGGAAGCTCGGCCTCACCGCGACCGTCTCCTGTGCGACGGACACCGTGACGGCCGCCCACCCCGCCGCGATTCGACTGACGGTGACGGCGACCGCCCCCGTCACGGTGACCCACCTCGCCTGTCCGCCGGGCGACCTGCGGTACGCGCGACCCGAGAGCGGCGACGCCGAACTCGTCCTCACGGAACACGACCCGACCACCGACTCGGCGGCGTGCTGGCGGATCGACCGCCGGTTGCTCAATCTGGGGCAGCCGTGCCGGCGGGAGACCATCACGGTCACGCCGCGGTCCCCCTGCACGCGGGCGTTCGTGGTGTGGGACTCGCCCGACAATCCCGAGTGCTTCCCACCCGGGACCTACGGCACGGGGTACGGCTTCGAGAAGGACGACTCGAAGTACGGCTTCTCCTTCGACCTCCGGGTGAGCGAGTGAACCCCCGACACCTCGTCTCTCGCCGAGACCCGCTCAGTAACGCCTATCAGGCCGGTCTTCGAACGCCGTTCCATGCCCGACGAGGCGACCCCGGTTCCCGAGGAGGTCCTCACGCGCGCGCGGGACCGGCTGGACCGGGCGTCGCTCTCGCTCGCGGACAACGAGGAGATACTCCACGCGCTGAGCGAGCTTGCGCCGGTCTACGACCACGAGCGGTCGTACTTCGTCCTCGGGAACTACGACCGCGAACCCATCCGGCGGCTCGACCTGGTCGTCGACCGGCTGAACCGCCGGCCGGACGCCTACGCCTTCCGGATGGTCGACGTCCGCGGGGAGTGGGACAACAGCATCCAGAAGTTCTGCCTCGTCGCCGACCTCGTGACCTGGGTCGTCGGCGTCGCCGAGCGCGACCCCAGCGACTTCCTCGTCGAGCAGGGGCTGCTCGTCGGCACGGTCGAGTACTTCGAGAAGAGCCACGTCCTCAAGCGCGAGTACGACGACGAGGCCCACCCGTTCGGCTGGATGCAGGACGGCGTCTTCGAGCTGCTCGACGAGGCCGGCCGGCTCCACCGGTGGCGGACCGAAGCGGAGCTCGTCGACGTGGCGGAGCAGCTGCCGTGACGGGACAGGGGTGGACGCCGCCGACGGGAGGTGCCGACGGGCGCTGTCGGCTGGCCTGCTGGCGTTTGTAAGTCCATGTAAGTGTCTGTAAGTGTCTGTAAGTGTCTGCAACCGGGTGCCGAGCCGCTGCAATCGAGTAGGAGGACGGTAGAGCCTGGGAAGGCCGACTCCCACGCCGGACGCCGGCGAGAGCGGCCGTCCCGTCTCGCCGCTTCGGGCAGTATTAAGTCGCTCTCCCCTGTCTGTCGGGGCAGTATGCGCGAACGGCCGGCCGTCCTGGTGCTCCTCGACGAGTCCCTGCTGGAGGACGCCCGGTCGCTCGAAGCCGAACTCCAGTCGCGCCTCCCGGGGACCGAGGTCGAGGTGGCGACCGACCCGCCGGCCGACGCCGCGGGCGTGGCGGTCGCGGTCACCTGGGCGTTCGACGACAGCCTGCTCGCCGACGCGAGCGACCTGAAGTGGGTCCACGCGCTCACGGCCGGCGTCGACCACTACCCCGTCGAGGCGCTCCGGGACGCCGGCGTGGCGCTGACCAACGCCTCGGGCGTCCACGCCGAGCCCATCGCCGAGCAGGTCCTGGGCTACCTGCTGTGCTTCGAGCGCAACCTCCACCGGGGCATCCGCCAGCAGGCCCGCGGCGAGTGGGACCGGTACGGCGGCCACGAGCTCCGGGGCAAGACCGTGGGCATCGTCGGCCTCGGCGCCATCGGCGGCCGGACGGCCGAACTCGCGAGCGCCCTCGGCACGACCGTCGTCGGGACCAAGCGCACCCCCGCGGACGCCCCCGACGACGTGGACGAGGTGTTCGCGCCGTCCGGGCTCCCGACCGTGCTGGAGCAGTCGGACTACGTGGTCCTGACCTGTCCGCTGACCGACGACACGCGGGGGCTGATCGACCGGGAGGCGATCGCGACCATGCGGGAGGACGCCGTCCTCGTCAACGTCGCGCGCGGCGAGATCGTCGACGGGGACGCGCTCGTCGCGGCCGTCCGCGACGGCGAGATCCGGGGCGCGGCGCTCGACGTGTTCTGCGAGGAGCCGCTCCCGACGGACTCGCCGCTCTGGGACATGGACGAGGTCATCCTCACGCCGCACATGGCCGGCTCGACGCCGGCGTACTGGGCGCGGAACGCGGACATCGTCGCCGCCAACTACGAGCGACTCCTGGACGGCGACCTCGACGGGTTCGAGAACCGGGTCGTCTGAGTCCGATGGCGCGACCGGCTCGGGCGAGTCCCGGGGTGACCGCGTTGCGTGTTCGGCGACGACAACGCGCCGCGTGTCCGGCGATTGCCCGGCGTCGCCTGGAGCCGGGGACGGCCGCGACCGAACCTGTGATAGCGGGTTCCCACCAGCGGCCACCTCGCTGACAGGACGGCGGTAAGTACGGTCTTCCGCGCCCGGCGACGGGCAGACGAGATTCGGCCGTTCGGGCGGTTCGACGGCATCGGTGTCGGGCGGCTAGCGGTCACCTACTCCGACCAGTACGCGCATAACAAAGGCCGTATGGGCAAGGGTAGAACACATGCCAGCCCTCGACGACCTGCGCGTCCTGGACCTGACACACATCCTGGGCGGGCCGTACTGCACCATGCTGCTCGCGGACCTCGGTGCGGACGTGGTGAAGATCGAACCGCCGGGCGGAGACTTCGTGCGCTCGACCCCACCGTTCGCCGAGAGTCGGGAGACGGAGCCGTACGGGGGCTACTTCCAGAGCATCAACCGGGGCAAGCGCAGCCTCGAACTCGATTTCGCCGAGGAGGGCGACCGCGCCGACTTCCTCGAGCTGGTCGCGCGGGCGGACGTGCTGGTCGAGAACTTCCGGGCCGGGACCATGGAGAGGTTCGGCCTGGAGTACGAGCGCCTGCGGGAGCGGAACCCGGCGCTCGTCTACGCCTCCATCCGCGGCTTCGGCGACCCGCGCACCGGCCCGAGCCCGCGCCAGGACCAGCCGGCCTTCGACCTCGTCGCGCAGGCGCTCGGGGGCGTCATGCACCTCAACGGCCAGGCCGACGGGCCGCCCACGAAGGTCGGGCTGGGCATCGGCGACATCTTCACCGGGGTCCTCAACGCCGTCGGCGTGCTGGCCGCCCTCCACTACCGCGAGCGCACCGGCGTCGGCCAGTACGTCGACACGGCGATGTACGACAGCATGATCAGCCTCTGCGAGCGGGCCGTCTACCAGCACTCCTACACCGGCGAGGTGCCTGCCCGCCAGGGGAACTCCCACCCCACGCTGTTCCCCTACGACGCCTTCGAGACGCGGGACGGCTACGTCGTCATCCCGGCGCTCGGCGACCGCCACTGGGAGGGGCTCTGTGCCGCCATGGACCGGCCCGACCTCGCCACGGAGTACGGAAGCCAGGAGGCGCGCCTGGCGAACCGCGAGCCCCTGCGCGAGGTCATCGAGTCCTGGGTCGCCACGCGGACGACCGGTGCGGTGCTCGCCGACCTGGAGCCCGACGTCCCCTGCGCCCCGGTCCAGGACGTCTCGGACGTATTTAGTGACGATCACGCACACGCACGCGAGATGCTAGTCGAGGTCGAACAGCCCGGAGTCAGCGAGCCGGTCACCATCGCGGGCACGCCCATCAAGATGACCGAGACGCCCCCCGAGCCCGGCCGGCGTGCGCCGCTGCTCGACGAGCACCGCGAGGAGATACTGGCCGAACTGCACTCGCCCGCCAGCGCGAACGCCACCGACGCGGAGCCCGTCCCCGACACGGTCTGGATGCCAGACGGCGGTGCGAACGCGTCGCAGTGCGGGCGGGACCCCCCCGACGAATGAGCAGCCGAACCCGGTGACGAACGTGAGAACCGTCTGGTAGCGGAGTGGTGGCGACGCGACGTGAGCGCACTCAGACGACGCGACGGGCGACCTGGGGCTGGCGCTCGCCGTGGACCGTGTCGGCGACGCCGCGCATGGTCCGGACCCGGACGTCGCCGTCGGCGCGTCGGCGGTCGAGGTACTCGAGGACGGCCCGGAGCCGGCGGACGTCGCGCTGGCCGACCAGGTTGTTCGGGTGCAGCCACATGTGGAAGACGCCGTCGCGGCGGGCGACCCGATCGATGCCCCGGCGGGCCTGCCGAACGACCGGGTCGCCCCAGACGGGCGTGACGAGGTCCCGACCCAGCCCCTCGAAGCCGAACAGGTAGAGCGAGGCGGGGACGTTCACCAGCCCGAACTCGTCGACGGTCGGCTCGACCAGCGGCGGCGAGCCGGCGGTCACGGTCGCCCGCGCCAGCTTGCCGAGCGTGCCCACGGCTCCCGAGCGCGTGTCGGGGCGGACCCCGCGGTAACAGCGGAGGCCGAACGCGGCGAGGACGGCCCGGTGCCCGACGTTGTTCCGGGGGTAGACGGCCGAGTCGAGCGTGACGTCCCACTCCCCGGCGGCCGACAGACTGGCCGCGATCTCGGCCCGGGCGAGGTCCTGGCCCACCGACGGGTCGCCGAACTCGACGTGCGAGAAGGTGTGACAGCCCACCTCGTGGGCGACCGGCGAGCCGAGGACGGCCGCGACGAGGTCCGGACCGAAACGTAGATCTCGCTCCCAGCGGTCCGGCTCCCGCTCGTGGTCGAACCAGCCCGGCGGCGTGGGCAGGTCGGCGTGGGTGCCATCGCAGTCCTCCAGGAACAGGTGGCCGACGACGGCCCACGTCGCCGGCACCTCGTACTCCTCCAGCAGCGCGAGGAGACGGTCCCAGCCCGACCGGGCCGCAGCCAGCCGCTCGGCCGGCGGGGTGGGTTCGTCGTGGAACCCCCAGCCGAGTTCGGCGTCGATGGAGAGGACCACGGTCCCCATCAGCAACCACCCGGTCGCAGAACGCACATGTGCCCGGCTATTTCCCCGACCGCACTTTGTTATCCAGCCGCTGCCTGGTGAGTAGCACGTAGATACCGATGTCGTCCGTCGGGTAACCGGACACTGTCCACCGTCACATCCGGGCCGGTAGCGGCGGATAGCGTCGCTGTGCGGCGAAAACGTCGTCCTACCCCCGGGGCAAGAACCGTATAACAAAGGAACGAGATGGTGATGCCGAAGGTGACGCTCGCACCCGACAGCGCAGTGGGGCGGGCGGGTCGAACTATGCCTGGAGAACAACACCCGCACAGCGTGGTGCGAACGGGCGAGACGCCGCTGGACCGGCCACCCGTCGGCCCGTCGCGGTGCCCGTCGCCGGTGGTGAGCGGTCGTGGCTGACGCGACCATCGGGGTGGACTGCGAGATCCACCCCGGTGCGACCATCGGCCACCCCGGCGTCGACGCCGACGCGCCGGTCATCGGCGACAACGCCACCATCCGCTCGGGAACGGTCATCTACTCGGACGTACTGATCGGCGACGACTTCACCACCGGACACGGCGCGCTCGTCCGCGAGCACACCATCGTCGGCGACAACGTGGTCGTCGGGACGCACGCCGTCATCGACGGCACGTGCACCGTCGGCTCGGACGTGAGCATCCAGACCGGCGTCTACGTGCCCACGAACAGCCACATCGGCGACCGCGTGTTCCTCGGCCCGCACGCCGTCCTGACGAACGACCCGTATCCGGTCCGCCAGGACACGGAGCTGATCGGCCCGACACTCCGGGACGACGCGTCGGTCGGCGCGAACGCGACCATCCTGCCCGGCGTGACGGTGGGCGAGCGGTCGTTCGTCGCGGCCGGCGCCGTCGTCACCGAGGACGTGCCGCCCGACACGCTCGCGGTCGGTGCGCCCGCCGAACACCGGCCGCTGCCCGAGACGCTGCACGGGAGGAACGCCATCGAATGATTCCCATCGCCGCACCTGAACTCGGTCCAGACGAGCACGAGCGCGTCCTCGACGTACTCGACGGTGGCCACCTCGCGGACGGCCCCGAGGTCCGTCGCTTCGAGGCGGAGTTCGCCGCGTTCTGCGGCGCCGGCCACGGCGTCGCCACCGCCAACGGGACGACAGCGCTCCACGCCGCCTTCGAGGCCCTCGACGTCGGCGCGGGCGACCGCGTGATCACCTCGCCCTTTTCCTTCGTCGCCAGCGCCAACGCCGTCCGGCTGGCGGGGGCGGAGCCGGTCTTCGCCGACGTCGACCCGGAGACGTTCACGCTCGACCCCGCGGCCGTAGAGGAGGAGATCCGCCGCCGCGACGGCGACGTGACCGCCATCCTCGCGGTCCACCTCTACGGGCTGCCGGCCGAGATGGGCGCGCTCGCCGACCTCGCCGACGACTACGACCTGGCGCTGGTCGAGGACGCCGCCCAGGCCCACGGCGCCGAGTACGAGGGCCGCCGCGTCGGCTCGCTCGGCGACGCCGCCTGCTTCTCCTTCTACCCCACGAAGAACATGACCACCGGCGAGGGCGGCATCGTGACGACCGACGACGCGGCCGTAGCCGAGCGCGCCGCCAGCTTCGTCAACCACGGGCGCACGGCCGACGGCCCCGCCTACGAGCACGTGCGCGTGGGACACAACTTCAGGATGACCAGCCTGGCCGCGGCCATCGGGCGCGCCCAGCTGGAGCGACTGCCGGCGTTCAACGAGGCGCGCCGGGCGAACGCCGCCTTCTACGACGAGGCGTTCGCCGACGCCGCCGTCGAGACGCCCGTCGAACCCGCGGGCCGACGCCACGTCTACCACCAGTACACGGTCCGCGCTGCGGACCGCGACGGGCTGGCGGCCCACCTCGACGAGCGCGGCGTCGACACCGCCGTCTACTACCCGACACCGATCCACGACCAACCCGCCTACGACGACGTGACCGCCGCGGCCCCGGTCGCCGAGCGACTCGCCGCGACGGTACTCTCCCTGCCCGTCCACCCCGCACTCGCGACCGACGAGCTCCGAGCCGTCGCGTCCGCAATCGAAGATTATGAGCCCTGACAGCACCTCCACCGACGAACCGCGACTCGCGGCCGGCGTCATCGGCGTCGGCAGCATGGGACGCAACCACGCCCGCATCTACAGCGAACTCCAGGACGTCGACCTGGTCGGCGTCTTCGACGTCGACGGCCACCAGGCCGACGCCGTCGCCGCGAAGTACGGCACCCGACCGATGGAGCGCGAGGCCCTGCTCCGGGCGGCCGACGTCGTCTCCATCGCCGTCCCGACGCCCTACCACTACGACGCGGCGATGGAGAGCATCGAGCGCGGCGTCGACGTGCTCGTCGAGAAGCCGTTCGTCGCCGAGCCGGCGGAGGGGCGCAAGGTCATCGACGCCGCGGACCGGGCCGGCGTGACCGTCCAGGTCGGTCACGTCGAACGGTTCAACCCGGCGGTCGAGGCGCTCGACGACATCGTCTCCGACCTCGACGTCATCGCCGTCGAGGCCCAGCGACTCGGCCCGCCCCGCGACCGAGAGATACAGGACAGCGCCGTGATGGACCTGATGACCCACGACATCGACGTCCTGCTTTCGCTCGTGGACGCTCCCGTCGAGTCCATCGACGCCGTGGGCGCGCGCGAGAACCGACACGCCGCCGCGAACATCACGTTCGCGGACGGCACGATGGCGACGCTGACGGCCAGCCGGCTCACCCAGCAGAAGATCCGCCGGCTCGCCATCACCGCCACGGAGGCCCGGGTCAACGTCGACTACGCCAACCGCTCGGTCGAGATCCACCGCCACTCCATGCCGGAGTTCATCGAGGAGAACGGCGACATCCGCTACCGCCACGAGAGCATCGTCGAGCGCCCGACGGTGCACAACGGCGAGCCGCTCAAAAGCGAGCTGGCGTCGTTCGTCGACGCGGTCAGGACCGGCTCCGGGCCGGTGGTGACCGCGGCCGACGGGCTCCGCGTGCTCGAGGTAGCACAGGAGATCGACCGGCTGGCGGCGGGTCGCCGGTCCACGGAGGTGGCGACCCAGTGAGCCGGGCCACCGGGGAGCTGTGCCTCTACGGCGCGACTGCCGAGGAGTCCCAGCAGCGCGAGGCGTTCACGAGCGGCCACGTACCGGTGGCCATCTACGGGCTGGGGAAGATGGGGCTCCCACTGGCCGCGGTGTACGCCGACGTCTGCGGGAACGTCGTCGGGGCCGACGTCGACCCGGACGTCGTCCGTACGGTGAACGACGGCGGCTGTCACGTCAAACGCGAGCCCGGTCTCGCCGACCTCGTGGCCGAGACGGTCGAGTGCGGGGCGCTCCGGGCCGTCGCCGACCCGACCGAGGCCGCGGCGGCCGCCGCCGTCCACGTGCTCATCGTCCCGACGCTTTTGACCGACGACGGCCGGCCCGACCTCTCCATCGTCGAGGCCGTCACCGAGGACGTGGCGGCCGGGCTGGAGCCGGGCGACCTGGTGGTCGTCGAGTCCACGGTGCCGCCCCGGACCTGCGCCGACGTGGTCCGGCCCGTCCTCGCCGCGGAGAGCGGGCTCGACCCCGACGAGTTCGGCGTCGCATTCTGCCCCGAGCGGACCGCGAGCGGGCGGGCCCTCGTCGACATCCGGGGGGCGTACCCGAAGATCGTCGGTGGGGTGGACGGGGAGAGCACCCGCGCCGCGAGGCTCGTCTACGAGGAGATAAACGAGCAGGGCGTCATCCCGGTCGCCGACGCCACGACGGCGGAGGCGGTCAAGGTCTTCGAGGGGGTCTACCGCGACGTGAACATCGCCCTGGCGAACGAGCTGGCCCGGTTCGCCGACGAGTTCGGCATCGACGTCCGCGAGGCCATCGACGTGGCGAACACCCAGCCGTTCTGCGACCTCCACGAGCCCGGTCCGGGGGTCGGCGGCCACTGCATCCCGGTCTACCCGCACTTCCTCGTCGGCGGGTTCGAGACCGCCGCCCCGCTCATGCGGACGGCCCGGGCGGTGAACGACCGGATGCCCGAGTACGCGGTCGACGTCATCTGCGAGGCGCTCGCCCGCGAGGGTCGGGAACCCGACGAGGCCACGGTCGCGGTCTTCGGGCTGACCTACCGCCCGAACGTCGCGGAGCTGCGGAACGCCCCCGCGCTCCCCATCGTCCGCGGACTCGACCGGCTGGGAAGCGAGGTGCTCGCGGTGGACCCGCTCGTCGAGGCCGAGGAGGCCGCGCCCGCGACGCTCGTCGGCCAGGACGAACTCGACCCGGACGCCGTCGACGTCGCCGTCCTCGTCACGCCCCACGACGAGTTCGGCGCCGTCGACTGGAACGCCTTCGAGGTGGTGGTCGACGGGCGGGCCGCACTCGACGGCGACGGGCTCGACGCCACGGTGTACACCATCGGAGACGCGCTCGAATGAGGGTCGTCGTCACCGTCCAGCACCCCGCGCACGTCCACTTCTTCCGGCCCATCGTCGAGGCGCTCACGGCCGACGACCACGAGGTGTTCGTCTTCGCGCGCGAGAAGGACGTGGCCACCCGGCTGCTCGTCCGCTTCGGCATCCCCCACCAGGTGCTCGCCGGGACGGCCGACTCCCTGCCGCGGCTCCTGGCGGTCCAGGCGGCCTACGAGTACCGGCTGTGGCGGGAGGTCCGCCGGCTCGAACCCGACGTCGTCACGGCCATCGGCGGCATGGCGGCGGCGCACGTCTCGGCGGTGACGAGCGCCCGGAGCGTCGTCTTCACCGACAGCGAGGTGGCCGGCAACCGGCTGACGGTACCGTTCGCCGACGTCGTCTGCACGCCGCGGAACTTCGGCCAGGAGTTCGGCGACGTCCAGGTGCGCTACGACGGCTTCCACGAGCTCGCCTACCTGCACCCGAACCGGTTCGAGCCCGACCCAGAGGCGCTCCGCGCACACGGGGTCGACCCGGCCGAGCAGTTCGCCGTCGTTCGGTTCAGCGACATGGCTGCCCACCACGACGTGGGGCAGGCCGGCCTCTCCCGGCAGGGGAAACTCGACCTCGTGGCCACGCTCGCCGGCTACGGCTCGGTGTTCGTCTCCGCCGAGGGGGCCGAAGGCACCGAGGGAGAGGGAGAGACCGACCTCGGCGGCCAGGCGCTCCCGGTGCCGCCCCACCTGGTCCACCACCTGCTCGCGTTCGCGGACCTCTTCGTGACCGACTCCTCGACGATGGCGACCGAGGCCGCCCTGCTCGGCACGCCGACCATCCGCTCGAACTCCTTCGCCGGCGAGGACGACCTGAGCAACTTCGAGGAGCTCTCGAACTACGGGCTGGTCTACTCGACGCCAGACGAGCGCGACGCCCTCGACCTCGCGGAGACGCTGGCCGCCGAGCCCGCGGTCGCCGCGGAGACCTGGCGGGAGCGGCGCGACCAGCTCCTCGCCGAGAAGATAGACGTCGCGGCCTTCGCCGTCGAGGCGCTTTCGACCGCCGCCGACCCGACGACCGAACCCGACGCGCTCGCGGAGGTCGGCTCCCGTGCGTAGGACGTCCGCCGACTGGGACGTCGAGGGCGACCCGGCCGACGGGACCGACGGGGCGACCGTGCCCGACGGCGCGTCGCGGGTCGACCCCGTGCCCGCCGACGCCAGCTTCGCGCTCTGTCTCACCCACGACGTCGACCGACCGTACAAGACCTACCAGTCGCTTTTCTACGGGCTGACCGGGCCGAGTCGCTACCACCTCCGGACGCTCGTCTCGGGGGAGAACCCGTACTGGCAGTTCGACGCCGTACGGACCCTGGAGGCGGAGCTGGGGGTGCGCTCGGCGTTCTACTTCCTCGACGAGCAGCGGCTGTTCCGCGACCGCCCCGTCCGCGACTGGCTCGACCCGGCGAACTGGCGGCGCTACCTGGGGCGCTACTCGCTCTCGGACCCGGCCATCACGCGAGTCGTCCGCGACCTCGACGCGGGCGGCTGGGAGGTGGGACTCCACGGCTCCTACGAGTCCTACCGCGACGTCGGGCGACTCGGCGCGGAGAAGGCCCACGTCGAGCGGCTGGTCGGGCACGGCGTGATCGGCGGCCGGCAGCACTACCTGAACCTGGACGTGCCCGAGACCTGGCGCATCCACCGGCGGCTCGGGCTGCACTACGACGCCAGCCTGGGGTCGAGCGAGACCGTCGGGTTCGAGTTCGGCTACCTGCCGTTCCGGCCGTTCGACGACGAGTTCGTCGTCTTCCCGCTCTCGATCATGGACAACGCGCTCCCCGACTCGTTCGAGCCGGCCTGGCGCGTCTGCGAGGAGACGCTGGCGGAGGCCGCCGAGCACGGCGCCGTGATGACCGTCCTCTGGCACCCCCGCGTGTTCGCCGAGCGGGAGTTCCCGGGCTACCGGCGGCTCTACCGCCGGCTCGTCGAGCGGGCCCAGGCGCTCGGTGCCTGGGTCGGACCCCCGGCCGCACTCTACGAGCGGATCGCCGGCCCCGCGGCGGGGGACCGACCCGGGGGGGCGACAGACGCGACGAGAACCGACGGCAGCGACGACTGACTCGTCCGCGTTGACGAGAACCGAGAACGGGGGCGGCCGGCTCGCCCACGTAGACGAGAACCGACAGCAGAGACGGGGACGACCGACCCGACGGCGCGGGCGTAAGCGGAGGGTAACAAAGGTCCGTCCCGCGCCTATGGCTACCACCGGACCACCACCATGCGAATCGAATCACTCACGCTCGCGGAGTGGGACAACGCGCTCCCCGACGACGGGTTCGAGGTGTTCCACACCCCGGAGGCGCTCAGCGTCCTCGACGAGCACGCCTCCGGCGAACTGCGGCTCTACGGCGGCTTCAAGGGCCAGCAGCCGGTCGGCCTGCTCCCGGCCGTCGTCCAGGAGCGGTCGCTCGGCACCGCGGTGCTCTCGCCCCCGCCGGGGATGGGGGTCCCGCGGCTCGGCCCGGTGCTGATGCCGACCAGCCCGAAGCGGCGCAAGCGGGAGAAGGTGAACAGCACGTTCACCGAGCAGGTGCTCGACGAGCTCGCCGCCGACCGGCGGACCACGCTGTTCCGGATGATCTGCAACACCGAGTACGTCGACCCGCGGCCGTACGTCTGGGCCGACCTCGACCTCGATACGGCGTTCACCTACCGCCTCGACCTGGGGGAGACGACGGCCGACGCGGTGCTCGACTCGTTCAGCAAGAGCCTGCGGCGGGAGATACGCGACGGCCGGGACCTCGACGTGACGGTGACCCAGGAGGGCATCGGGGGCGCGCGCGCCGTCTACGAGCACACCCGCGAGCGATACGCCGAGCAGGACCGCCAGTTCCCCATCTCCTGGCCCTACGTCCGCGATTTGATCGTGGCGCTCGACGAGCGCGCCCGCGTCTACGTCGCGCGGACGCCCGAGGGCGAGTTCCTGAGCGGCATCACCGTCCTCTACTCGAACGACGCGGCCTACTTCTGGCAGGGCGGCTCCCGCGCGACCTACCGGAACGTGAGCGTGAACAGCTTACTCCACTGGCGCATCGTCGAGGACGTCGTGACGGACCCGCCGCTCGACTCGGTCCACCACTACGACCTGATGGGGGCGAACACCGAGCGGCTCTGCCGATACAAGAGCAAGTTCGGGGCCGACCTGGTCCCCTACTACGTGGTCGAATCGCCCGGCAGGCACATGGACGTCGCCAAGCGGGCCTACCGGATGCTCGCCCGGTGAGATGCACGTCCTCAACCTCGTGACGAACACGGAGGCCCGCTTCTTCCGCCAGCAGGTCGACGCCCTGGAGGCCCGCGGCGTGGCCAGCACGACGATCGCCGTCCCGGGGCGCCGCTGGGCGCAGGACGGCGAGTCCCGGTCCGCCCTCGACTACCTCCGCTTTTTCCCGTCGGTCCTCCGGCGCTCGTTCGGCCCGTTCGACCTGGTCCACGCCAACTACGGGCTGACCGGGCCGATGGCGGTGGCCCAGCTCCGCCTCCCGGTGGTGCTCTCGCTGTGGGGCTCGGACCTGCTGGGCTCGTTCGGCCCGGTGAGCCGCCTCTGTGCCCGCCGCGCGGACGCGACCATCGTGATGTCCGAGCCGATGGCCGAGGCGCTGGGGACGACCTGCCACGTCGTCCCGCACGGCGTCGACCTGGAGCGTTTTCGGCCCGCCGACCAGCGGGCCGCACAGGACGCGGTCGGCTGGGACCCCGACCGCAAGCACGTCCTGTTCCCCTACCCGGCATCCCGGGGTATCAAGGACTTCCCGCGCGCCCGGCGCGTGGTCGCGCTCGCCCGCGAGCGGCTCGACGAGGCGGTCGAGCTCCAGGAGGTCTACGGCGTCTCTCACGAGGAGATGGCGACCTACTACAACGCCGCCGACGCCCTACTTTTGACCTCGAGGCGGGAGGGGTCGCCGAACTGCATCAAGGAGGCGCTGGCCTGCAACCTGCCGGTCGTCTCGACGGACGTCGGCGACGTGGCCGAGCGCCTCGCGGGCGTCACCCACTCGTACGTCTGCGAGACGGACCAGGCGCTCGTGGACGCGCTCGCGTCGGTCCTCGACTGCGAGGGGACCACGAACGGCCGCGAGGTCGTCCGTGAGCTCAGCGTCGAGCGGATGGGCGAACGCATCGAGGCCATCTACGAGTCGGTGCTGACGAAGTGAGCAGCCGCTCCCGACCGCGCTCTCACTCCTCGGTCTCGAGCCGCTGGAGGATGCCGACGAACTCCTCTTCCAGGTCGGCGTCGTCGACCTCGACCGCTCGACGCCGTCGGGCGCAGCGAGTCCGGGCGACTGCCCACCCCCGCTCGGACCCGGCCGCGACCGGTTGTAAGTCAATGTAAGTCAATGTAAGTCAATGTAAGTCAATGTAAGTCAATGTAAGTCCGGGGACGGCGGGCCGGTCGGCCCGTTTCGCCGGTCTCGGGCGGTCACGAGAACGCCGCCCGGGGGCCAGTCCGACTACAGCGACGGCACGCCCGACGAGCCGACCGAGGGGATTCGTCCCCACCGGTTACCGGGTGCCTGACAGTTGGCGCGAGCGCGACCGGCCAGCGCAGGCGGCGGTTTCCCCGCCGCCTGCGTCCGGTTCGACCGGCGCTACCCGGGCCCTACCACCGCTAAGCGCCGCATAACAAAGGCCGGCGCACGACTTTCCGACGCTAACGACCCGTCTATGGCTCCGATGAACGGATTCCCGCAGAGCGACCGACCCGGACCCCGACCGCCCCGGGGGCAGCGGCTCCGCAAGCTGCTCCTCGCCGTCGGCTTCCTCGCACTGTTCGTGGCCGTCCTCGCCGCCCACGAGGCGCCGGCCACCGGCTACGAGCTCTCGATCTACGGCGCCACGCCCGCGGCCTTCTGGGGCGGGGTGGCGCTCGCGCTGGCGCTCTCTTTGTACCTCGCCTGGACGGGTGCCGCCTCGGACCGGGTCCGGAGCGGCGCACTGCTGCTCGCCTCGGCGTCCGTCTTCTCCGTCGTCGCGCTCCCGGCCATCCGCGGCTACTACTTCGTCGGGGCCGGCGACTCCCTGACCCACCTCGGCTGGCTGGAGGAGATGGCGGCGAACACGCTCCAGCCCGTCGCGTTCCTCTACCCGGGCGTCCACACCGTCGCGCTGTTCGCGAGCCAGGTCCTCGGCGTCGGCTTCCCGAAGGCCATCGAGTACGCGGTGCTCGCGTTCGTGCTGGTCTACCTCGTCTTCGTCCCGCTCTGCGTGCGGGCCATCGTCGGCACCGACCTGGCGCTCGTCGTCGGGACGTTCTCGGCGCTGCTGTTGCTCCCGGTCAACAACATCAGCGTCCACCTGATGGCCCACCCGACGACCCAGGCCATCCTCTTCACCCCGCTGGTGCTGTTCCTGGCCCTGCACTACCTCACCCGCAACCCCTCGCGGGCGACGCTCACGGTCACCGCGTCGGGGGCGATGCTGGCCGTCGCAACCCTCGCCATCGTGCTCGTCCACCCGCAGACCGCGCTGAACGTCCTCCTGCTGTTCGGCACCGTCGTCGTCGTCCAGGTCGTCTACCGCCGCTTCCGCCCGGCCCACGCCGTCAGCCGCCACCGCCCGCTGTACGCCCAGACGGCCGTGCTCACGCTGGCGTTCGCGGTCTGGGCGCCGCGAAACGCCCGCGTCCAGGGCACCGTCGCGGGCGTCCTCAACAACCTCCTCCACGGGGCGACGCCGGGCGCCGCCATCGCGGAGCACGGCACGTCGCTGCTGGCGGTCGGTGGCAGTCTCGGGGGGCTGTTCGTCAAGCTGTTCCTGGTCAGCGCCGTCTTCGCCGCCTTCGCCGGCCTGCTCATGCTCGCCGCCCTCGCCGGGCGCCTCGACGGGCGGTACCCGGACCGGAACGCGCTCGTGACCTACCTCACCGCCGGGATGGTGCCGCTTCTGGCCGCGTTCCTCGTCTTCTTCCTCCTGAGCGTCGAGACCCAGCCGTTCCGGTACAGCGGCTTCATCATGGCCGTCGTCACCGTCCTCGGCGCGGCCGCGCTGGCCATCGGACTCCGCTCGCTCTCGACGCGGGTGTCGTCGACGACGCTCCGGGCGGCCGTCGCCGTCCTCTTCGTCCTGGCCACCCCGCTGGCCGTGGCGACAGTGTTCGGCTCGCCGTTCATCTACCAGCCCAACGCGCAGGTCACGGAGATGCAGGTCACGGGCTACCGGACCGCCTTCTCGCATCGCGCCGACGGCGTCGCCTTCGCCGGCATCCGGTCCGGACCGGAGCGCTACCTCCACGCCATCTACGGCACGAACCGGGCCGAGGCGATGGCGTTCCCCGGAAAGACCGCCGCCGTCCCACAGCGCGTGTTCAACACGAACCTCTCGTCGTACTACGGCGGCGACCGCTACCTCCCGGTCTCCCAGCGCGACCACCAGCGCGAGGTCGTCCTCTACCGGGGCTTCCGCTACCACGCGGCGTCGTTCCGCGCGCTCGGCGGCACGCCGGGCATCGACCGGGTCGAGTCGAACGGGGCGTTCAACCTCTACTACATCGACAGTGGAGCCTGAGACGATGGTGACCTGCCACGACGGGACCTGACGCGATGTCACTCTCCGAGCGGCTCGCGAGCGGCCTGAAGGCGTCGCTTCTCGCCCAGGCCGTCTTCACCATATCGAACGGTGCGCTCGTCGTACTGCTCACGCGGACCCTCGGCGACCAGGGCTACGGCCTGCTCAACTTCGCGCTCTCAATCCTCGGCGTCGCCGCCATCTTCGGCACGCTCGGGCTGCCGAAGTCCGCCGCCCGCTACGTCACCGAGTACGCCGAGACCGACGAGACCCAGCTGCCCTACATCCTCCGCGATACGCTGCGCTACCTGCTCGTCCTGGTGGCGGTCGTCGGCGTGGCGCTCGCGGCGCTCAGCGCCCCCATCGCCTCGTTCCTCGATACGCCCGCGCTCGCGCCGCTCCTGCTCGTCGGCGTCGCGTTCGTGGCGCTGCGGGCGCTCACCCAGTTCCTCAAGCTCACCTTCCAGGGGTTCAACCGGGTGACCCTGAGCGCGCTCGTCCGCTCTGTCTCGAGCGTCGGCCGGGTGACCTTCGCCGTGGGATTCGTCCTGCTCGGCTTCGGCGCGATGGGGGCGCTCTGGGGCTACGTCGTCGGGTTCGCCCTCGCCGCGGTCGTCGGGCTGGCTCTGCTCTACACCCGCTTCTACGTGCGCTTCGACCGGGCCGAGGCGCGCGAGGAGGGGCTCTCGCGGCGCATCCTGGAGTACAGCGTCCCGCTGACGGCGACCCGCGGTGCGAACGTCCTCGATAAGAAGGTGGACATGATCCTGGTCGGCGCGCTCGTCAGCACGCCCGCGGTCGCCTACTACGCCCTCGCCAAGCAGATCGCCAACTTCGTCTCGATGCCGGCGACCTCCCTGGGCTTCACCATCTCGCCCGCGGTCGGCGAGCAGAAGATCGGCCAGCGGGGCGAGCGCGCCGCCAGGCTCTACGTGCAGTCCCTAGAGCACGTCCTCCTCCTGTACGTCCCGGCGGCGGTCGGGCTGGCGCTCGTCGCCGAGCCGACCGTCCACACCGTCTTCGGCGCCGCGTTCATGCCCGCCGTGCCGGTCGTCCAGGTGTTCGCCGTCTTCGTCCTGCTCAACGCCATCACCAAGATCACGAGCGACGGACTCGACTACCTCGGCCGCGCCCGCGAGCGGGCCATCGTCAAGGGCGGCACGGCGACCGCCAACTTCCTGCTCAACCTCGCGCTCATCCCCCTGTTCGGGGTCGTCGGCGCGGCAGTCGCCACCGTCCTCACGTACTCGGTCTACACCGGGGTCAACGTCTACTACATCCACGACGAGCTGTCGCTCCCGGTGGGGCGGCTCGTCCGGCACATCGCCGTCATCGGCGTCATCTCGGTCGGCATGGCGGTCTGCGTGCTCGCACTGCTCCCCTACGTCTCGAGCGTCGTCACGCTCGCCGGGGTCGTCGCCGCCGGCGTGACCGTCTGGGGCGTGCTGGCGGTGGGAAGCGGCCTGCTCGACGTGCGGCGGGTCGCCTCCTATCTCGTCTGAGCCGGGCCAGCCTCTCACGCGACGGCCGCGAAGCCAGGAACTACCAGTTCGAGTTCCCGACGCGACGCGCCCCGAGCCCGCCGCCATCCCGTCGGCACCTCGCCGGCGAGCCGGCCCGAATCAGCGTCCCGACGGGGTCGAATCCAGAGACTGCGTCGCCTAAGTGCCGCCTACGACCGGCAGGCGCTGTATAACAAAGGCTGCACGCCGGTTTGACCAGCACAACGCGCCACGCAGTGGCGACAGTGATTCCGCATGTCTGGAGACGACACGGCACGGGCGTTCGTTCTCGGGTTCGACGGCGTTCCCTGGGACCGAATCGAACGATGGACAGACGCCGGCCACCTCCCGAACTTCGCCCGAATGCGCGAGGAGGGCGCGTCGGGACCGCTCGAGAGCACGGTCCCGGCGACCACGGCGGTCGCCTGGCCGGCCATCACCACGGGGGTGAACGCCGACAAGCACGGGGTCTACGCCTTCCAGAACCTCGCCGCGAACTACACCCACCGGATGCACACCAGCACCGACCTCAGAGCACCGGCACTCTGGCACCTGCTCTCCCCGGCGGTCACCGGCAACGTCCCGCTTACCTACCCCGCCGAGGACATCGACGGGGCAGTCGTCACGGGGATGATGACCCCCAGGATGGACGCGGGGTTCACTCACCCGCCGGAGCTGGCCGAGGCGGTGCGGACCCGTATCCCGGACTACCAGATCGGGCTGGACTGGAGCCAGTACGGCGACCGGCCCGGGGAGTTCGTCGCCGAGCTCCGGTCGCTGGTCGAGTCCCGTCGGGCGCTGATGGAGCTGTTGATGGAGCGGGCGGACTGGCGACTGTTCTTCTTCGTCTACACGGCCCCCGACCGCCTCCAGCACCTCGTGTGGGACGACGACGTCCTCCTCCAGCACTACCGCCAACTAGACGACATCCTGGGCGACGCGATGGCCTACGCCGACGAGCGCGGCGCGGACCTCTACGTCGTCTCGGACCACGGCTTCGGCCCCATCGAGAAGTTCGTCTCGGCCAACCGCGTCCTCGAGGCCGAGGGCTACCTGACGCGGCGCCAGCAGTCCGGGACGCGCGGGGCGCTCGCCGGCCTGGGCATCACCAAGGAGAGCGTGCTCTCGGCGCTCGGCCGGGTCGGCATCACCGACCAGGCCATCCTCGAGTACGTCCCCCACTCGCTGGCCGACCGCATCGCCTCGCAGATCCCGGGCGAGCACGTCCTCTACGACGTCTCCTACGCCGAGACGAAGGCGTTCATCCACGGCCCCGGCAACCTCTACGTCAACGACGCCGACCGCTTCGACGAGGGGGTCGTCGAGTCGGGGGCGGTCCCGGCCGTGAAACGCGAGCTCCGGACCGTCTTAGAGCAGGTAACCGACCCGGAGACCGGGAGACCGGCGCTCGACGTCTACGACGGCGACGACCTCTTCGACGACGACCAGTCGCCCGACCTCGTCGTCCGGGGCAAGGCCGGCTACGAGGTCGGCACCTCGCTCACCGAGGACGTGTTCGTCGAGACCGGGGCGAAGGCCGCCAGCCACCGCCCCACCGGCATCTTCCTGGCGCGCGGGCCGAACGTCGAGCACGGGGTCGAGATCGAGGGGGCGACCGCCGTCGACGTCGCCCCCACCGTCCTCCACGGTGCCTCCGCGGCCGTCCCACGGAACGCCGACGGCTCCGTCCTGCACGACGTGTTCGCCGCGCGGACCGCCCCGGGTCGGGGGGCCGTCTCCAGACGCGACTACGCCAGTCGGGCTCCCCGGACGGCCGTCGACGAGGATTTCAGCGACGTGGAGGACCGGCTCCGCGGGCTCGGCTACATGGAGTGAGAGGGTGCGTCCCGTCACCGATCACGACGTCGCCGGCCGGACCGTACTCGTGACCGGCGGGGCCGGCTTCGTCGGCAGTCACCTCGCCGACGCGCTCGTCGACGACAACGAGGTCCGGGTCCTCGACGACCTCTCGACGGGGCGGCGAGAGAACGTCCCCGAAGGCGCCACCTTCATCGAGGGCGACATCCGCGACGACGCGACGCTCGCCGACGCCATGGCCGGCGTGGACCTGGTCTTCCACGAGGCCGCCCAGGTGAGCGTCACCCGGTCGGTCGAGCGGCCGCGCCCGAGCCACGAGACGAACGTCGCCGCGACGCTCGCCGCGCTGGAGCGGGCCCGGCGCGAGGACGCGCGAGTCGTCCTGGCGTCGAGCACCGCCATCTACGGCCAGCCGGAGCGGGTGCCCATCGCGGAGGGGGACTCGAAGACGCCGCCCTCCCCCTACGGAATCGAGAAGCTCGCGCTCGACCACTACGCGCGCGCGTACCACGACCTCTACGGCCTGGAGACGGTCCCACTCCGCTACTTCAACGTCTACGGGCCGCGGCAGACGGCCGACGCCTACAGCGGCGTCGTCAGCATCTTCCTCGAGGCGGCCTGCGCCGGAGAACCCATCACCGTCCAGGGGGACGGCGAGCAGACCCGCGATTTCATCAACGTCCGCGACGTGGTCCGGGCGAACCTGCTCGCGGCGACGACCGACCACCTCGGCGTCGCGTTCAACGTGGGCACCGGCGAGCGGGTGACCATCCGCGAGCTCGCCGAGCTGGTCCGCGACGCGGTGGGCGCGGACGTCCCCATCGAGCACGTCGAGCCGCGTTCCGGCGACATCCGGCACAGCTGCGCCGACGTCTCGCGGGCCCGGGAGCTCCTCGGGTTCGAGCCGACCGTCTCGCTGGCCGAGGGGCTCGACCGCCTGCTCGGGGCCGAGTCGAACCCGCGCTGAGTCCGGGCTCGGGGCCGGTGGCGTTGCGTTCTGCCCGTGGCCCGCGGCAGTCCCGTCCGCCAGCCTCTCAGTCGTCCATCGCCTGGAGGGGTTCCTCGGCCGCCGCCTCCCGCGCGCTGCGCCGGACCTCGTCGAGGAGCACCGTCGTCCACTTCGCCTGGTCCAGCGGCACCGGCATCTCGGTGCCGGTCTCCAGCGCCCTGGACTCGGCGTCGATCTGGTAGTAGTGGGCGTTGAGCCGCGTGGCCGTCCCCCAGTCGTCGGAGCGGCGCTGGGCGGCGACCGACCGGACGTTCTCCACGAGGCCGCCGACCAGGTCGACCACCCGGTCGAGGTTGTTGCGGGCGCGCGCGACCGGCGACGTGGTGTAGTCCCGGTCCACGTCCATGACCGTCTGGGAGACGAGGTCGACGGTCAGCGAGCCCTGGGTCCCGTGGACGTGGACGAACCGCTGGGGGAGCGTCCCCGAGAGCATCGTGGTCGTGCAGAGCGCCCCGCGCTCGCTCTCGTACTGGAGCGTCGCCCCGTCGTAGGCGAACGCCCCGTCGTAGTCGCCCACGAGGCTCGTCGTGGCCCGCACGACCGCGGCGCTCCGGGGGTAGCCACCGGCCCGGAGCGTGAGGTAGATGGGGTGGGGTAGCCCCTCCTCGAACTCGCCGCCGAGCAGGTCGAACGTCCACGAGCCGCGGTTCGGCTCGTCCGGCTTCGTCAGGCCGGTGAAGACGACGTCGACGCCCCGCACGTCGCCGATGGCTCCGGCGTCGACCCGCGCCAGGGCCGTCCGCATCGCCGGGGTGAACACGTGGTTGTGGACGACCGAGACCGGGACGTCGTGGGTGGCCGCGACCTCCTCCAGGCGCTCGAACTCGGCGCTCGAGACGGTGACCGGCTTCTCGATCTGCACCGGGACGCCCGCCGCGATGGCCTGTTCCGCAATATCGAGGTGCGTCTGGACCGGCGTGCAGACGTGCACCCAGTCGAGGTCGGTCCCGGAGAGCAATGCGTCCACGCTGGTGAACGACCTGATGCCGTACTCCTCCGCGACCTCCCGGGCCCGCGCCCCGTCCACGTCGCAGATGGCGACCAGCTTGGTTCGCGGGTTCTTCCGCACGCCCGAGAGGTGTGCGCCTGAGACCGTACCGGCCCCGACCACCGCTGTTCGAAGTGGCATGTAAGTGGAGGTTATCCGGGCGTATCCCATTGTTATACTCTGCCGGAATCCCGGTAGCCGGCGCGTACCGGGCTCGCGGCGAGAGGTGCGGGCCGGCCGACCGACCGACGACCGGCGGGGAGGACGGGCCCGCCGGTCGTCGAATCCCGGCACCGGGCGACCGACGTGTCGCGTCGCCCGACAGCTTTCAGGCGGCGAATAACAATGCCCGGCGCTTCCTTCGACGGTGGTAACGAACGAGCGTTCGGCTGTCGGGAGCGGCCACCCGCAGGCGGTCCCGACCGCGACGCGGGGCCGGTCGGCGAAGCAGACCGCGATGGAGAAAGAATGTACAAGGGCAACCGTATCGGCGTCGTCGTCCCGGCGTTCAACGAGGAGGCGTTCGTGGGCGAGGTGATCGCGACCGTCCCGGCGTTCGTGGACCGCGTCTACGTCGTCGACGACGGCTCGACCGACGGCACCTGGGCGGAGATACAGCGGGCCGCCCGCGAGACGAACGAGCGAGCGACAGTCGAGCTCACCGACGGCGGTGTCCGCGAGCGGCGCGTCGTGCCCATCCAGCACGCGGAGAACCGGGGCGTCGGCGGGGCCATCAAGACGGGCTACCTGCGGGCCCGCGAGGACCGGATGGACGTGACCGCCGTGATGGGCGGCGACGCGCAGATGGACCCCGACCTGCTCGACCGCATCGTCGACCCGGTGGCCGAGGGGCGGGCGGACTACGCCAAGGGCAACCGGCTGATGAACCGCGACGTCGACGGGATGTCGCAGTTCCGCCTCGTCGGCAACACGATCCTCACGGTGCTGACGAAGATCGCCTCCGGCTACTGGGGAATCGGCGACCCACAGAACGGCTACTCCGCCATCTCGCTCGACGCGCTCGAGACGGTGGGCATCGAGGAGATGTACGAGTTCTACGGCTACTGCAACGACCTCCTCGTCAGGCTCAACGTCCACCGAATGCGCGTCGCGGACGTCCCCGCACCGGTCACCTACGGCGACGAGACGAGCCACATCAGCTACGGGACCTACGTGCCGAAGGTGTCGCTGATGCTCTTCCGAACCTTCCTCTGGCGGCTCTGGGCGGGCAACGTCGCCCGCCGGCCCCACCCGCTCGCCGCCTGCTACGGCCTCGGGATGGCCGGCGGGCTCGCGGCCCTCGTCGGCGGTCTCCGGAGTCGCCTCACCCCGCGAGGCGACGGGCGGCGGTCCCTCGGCCTGCTCCTCGCCAGCACACTCGTCTTCGTCCTGGGCGCGGTGCTCGACGCGGCCGAGAACGACGAGCTCTGCGTCGAGGTGGACGGGGACGACGAGTGAGCGGAAGTTTTGGCCGGGGACGGCGAGTCAGCGGGCGTCGCGAGGACGAGCGCGACGGCCGACCGGGACCGGCCGGACCGTTCGGCGGGATATCCGCCGCCATCCCCGGGACAGCCGGCGCATAACAATACCCGTCGCGGGGCCACGAACGACTGCGGTCGTGGAAGGGTCGCTCAGTGGTAGAGCACCACCGGTCCGCCGGTGGGAGCCAGACGGCTTCGCGTGGTTCGAATCCCGCCCCTTCCGCTTCTCTCGAATCCCGAGAGGCGAGCGACGCTGGTGTCGCTCGTCTCCGGATGAGAGTGAACGTCTAGGGTGGGATTCGAGCAGGCCAGTCGCACGCTCGCGAGCAACGCGAGCGAGACCGTCTGGACGAGTTCGAATCCCGCCCCTTCCGCTTCTCTCGAATCCCGAGAGGCGAGCGACGCTGGTGTCGCTCGTCTCCGGATGAGAGTGAACGTCTAGGGTGGGATTCGAGCAGGCCAGTCGCAGCCCGGGAAGCGACCGAGCGAAGCGAGGGAGCGACCCGGACCGTCCAGCCGAGCGCGAGCGGGGCGGTGAACCGTCCTGACCCGTGCCGTGAGTGTTTGTAAGTATTTGTAAGTCGTTGTAAGTCGACGTAATCACCTGTACGCAGGTGTACCCGTCCGGTAACCGACGCCGAACCTCACACGGAACGGAAACGAACAACTCCCTCACATATAAGCAAACCGTCACGGTCGCGCGGCGGTCGCGAGGTGGTTCCGAGAGACGTACCGGAAGCCCGCGACTACGCTACCAGGAACGTACCAGTATTAAAAGGACCACGGCGTTCCAGGCATCAGCGTTTTCTGTCAGTGTTGATTGGTCTTAGCCCAGGATGGGGGGAGAGCAAGTCGGACGAGGGGGAGTATCGACGAGTGTCGCCGCGTCACGTTCGGAGACACTGACACGACCCGAAGACGGAGCTACCAGCATGCCGACCAGTTACAACATGGGGGAGTAACATGGCAGGAACGACGGAATGGCGAACGTATCGACAGAAACAGGAGGAGAGGGAATCCGAGGCGGAGACCGAAGCCGAGGAGTCCACGGACGTCCGGAGCTGCCCGGAGTGTGAGTCCACGCAGCTCGTCAAGAGCGAGGACCGGGGGGAGCTCGTCTGCGACGACTGCGGGCTGGTCGTCGAAGAAGAGCAGATAGACCCCGGCCCCGAGTGGCGCGCGTTCAACCACCAGGAGCGCCAGGAGAAGTCCAGGGTGGGCGCGCCCACGACGAAGACGATGCACGACAAGGGGTTGACCACCACCATCGACTGGAAGGACAAGGACGCCTACGGCCGCTCCATCTCCTCGCAGAAACGGTCGCAGATGCACCGGCTGCGCAAGTGGCAAGAGCGCATCCGCACCAAGGACGCCGGCGAGCGCAACCTCCAGTTCGCGCTCTCCGAGATCGACCGCATGGCCAGCGCCCTGGGGGTCCCGCGCTCGGCCCGGAAGGTCGCGTCGGTCATCTACCGGCGGGCGCTCAAGGAGGACCTCATCCGCGGGCGCTCCATCGAGGGCGTCGCCACCAGCGCGCTCTACGCCGCCTGCCGCAAAGAGGGCATTCCCCGGAGCCTAGAGGAGATCTCCGAAGTCTCTCGCGTCGAGCGCAAGGAGATCGGCCGCACCTACCGCTACATCTCCCAGGAGCTCGGCCTCGAGATGAAGCCCGTCGACCCCAAGAAGTACGTGCCCCGGTTCTGCTCCGAGCTGGGCCTCGACGAGCGCATCCAGGCGAAGGCGAACGAGATCATCGAGACCACCGCCGAGAAGGGCCTGCTCTCGGGCAAGTCCCCGACCGGCTACGCCGCCGCCGCCATCTACGCCGCCTCGC
>Ga0102959_1000130_pt1 | contig 24399 bp, 19 predicted proteins | sample SalPonF2_B_D2_MG_FD_84520 | JGI IMG/M metagenome (GOLD analysis project Ga0102959, IMG submission 84520) | Salt pond soil microbial communities from South San Francisco under conditions of wetland restoration - Salt Pond MetaG SF2_B_D2_MG ...
CGGCCACAACGCTCCGCGAGGCCGGACGTCGGAGCCGCGAGCGCCAGCGAGCGGGGCTGTAAAGGAACCACGACCGGGAGGGAGTGGTCGGACGAGCCGGATGGCGCAGTCAATTGCGGAATGCGGAATAGATAACCACGGCGCTCGGGGCGATCCGCCAATTGACCAAGTAACCAACTGACCAGCTGACCAATCGACCAATGCGGCGGGGCCGACCTCCGAACTCTGACTTCTGACCTCTTCCGTTGCCCGCCGGGCCAGTCACATCTCGCCGCCGGCCGGGCTGTGATGCGGGCTTCTGCCCCAGCCGAGTTTGCCGGCCAGCCGGCCGTAGAAGCTCCGCCCCGGGTGCGGCACAAGGCGCATGGGCCGCTCCGCGCGAACCACCCGCACCACGTCGTCGCTTCGCAGGTCGGCGATGACCTGCCCGTCGATGATCAGTCGCGTGCCGGCATTCACGTGCATGGCGAGAATCTCGATCGGCTCGCGCCCGCAGACGACGATCGGCCGGACCGACAGGCTGTGCGGCGCCACGGGCGTGATGCAGATGGCGCTGAGGTTCGGCTCCAGGATCGGCCCGCCGACGGACATGTTGTACCCGGTGGAGCCGGTGGGCGTGGCGACCACCAGGCCGTCGCCCAGGTAGCGTGTGATCGGCCGGCCGCCCTCGGAAACGTCCAGGTCGATCATGCGGAACGGCTCGCCGGCGGATATAGCCATGTCATTCGCGGCCGGGGAGTCGAACTTCGTCTCGTCGCCGGCGAGGATGGACACACGCAGCATGATCCGCTCCTGCGACGGCGCCCGCCCGGCCAGGATCTCCGGCAGGTGCTTCTTCATGTGCTGCACGTCGAAGTCCGCCAGGAACCCGAGCTTGCCCATGTTCACGCCGAGGATGGGCGTGCCGTACTCCGCGACGGCCCGGGCGGCGGAAAGCAGCGTGCCATCCCCGCCGAACACGACGCACAGGTCCGCGGCGGCCGCGTCTTGCGAGACCGCCTCCCGCGCCGACTGCACGGCCAGCACGTCGGCATGCTGCTGGAACCAGGGGCGGAGCTGCTCGACCTGCTCGGCCGTGCCGGGCTTCTGGAAGTTCGCGAGGATGACGATCTGCTTGCGGGCCATACCCCCTATCGTACCGCGGCGGCGGGCGAGGGCAAGGGCCGTGGTGTGGAGCAAGCGGCTACGCCTTGGCCGGCCGCTGGCGCCCGCGGCTCGGACGCCCGGCATCGCGGAGCGCCGTAGCCGTTTGCCGTTGCCTTCCTGCCCTCTTGCCGCTTGCCTTGCCGCAGGCGAGCGATCTTGCCGTAACCTGTTGCCTGGTCCCAAATCCCTATTGCCTGCCGTTGGCGAACGCCGCGGCCGTTCATTCCGCATTCCCAACGCCCCTCGTTGACTTACGCCATGGCGACGGGGACAATGATCCGGCCGGCGGGGTGAGCCCGCCACGCTTCCTACAGAACGCATCCCACGGGAAACTCCATGATCGGCAGCGCGCTGCAACCGGAAATCCACGAGCTGATCGAGGCGAAAGACTTCGCCACGATCAAGGCCCTCGTGCGCGACATGGAGATTCACGACCTGGCCGGGTTGCTTCGCGAGTTGCAGGGCGAGGACCTGGCGGTCGTCTTCCGTCTGCTGCCGGCGGAGACGGCGGCGGACATCTTCGGTGAGTTCGAGGTCGAGCAGCAGGAGGAAGTGCTGCGCTCGCTGTCCACCGAGCATGTGGCGGCCCTGCTGAACGACATGCCCCCCGACGACCGCACCGAGTTGCTGGAAGAGCTGCCCGGGGAAATCGCCCAGCGGATGCTCAGCCAGCTCCGCGGGCAGGAGGCGAAGATCGCCCGGAGCCTGCTGGCGTATCCGGAAGACAGCATCGGCCGGCTCATGACGCCGGAGTACGTCGCCTGCCGGCCGGACTGGACGGTGGAGATGGTGCTGCGGCACATCCGCCGCGTGGCCAGCAGCAAAGAGACCGCCAACGTGCTCTACGTGGTGGACGACCACTGGAAACTGCTGGACGAGATCGCCCTTCAGGACCTTGTGCTGGCCGAGCCGGAAAAGATGGTGCAAGACCTGATGGACAATACCGTCGCCTCCTTGCGGGCGGGGGAAGACCAGGAGGAGGCGGTGGAAATCTTCAAGAAGTACGACGCCGTGGTGCTGCCGGTGGTCAACAACCGCGGCGTGCTGGTGGGGATCGTCACCGTGGACGACATGCTGGACGTGGCCGAGGAGGAAGACACCGAAGACTTCCAGATGATGGTCGGCGTCAGCGCGTTGGAGGGTTCGTACTTCGCCACGGGCTACCGGGCGATGCTCCGCAAGCGGCTGCCATGGCTGGCGGTGCTGTTCGTGGCGGAAATCTTCACCGTGCTGGTGATCAGCCGGTTCGAGGCCTCCCTGGACGCGGAGTTCCTGGCGATGGTGATCATCCTGGTGCCGCTGATCAACGCCTGCGCAGGCAATGCCGGCTCGCAGATGTCCGGGCTGATGATCCGCAGCATCGCTCTGCAGGAGGCGGATGTCTCTGACTGGAGACGTATCTTCGGCCTGGAGGTGGGACGCGGGCTGACCATGGGCTTGCTGCTCGGGGCCATGGCCCTGCCGACGGCCTTGCTGTTCGGCCGGCCGATGCACGTGGCGGTGGCCGCGGCCACCGCGATGACCGCGGCCGTGACCGTGGCGAACCTGATCGGCGCGATGCTGCCGTTCGTGTTCAAGAGGCTCGGGCTGGACCCGGCGGCCACTTCCGGGCCGTTCATCGCCTCGATGATGGACCTGACGAGCGTGCTGATCTACTTCTCCACGGCGGTGGCGATCTTCAGCGTGTTCTCATAGAGCCTTGACGCCGCAACCGGAACGGTCGGGCGGTGGTCCGCGTCACTGGCCGGCCGCCAGCATCCGCCGGAAGGCGCCGGGCGTCATGCCGCGGCCTTTGCGGAACACCCGCGTGAAGTGGTAGCGGTCGCAGAAGCCGGTGGCCTCGGCCACGTCGGGGATGGCCAGAGCCGCCTCGTGCAGCAGCACGCACGCCTCCTCCACCCGCAGCCGCGTGAGGTGAGCCTGAGGCGTTTCGCCGGTGGCTTGGCGGAACAGCCGGCTGAAGGAGTTCACGTTCATGTGGGCCAGTTCCGCCAGATCGGCGTTGCGGATGGGCCCGGCATGGTATTTGCGCATGTACGCCGCGGCCCCCTGCAGGGCGTCGCAGCTCCCACGCGGCCGCGCGCAGTTCTTCGCAAGCCGGCAGCGTGTGGATGCCGGCCGGCGGAGGCCCACAGACGCGGCAACCCACAGAACCCAAGGCCCGAATTCACGATTTCGCGTTCCGCTTTCGCGCGTTTGCGTTTTCCTGCCGCCGTGCGTGCCGTATACTGCGCGCTGCTTGCGATTGGAGAACCAATGCCCAAGAGACGGACGATCGTGGCGGATCTGCGGCTGGACACCCACTTCGGCCGGAAGGCGATGTTGGGCATCGCCCGGCACCTGAACGCCCTTCCGGGCTATCTGCTGCACCCCACGCAGGACTACGTGCCCCCGGCAAGCCGTTCCCCCGGCATGTCGATCGACGGGGTGATCATCCAGGGCCCCCCGCCCGCCCGCTTGCTGCGTTGGGGCATTCCGATCATCCGGGTTACCGGCCTGCCGGGCGACCAGGCGGGCGAGGCGGTGCTGCTGGACAACCACGCCATCGGCAGAATGGGCGCCGAGCACTTGCTGAGCCTGGGGTTCCGCAATTTCGGGTGGTGCGGCCTGGCCAACCCGGCCGGCCTGGCGCGGGAGGAAGGCTTTCGTGAGTTGATCGAGCGGGCCGGCCATCGCCTGAGCGCATTCCACGGCCAGCCGCAGGCTACCTCCCCGCACGAATTCAGCCGGCGCGAGGCGCCGCTGATCCACTGGCTGACCGACCTGCCCAAGCCGGCCGCCATCATGACCTACATGGACACGACGGCTTACGCCCTGATGCTCATCTGCCACCAGCAGGAGATCTCCGTACCCGGGGAAGTGGCGCTGCTCGGCGTGGACAATGACGAACTGCCCTGCCTGGCCAGCGACCCGCCCCTGTCCAGCATAGACCCGAACGCGGAATTGCTCGGGCGGCGGGCGGCGGAGATGCTCGTGCAGTGCATCGAGGGTGAATCGGCCCCCGGCCGAGAGCCGCTGAAGATCCCCCCGCGCCGCATCGTGCCGCGTGGATCGACCGACGTTCTGGCGATCGAAGACGCACAGGTGTATGCGGGCATTGAGTTTATGAGATCGTATTTCCGAGAGCCGATCAGCGTTGCCGACGCGCTGCGGCGGATTTCGCTCTCTCGCAGGGCGTTCGAGGTGCGATTCCGCAAGGCCGTGGGGCGCACGCCGGGGGCGGAACTCCGCCGGCTGCGGCTGCAGCGGGCGCGGCAACTGCTTACGGAAACAAACTTTCCTATGGAGAAGGTCGCCGCGGAGTGCGGCTTCGCCAACGTGACGCGCCTCGATGAGGCGTTCCGGCGAACCGTCGGGACCACGCCCAGCCGATACCGGCGAAGCCAACGCTGACGGCGGAAGCCCGTCGGGCCGTTGCGCCTTGGCCCAATTCGGCTTGACTTGCGCCCCGCCCATCCGTATCCTTCCCAGATTACAGGCCCGCCGCTCGCGGGCCGTACAGGTACAGCACATGCCGAGAGGCGTCCCGCGGGGACGCCATCGCGTTTTCTGGGAGCCAGCGACGTGGGTTACAACTGCGTAGTTTGTGTCAAACAGGTTCCGGACACAAAGAACATCACCGGCGAGGCGATGAAGGAAGACGGCACCGTCAACCGCGGCGCCCTGCCGGCGATCTTCAATCCGGAAGATCTCAACGCCCTGGAGGCGGCTCTCGCCGTCCGGGATGAGCACGGCGGCACGGTGACGGTAATCACCATGGGCCCGCCGGCCGCGTGCGAAGTGCTGCGGGCCTCGCTGGAGCGCGGCGCGGATGACGTGGTGCTGCTGACCGACCGCCGCGCGGCCGCCTCCGACACGCTCGCCACGAGCTACATCCTCTCCTGTGCGGTGCGCAAGTTCAATCCGCACATCGTCTTCTGCGGACGGCAGGCCATCGATGGAGACACCGCCCAGGTCGGCCCGCAGATGGCGGAGAAACTCGGCTTCACGCTCTTGACGTACATGGAGGAACTGCTCGGCGTTACCGACGGGCGGCTGCGGCTGCGGCGCAACGCCGGCAGCGGCTGGGAGGTGGTCTCCTGCGAACTTCCGGCGCTGGTGACCGTCATGGAGACGGCCAACACCCCCCGCCCCAAGGCCGCCAGGAAGATCATGAAATTCAAGAAGGCCCGCGGCGCGGCGGAAGTGGCCAAGGCCGTGGCCGACGCCATGCCGGATGCCGACGACGCGGCCCGCCGGGCCGAAGTCGAGAAGCGCATCGCCGCGCTGGAGGCCAAGGGGCTGCTCATCAAGCAGTGGACGCTGGACGACATCGAGGCGGACCTGGAATGGTGCGGCATGAGCGGCAGCCCGACCAAGGTGCACCGCATCCAGTCCGTCGTGCTGACCGGCGGCGAGTACATGCAGGTCGAGCCGACGGAAGAGGCCATCGCCGAACTCGTCGGCGAGTTGATCGAGGACCACACGATCGGCTAGGCGGCGGCGCCACCAAGCCGGTGACAGGGACGAACCATGATTGAAGCCAACAGGCAAGGCGAAGTGTGGGTGTTCGCGGAGCAGACGGACGGCAGGCTGTCCGACGTTCCGCTGGAGCTGATGAGCAAAGGCCGGGAACTGGCCGACACGCTCGGCGTGCCGCTGGCCGCGGCGCTGCCGGGCGCGGACGTGGGCGAACTCGCCGACCGGCTCGCCGAGCACGGCGCCGACAAGGTGTACGTGGTGGAGGACGAGCGCCTCGGCCACTACCAGACGGCCGGCTACAACGCCGTGCTGTGCGACCTGATCGGCCGGTACAAGCCGCAGGTGGTCCTGTTCGGCGCCACGGCCATCGGGCGAGACCTCGCCCCGACGGTGGCCTCCGCCATGAAGTGCGGCCTGACCGCCGACTGCACGGACCTTCAGATCGGCGACCACACGGACCCGGTCACCAAGGAGCACTTCGAAAAGCTCCTGCTGCAGATCCGCCCGGCGTTCGGCGGCAACATCATCGCCACCATCGTCAACCCCAAGCGCTGGCCGCAGATGGCCACGGTGCGAGAAGGCGTCATGCGGATGAGCGAGCGGCGGGAAGGCCGGACCGCGAAGATCGTCCGCTCCGAGGCGAAGCTCGACGGCGTGACGCTTCCGCTGACCATCGAGGAGCACCACCGCCGCGCGAAGAAGGTGAACCTGAAGGCGGCGCGAGTCATCGTCGCCGGCGGGGCGGGCGTCGGCTCGAAGGAGAACTTCCGCCTGCTGTGGGATCTGGCCAACGTGCTGGGCGGGGCCGTGGGCGGCAGCCGCGCGGCCGTGGACCTCGGCTACATCGACCACGACCACCAGGTCGGGCAGACCGGCACCACCGTCCGGCCGGCGCTGTACATCGCGGTCGGCATTTCCGGGGCGGTGCAGCACCGCGCGGGCATGCAGGAGTCGGCGAAGATTCTCGCGATCAACACCGACCCGGAAGCCCCCATCCTCTCCGTGGCCCACTACGGCATCGTGGGCGACTTCCAGGACGTGATTCCCAAGCTGATCAAGGCCATCCGCGGCGGAGAGCACATTCTTCAGGCCGCCGAAGAGGCCCAGGCCTAGCCTGCGGCCGCTTAGGAGAAGGTACACGCACCATGGCGAACTTCTACACGGACAATGAAGACATGCGGTTCCTCTTCCACCACCTGGACATGGCCCACGTGGCCGAGTTGCAGGAGGAGGGGTTCCGCTTCCATGACGAATTCGACCACGCCCCGGAGAATGCCGAAGACGCGGTCGACAACTACGAGCGCATCCTGAACGTGGCCGGGCAGATCTGCGGCGACGAGATCGCCCCCACGGCCGAGGAGACGGACCTTGTCGGCAACACGCTGAACGAGGACGGCTCGGTCACACGGGCGCCGGGCATCGCCAAGGCACTCAAGCTGCTGGCCCAGGCGGACCTGATGGGCTTCACGCTGCCGTACCGCTTCGGCGGCATCAACTGCCCGCAGGTGCTGTTTACGATGACCAACGACATGGTGTCCCGCGCGGACGCCTCGTTGATGAACATCTACGGCCTGCAGGGCAACGCGGACACCATCAACGCCTTCGCCGACGAGGAGATCAAGCAGTACTTCCTGCCGAGGATGGCTTCCGGCGAGTGGACGGGCGCGATGGTGCTCACCGAGCCGGACGCCGGCAGCGACCTGCAGGCGGTCAAGACGCGCGGCTTCGAGGGCGACGGCGAGCAGTCCGCCGCCGCCTACCAGGATGAGCACGGCAACTGGTTCATCCGCGGCGTCAAGCGGTTCATCACCAACGGCTGCGGCGAGGTGCTGCTGGTGCTGGCCCGCACGGAGCCGGATATCTCCGACGGGCGCGGCCTGAGCCTGCTGGTGGCCGAGAAGGGCCCCACCGTCAAGATCCGCCGCTTGGAGAACAAGCTGGGCATCCACGGAAGCCCGACGTGCGAGATCTTCTTCGACAATACCCCGGCGCGGCTCATCGGCGAGCGGCAGCGCGGGCTGATCACCTACGTGATGAGCCTGATGAACGGCGCCCGCGTGGGCATCGCCGCCCAGAGCCTCGGCATCGGCGAGGCGGCGTTCCGCGTGGCCCGCGAGTACGCCAGCAGCCGCAAGCAGTTCGAGACGGCCATCGAGAACTTCCCGGCCATCCGGGAGCTGCTCGTCCGGGCGCAGGTGGACCTCCAGGCCGCCCGCACGTTGACCTACTACGGCGCGTGGATGGTGGACGTGGAGAACGCGGCGCTGCGGAAGGTGCACTTCGGCGAGGACCTCAGCCCCGAGGAGAAGAAGGAAGCCAAGCAGCTTTCCCGCAAGATCGGCCGGTACAACAAGGTGCTCACGCCGATGAGCAAGTACTATGCCTCGGAGATGAGCATGCGGGTGTCCAACGACGCCATCGCCATCCTCGGCGGCAGCGGGTACATGAAGGATTACCCCGTCGAGCGGCACCTGCGGGACAGCCGCATCACGACGATCTACGAGGGCACCAGCCAGCTCCAGGTGGTGGCGGGCGTCGCCGGCGTGCTCAGCGGCACCGCGAAGAACTACCTGGAAGAGACGCTCGACCGCCAGTGGCCGGAAGCGGTGGCCGAGCAGGTGCGGCGCATCCGCGAAGGCATGGAGCTGCTGGAGTCCGCCATCGCGTACGTCAAGACCCAGCCCGGCATCAGCTACCGCGACCTGCACGCCCGGCGGCTGGTGGACATGGGCCTGTACCTGGTGGTGGCGGCGATGTTCGCCGACCAGGCCGTCGCCAGTGACAAGAAGCTGGCGGTGCTGAAGTACTGGCTGAACTGGCGCATGCCGGAGATCCGCATGCTGCACGAGCAGATCGCCAGCGGCGACCAGTCGGCCGTGGACCAGTTCGACCTGCTCGCCGGGCCCGTGCCCGCCGTCGAGTAATACGATATAGATGGTCGCAGGAGCCCCCGGTCGGTAGAACGGCCGGGGGTTTTTGCATATAAGGGGGCGATGGTTCATCAGCGAACAGGATGCCCGCGGGCGCCGAAGTTTGCCGCGCGGCGGCCCCCTCGCTTGGGCTGGGGGTTCTCCAAAGCGAAGAGCTGCCTGTGGGGTATGCTTCTGGCGATCCTCTGCGCCTGTGCCGGCTGTGCCGGGCGGGCGGTATCCAGGGCCCACCTGGCCGCCGATGCGGCGCTCGCTTTCGCGGCGATCGAGGATTCCCAGCCCCGGCCGTTCACCTATGCCGATGCCGAGAGCTTTCGCCAGCGGCAAAGGCGGTTCTACTCCCAACTCGACGGCCCGGCCACGCCGGAGGCGTTCTACCGGACGCTCGCGCCGTTGGTCGCGTCTCTCGGCATCGGCCACACGTACGTCGCGCCGCCGGCCGGGGCGTTCGAGCAACACGTGCAGACCGGCGGCAAGGTGCTGCCGCTGGCGGTGCGCTTCCGGGAGGGTAAGCCGTACACGGCCGACTCGCTGGGCCTCGGCGGCCTTCCGGTCGGCGCGGAAGTCCTCACCGTCAACGGCCAGCCGGCCGCCGAGGTGCTGCGGCGCCTGGCGGCCGGGTTTCCGGCGTCCGGCCACGTGGACCTCTCCGCCTTGGAGAGCCGCCGCACGCTGTGGACCGTGCTCTGGCTGCATTACGGCGAGAAGCCGCTTACGCTGGGCCTCCGCGCTGGAGGCGCACCGGAAACGCGCGTGCTGAAGCCCGTGCGCGCCTCCGACGCCCTTAAGACGCTTGCGGAAAACTCCCCGCCGCCGCAATGGGCGCTGTGGGGCGTGCGAGACCTGCCGGAGCGGAACGTGACCATCCTGCGGATCGAGCAGTTCGAGCGCCGCCAGTTCTTCCTGCCGTTCCTCAAGCAGTTCTTCGAGAAGCTCGCCTCCGATGGACGCTCCGGCCTGGTGATCGATCTGCGGGAGTGCGGCGGCGGCTCGGTACGGTTGGCGGAAGTGCTCTTCGCGCACCTCCACGGCGAGCCGTTCTCGCTGCTGGAGCGGCTCGAAGTGCGGCCCACGTTCGAGCGGGGCGACCCCACGCCGCCGAAGAAGCGCCTGGAACTGCTGCGCATCGACGTGCCCCCGCGCAAACTGGAGGCGCCCAACCGGTTCACCGGGCGCGTGGTCGTCCTCACCGGCCCGCGGACGCGCTCGGCCGGGGCGATCTTCGCCGCGGCCGTGAGGCACTACCGCGTCGGCCCGGTCATCGGCCGGCCGTGCGGCGAACGAAACGCCATGCACGCCCACGCCCGCCGAATCCGCCTGCCCCACAGCGGCCTGACCGTGAGCGTGGCCCGGATGTACGTCTGGTGCATCGGTGCGGGCGAGGAGCCGGAGCCGATCGCCCCGGACATCCTCATCCAGCCGGCCGGCGGCGACGGGGACGCCGCCCTGGACGCGGCGCTGAAGTTGCTCGCCGCTTCCCATTAAGCATTGCACCTTCGCGGCTTGCATGCCATCGTATGCGGATCGCCAAAGCATTGTCCTGCGTGGGAGCCTGTGTTGATCTGCCTGGAAGAACGATTTCGCCCGCCGTACCTCGCCCGCCCGTGGCGGCGCGACCTGCTGTGCGTGGGCATGTTGGCCGTGCTGGCGGCGCTGTTGCTGCCGGTGTACAACGCCGGCGGCGACCGCTACATCAGCGACGTGGCGGGCGTGCTCGTGTCTCCCTATCTGTTGGTTTCGCTGGGCTTTCTGCTGGCGCTGCGGCAAGGCGCGCTGGACCTGAGCGTGTGGGCCGTGATGGCCGCGGCCGGGCTGGCGGCGGCCGGGCTCATCCAGGCCGGTTTCTCCCCGGGCTGGGCGATGCTGGCGGCCGTGGCGCTGGGGGCCGGCATCGGCGCCGTGCAGGGCGCGCTGGTGGCGGGGCTGCGCCTGCCGGCGGGGCTGGTGACGCTTCTGATGGCGGTGCTGATCGTCTGGGCCTGCGGGCGCCTGGTTGCGGGGCGAGAGGTCTCCGTGCCGGATTCCACCTTCGACCAGTGGCATCTGCGCGGCACGGCCGCACAGGAGGTGCATTCCGCCACGGGCGAGGTGCGCCAGGAACTGGTGCGGACGGACCTGCCGATGATCTACACGTGGATCGCCCTGGTGGTGGGCCTCTACACCGCGACGATGCTGGTGCTGATGTTGGTGGACATGCGGCAGGTCGCCCGCGCGCGCCTGCACGGCCGCCGGGCCTTGCCGCCCCGCGTGCGCCCGCGACTGTTCGCCGTGTTGTGCGCTTCGGGGGCGTTGGCGGCGGCGGGCGGGGCGGTGTGGCTGCTGGCGGTCGGCCGGACGCCGGTGCCCACGCGCATCGTCGGAGACCTGCGCGTCTGCGCGGCGGCGGTGCTGGCCGGAGGGCTATTCCTGGGTGGGCGGTCCCGCACGCTCATCGCGGGCATCCTGCTGCCGCCGGCGCTGCTGGTGGCCACGGCATGGCAGCAGAACGTGCTGCCGAGCCTTCTCGGCGGCTACGACGCCCATGTGCTGCTTCTGGTCGGCATGGCCGCCACGGTGCAGGCGATATGGGCCCTGGCGAGCAACCCCACGCAACCCAGGCAAACGGGCCTGCTGCTCGCCGCGACGGCCGGCGCGGGCGGTGTGCTTCTGACGGCCGGAACGGCCTGGGCGCCGTATCCGGCGTGGCTCGTGCTGGGCGGGCTGGGCATCGCCCTCTGGGCCGCGGGGGTCGCCCTCGCCGCGGGCGCCGAGGCGCTGCGGGCAATGCGAGGCGCACAGCCGTAGCGCATCTCGCGGACCGCCCGCGGGATCAGTTCCCGCCGCGCTTCTCGGCCGGCCCGGCGTCGCCGTCCTTCTCCTGGGCGGGCGCGTTTGCGGCGGTTCCGGGTACCTCCTTTGCGACGGACAGCACGATATTCCGCATGATCTCGTAGGCCGAGCCGAGATCCTGCTCGCCCGCGCCGCTGTCGTAACCGTCCAGGCCATGGCTCGGGTAGCCGACCAGCCCGGCGGTGAGATCTTCGGTGCTGTAGATCACCCGCGGCTTGCCGTCCGGGCCGACGATCGCCTGGAGGTTCGGGGCCTTGGACCCGCCAAGCTTCTTTCTCGTGAGCCGGCGGTAGCGGACCTGTTCGATCTTCGCGCCTTCCATCTGAAACAGCGGGCTTAGTCCGGACATCGGGCGGAGATGCTCCCGCCCGAACAACTCGTCGATCATCGCCTCGGCCGACTGGGCGAAGGCCTTGCCGCCGCCGAAGGCGCCGCCCGCCACGTCGATCACCAGCAGCCCGCCGCCGGCGACGAACTGCTTCAGCCCGGCCTGGTCCGCCGCGGAGAGCTTGAAGGCGCCCGTGCCGGTGAGCGTGGCAATCTGCGCGCCGCTTTCCGGCAGCTTGGCCGCCTCGACGGGCCCGGTCACGTCCAACTTCAGCTTGAAATCCCGCAGCAACAGGCGGGAGAGCCGTTCATGGGCCAGCGGCTCCGGGTTGGCGTTGCCGGCGTGTGCGACGCGGACGAGCTTCGCCGTCTTGGTCGGCTCGACGCCGGTGGGCTGCTCCGGCCAGAGGCTCACGCCTCGGCTGCGGAGGCTCTTGTCCGTGATGTAGAGGAAGATGTTGGCGGCCACGTCGAAGGAGTTCTTGCCGAGCGCCATCCGCTGGAGTTGCCAGTCCTTGGCGAGGTCTTCATCCGTGTGAATGACGAGCGGACGAATGCCGTTGGAGATCATCTCCAGCTTCGGCTTGCCGGCCAGGGTAAAGTGCAGGCTGTAGAGCTCGTGCGTGCCGGGGACCGGCGTGAGCTCATACTCGGGGAACATCTTCTTGTAGGCGTCGCGGATCTTCCGGCGGAACACGCCGCCGTCGCACTCGGTGACGCTGAGGATCGTTCCTCCCTGCCAGACGAACTGCCGCAGCTTGGCGATGTCCTCGTCGGAAAGGTCGAGCTGCTTGGAGCCGGAGAGGTAGAGGATGGGCGCGTCGTGCCACTCGCGGACCGGCGCCTTGAGGTTGATGACCTGCCAGTTGACGGTGGTCTCGAAGGTGCGGCCGATCCACCGGCTGAGCGTGGCCATGTCGCGCGGTCGGTTGTTCCAGTCGCCGTCGAACTGGAGCTTATTGAACAGCACGGCGTGCTGCCCGCGGATGAGGAACAGCAGCGCGTAGGATGTGGACACCACATCTCCGTACTTGCCGCTCCACGAGCCGTCCTCCTTCTGCTCATTCAGCATGTACTGGGCGCCCATTTTGTACCAGTCGGCCTTGCCGAAGTACTTGAGCCCGCTGGCCAGCGCCACGCGCTCCACGCCGTAGAGGTAGTAATAATGCCCGCCGTTACCGAGCTTGGCGCGGGGGTCCATCGTCATCTCGAAGTTGCGGTCCAGCCAGTTCAGCGACCGCTCGATGGGGGCGAACTCCGCCTGAACGTTGCAGTTGCCGAACCCGTCGAAGAACAGGTTGTCGAAGCACACGTACAGGCTCGCGGCGCCGGCGGTGACCATCGTGGCGGTAGTGGCGCCCTTTGGGTTGTAGCCCCAGCCGCCATCGGCGTGCTGCGTGCTGTTCCAATGCTTGATGACGGCCCACCAGTAGTCCTTGGGGATCTCCAGGTTCGCCTGCGCGCCGCCCCAGACCCCCAGCAGGCCGTACTGGCTGCAGGAGTTGTCGCCCTTGCTTTTGCCGTCTCCCTTGGCGTCGTATCCATAGCTGCCGTCCTGGGTCGACGTGACGAGAACCTCCACGTCGCGGCGGAGCGGGGCGAGCCACTTCGCGTTCTGGCGGGAAGCCAGGTAGAAGGCCTGGCAGCGAAGGCCCAGGGAGTACGTCTTCTCCGAAGGCTTCTCCGCCAGAAACGTCAAGCCCTTGCTGACCTGCTCGTCCTGGGCGGAGACGCCCGAGGCCAGCAGGGCGTAGGTGGCGATGGCCGTGCCCCCGGTGGGGTATGCTTTGTCCCGTTCGCCGCCCGCGCTCCAACGGCCGTCGGGCTTCTGCTGCTTGCGAAGGTACTCGATGCCCCGCTCGATGGCCTGCTGGACGGCCGCGTCGGAGAACGGGATTGGCTCTTTGTTCTTCGGCTGGGCCCACAGGGCCCCGGCCGAAGCGGCGACGGTAAGCACGATGAGTATCACTTGGTTGTGCATGATGGCTCCGTTGGCTTCGCTGCCCATCTGTCCAGACCCGCACGAGGCCGGATTGTTTGCCTTCGCATAGTCTACCGCATGCGGCCGGTTGTCCCAAGCCCATCGTCACGCCGGTCGCGCGGTTGCAAACAGGCCGCCGCCGGGATATCCTCCGCCATTCGGTCGAGAGCGTGGAGGCCGCCGCCGGATGCGCGGCGGACGTGCCGCCCACTCCAGGCTCTCAACCGGTACCTCTAACCTGCTTCGCGAGGCCGTCATGCGCACCAGCCAGCTACTGATCCCCACCACGCGGGAAGTTCCGGCCGAGGCCGAGATTCCCTCCCACCAGCTCATGATCCGCGCGGGATTCATCCGCAAGCTCGCCAGCGGCGCCTACACGTACCTGCCGCTCGGCTGGCGGGTGCTGCGGAAGATCATGGCTATCGTCCGCGAGGAAATGGACGCGGCCGGCGCGCAGGAGATTCTCCTGCCGGCCGTGCAGCCGATGGATTTGTGGCGGCGGACCGGCCGGGACGTGGACTACGGCCAGACGATGGCGCACTTCACCGACCGCCACGGCCGGGAGAACGTGCTGGCCCCCACGGCCGAGGAAGTGGTCACCTTCGTCGCCGCCCAGGAGATCAAGAGCTACAAGCAGCTCCCGATCAACCTGTACCAGATCAGCTTCAAGTTCCGCGACGAATTCCGGCCGCGGTTCGGCGTGCTGCGCAGCCGCGAGTTCATCATGAAAGACGCCTACAGCTTCAACGCCACGCCCGAGAGCCTCGCCGAGACGTACCGGGCGATGTACGAGGCGTACCAACGCATCTTCGACCGCTGCGGCGTGCCGTACGTGATCGTCGAGGCGGAAACCGGCGAGATGGGCGGCAGCGGCAGCCACCAGTTCACCGTGCCGTGCGACAACGGCGAGGACGTGATCGTCTACACGGAAGATGGCTCCTACGCGGCGAGCATCGAGAAGGCGGAGACTGACGAGCGCCCGCATGACCTCACCGGCGAGCCGACCGGCGAGTTGGAGAACGTCGCCACGCCGGGCGTCACGAGCGTGGAGGACGTGATCGGCTTCTTCAAGAAGCAGCTTAAGACAAAGCTCAAGCCCGAGAACATGCTCAAGACGCTCGTCTGCCGGGCCGCGTACGCCGAAGACGCGGCCGAGGGCGAGGCCGGCCCGGAGTGGGTGGTGGCCGTGGTCCGCGGCGACCACGAACTGAACGAGGAGAAGCTCCTCTGCGCCGTGCGCGGCAAGCACCCGGCCACGCTGGGCGTGCGGATGGCGGACGAGCAGGAGGCGAAGGGGCGGGGTTTCGCCGTGGGCTTCGTTGGCCCGCACGTGAATGTTCCGTGCCTGATGGTCGTGGACCCGGACGCCGCACAGGGCGGCTTCTGGGTGACCGGCGGCAACGCGACAGACACCCACGCGAAGCACTTCAACTGGCGGCGCGACGTGCGGGACCACGCGGGCGCCGAGAATGTTCTCGTGGCGGACATCCGCAACGCCATAGACGGCGACACGCACGGCGGCAAGCCCCTGCGGTTCAAGCGCGGCATCGAGGTCGGGCAGGTGTTCCAGCTCGGCACGAAGTACACCCGCAAGCTGGACTGCACGTTCCTGGACGAAGCCGGCGCCAGCCGCCCATGCCTGATGGGCTGTTACGGCATCGGCGTCAACCGCATCTTCGCCAGCGCCATCGAGACCGGCCACGACGAGAACGGCTGCATACTGCCGGCGGCAATCGCGCCGTTCGAGGTGCTGGTGGTTCCGCTCAACAACGACAGCGAGCCGGTGACCGCCGAGGCGGAGCGGATTTATTCCGAGCTGAAGGCGGCCGGCGCGGACGTGCTGATCGACGACCGCGACGCCCGGCCGGGCGTGAAATTCAAGGATGCGGACCTGATCGGCTTCCCGCTTCGCATCGTCGTCGGCGACCGCGGGCTCAAGGACGGCGCCGTGGAGATCAAGCGGCGCACTGACGAAGAGCCGATCTGCGTGCCTGTAGCGGACGCCGTGGCCGAGGCGCTGAGAATGCTTGGCGACCTCAGGTGAGAAGAGAGGTCTTGAGTTCGTTCTACACGGAACACAACGCTCCGCATGGGCGGACGTCAGAACCGCCAGCGCGAGCGGCTCCTTAACGGCGTCGCCAAACGCCGGCGGCTCCATCGGACGCCATGGCTCGCAAACGAAACAACCTGCTCGACTTCCTTGCCTACCTGCTCATGCGGACGGCCGAGACGGTGCTGCTGGTCGGCGGCTGGCCGATGGCCTACGGCCTGGCCCGCGCGGCCGCGTGGGTGCTCTGGAAGGTCGACCGCCGCCACACCCGCCGCGCCCTGGGCCACCTGGAACGGAGCTTCCCCCACTGGCCGGAGGCCCGCCGCCGGCACGTGGCGCGGGAGAGCATCCGCCACATGGTGTGCATGGGGATGGAGTCTCTGCTCACCACGCGGCTGATCCGCGTCTACACGTACAAACGATACATCCGCCTGGTGAACATGGGCGGGGCCATCCGCCTGATGGTCGACCGCAACCGCCCGGTGATCCTCGTCACCGGGCACTTCGGCAACTGGGAGGTGGCCGGGTATGTCGCCGCCGCGGTGGGGCTGCCGACGGCCACCGTCGCCCGGCACATCGACAACCCGTTCGTCCACGAGCACATCCTGGGCGTGCGTCAGCGGCACGGACAGCGCATCATAGACAAGAAGGGCGCCGCCGGCCCCGCGGCCGAGGTGATGGAAGCCAACGGCGGGCTGACGCTCGCGGGAGACCAGGACGGCGGGCGGCGCGGCGTGTTTGTAGACTTCTTCGGTCGGCCGGCCAGCACGTATAAGAGCATCGCCCTGCTGGCGATGGCGTACGAAGCGCCGATCTGCGTGATCTACTCGCTGCGGAAGGGCGAGGAGTATCGCTTCGACATGGGCTGCTGCCGGATCATCCGCCCGGAGGAATGGGCGGGCCGGGCCGACGCGATGCGCTGGATCACGCGGGAGTACACCCAAGCCATCGAGCAGGTGGCCCGCCGCGAGCCGGAGCAGTATTTCTGGGTGCACCGGCGCTGGAAGAACCGCCCGCCGGGCGAAGAGCGCGGCCCGGACGGAATCGCCTGAGAGAAACGAATGGCCGTCAGACGCTCCAATATTCAGAACATCGGCGAGTACCTGGCCCTGCGCCTCTTCGAGATGATCGTGCACATGTTCGACGTGCGGGCCAGCTACGTCACCATGCGCCTGCTGGGAGACGCGGTGTGGTTCTTCACGAAGCGCCACCCCCGACGGGCCATCGAGCACCTGCGGCGCAGCTTCCCGGACTGGCCGGAACGGAAGGTCCGCCGCGTGGCGCGGCAGTCGATCCGCTCCACGGCGCTGCTGCTGCTGGAGATGCTCTACACCCGGCGGCAACTCAGCCGCATGACCTGGCGGCGGCACGTGCGGCTGCACAACATGCAGGAAACCGTCCGGCTGCTGGTGGAGCGCAAGAAAGGCGTGGTGCTGGTGACCGGACACTTCGGCAACTTCGAGGTCATCACCTACATGATGGCGACCATCGGCATCCCCACGTATTCCGTCGCACGCCGGCTGGACAACCCGCTGCTGGACGAGCACCTGATCGCCTCGCGAGAGAAGACCGGGCAGGTGATCATCTCCAAGTCCGGCGCCACGGCCGAGGCGCCGCGCCTGCTGGAAGAAAAGCAGGCCGTCGGCTTCGTGGCCGACCAGGACGCCGGGCGCAAGGGGATTTTCGTGGACTACTTCGGCCGGCCGGCGAGCACGTATAAGTCTTTCGGACTGCTGGCGATGGAGTACGATGTGCCGGTGGTCATCGGCTACGGCCGGCGCCTGGGAGAGCGATACGCCTTTGAGGTGGGCGTCGAACGGGTGATCCACCCGCAAGAGTGGAAAGGCCGCGATGACCCGCTCCGCTGGCTCACGCAGGAGTATACGCACTCGCTGGAGAACGTGGTGCGCCGCTGGCCGGAGCAGTACTTCTGGGCCCACCGCCGCTGGAAGCACCGCCCCAAGGGCGAGCCGCCGGCGGAGGATGGAATCGCGTGAAATGCGGCGGGGCGGATTCGGAATGCGGAATGGTCGTGGGCCTGTGAGAGCGGATGGCTAAACGAAGCAACAAGGCGTTCGACTATGCGGTCTATCTGGCCCTGCGGCTGGTGGAGACGCTCATCCACACGCTGCCGCTGGAGACCAGTTACGGCCTGGCGCGGCGGCTCGGCGATGCGCTGCACCGCTTCGACCGCCGCCACCGCGACCGCGCGGCCGACCACATCCGCCAGAGCTTTCCCGAATGGGAGGAAGCCCGCGTGCAGGACGTCTGCCGCGGGGCCATGCGCAACATGATCTACCTGGGCCTGGAGGCCCTGCTCACCCGCCGTCGCATCACCAAGGTGAGATGGCGCAAGTACTTCCACGTGAGCGCCGCGGCCGAGGCCCTCCGGATGGCCACCGAGCGCAAGGGCCCGCTGATCTTCCTCACCGGGCACCTGGGCAACTTCGAGGTCACCGGGCACACCATGGCCCTGCTGGGCTACCCCGGCGTGGCGCTGGCCCGCCGGCTGGACAACCCGTACCTCGACCGGCACCTGATCGACTTCCGCGAGGCCGCCGGCCAGAAGATCGTGGACAAGCGCGGCGCCATGGAAGCCGTGCCGAAGGTCCTGGCCGATGGCGGCATCGTCAGCATCATCGCCGACCAGGACGCCGGGCCGAAAGGCGTGTTCGTGGACTTCTTCGGCCGGCCGGCCAGCACATACAAGTCCTTCGGGCTCATGGCGATCCGCTACGACGCGCCGATCATCGTGGGCTTCGGCCACCGCATCGGCGAGCGGTACGAGTTCGAGCTGATCTGCCAGAAGATCATCCGGCCGGAGGAGTGGGCGCACCAGGCCGACCCGCTGCACTGGATCACGCGGGAGTACACCCGGGCGCTGGAGAACGCCGTCCGCCTCTCGCCGGAGCAGTACTTCTGGGTCTACCGGCGGTGGAAGAGCCAGCCGCGAGAAAAGGGCAGAGGGTAAGGCATTCCGCTGGAATCCGGTTGCCGCCTTCCGGTGGCGGCGACCCACATGCCGCGGGGGTTCACCCTACGCGCGGCGCCGTCGCCTCGACCCATGCTACTCGACCCTTGCTACTTGGCCCTTGCCCCATCACCCGCTTCTTCCCCCGCGAAGCAAGACTCGATGAACAGCTCCAGCGGCCCGGTCGCCACGCAGATGCTCGTGTCGGCCGCGCCGTAGTAGAGTTTCACTTCGCCGTCGTCCTCGACCACCGCCCCGCTGGCGAACACCACGTTGCCCACGTCGCCGATGCGCTCGTACTCCTCGCGCGGGCTCAGCAGCGGTATCAGGCTCCGTCCGAGCAGCTTGGCGGGGTTGTCCAGGTCCAGCATGGCCGCCCCCGCGCGGTAGATCGGCCCGGCGGAGGTCATCTTCACGCCGTGGTAGATCTCCAGCCAGCCGCGGTCGGTGCGGATCGGCGGGCAGGACGCACCGATCCGGTAGCTGTCCCAGTACCGCGCCCGCGGCGGGAAGGCCCGCTCGCTGCGGCCCCAGTGGATCAGGTCCGGCGAGTAGGACACCCAGATGCTGCCCACACCGTTGCCGAACGGCCGGTCCAGCCGGGCGTAGAGGCCGTTGATCTTCTCCGGGAACAGCACGCCGTCTTTGTTGCCGGGGCCGGAGACCACCCCCATCCGCTCGTAGTGCTGGAAGTCTTCCGTGCGGGCCAGGGCAATGTAATGCCCGTAGCGCGAGCAGGCGGTGTACATCACGTAGTACACCCCGTCGATTCGCGTGATGCGCGGGTCTTCGATGCCGTTTTCTTCCCACAGGGCCCACGGCCCTTCGAGGGCGGGGGTCATCACCGGCTTGCGGTCCACCTCGAAGTGCAGCCCGTCGCCGCTGCGGGCCAGGGCGAACACCGAGTAGCCCTGCAGCCCCTCGACGCGCACGAGCATGATGTACCGGCCGTCCGCCTTCACCGGCGTGCAGTTGAACACCGTGTTGCAGCGGAACGGCACATCGTCCAACGTGAGGATCGGGTTGCGCTCCCAGCGGTGCAGCAGGTCTCTTCCGGTGCGAGGCGGCATGTCAGAAGGCCCTCCCGTTCTTGCAGATGGCCACCACTTCCTCGACGGGCACGGCGCCCATGCAGATGCAACTGTCCGACGCGCCGTAGTACACGCGCAGTTCGCCGTCTTCGCTCAGCAGGGCCCCGCAGGAGAAAATCACGTTCGGGATGTCGCCCACGCGCTCGTACTTCTCGCGCGGGGAGAGGATCGGTATGTTCGAGCGGTGCAGAACCTTCCAGGGCTCTTGGCGGTCCAGCACGGCCGCGCCCAGCCGCACCAGCGGCCCGGCGGAGGTGATCTTCTCTCCGTAGTACAGCAGCAGCCAGCCTTCTTCGATGGCGATGGGCGGGGCGGCGGCGCCGATGCGGTCGGAATCCCAGTAGCCGCCGCGCGGCGCCATGACCACCCGCGGCGTGCCCCAGAACGCCAGGTCCGCCGAGAAGCTCATCCAGATGCTGTTGGCCGCGTTGGGGCGCTCCAGCAGCGCGTAGCTCCCGTCGAACTTCGCCGGAAACAGGGCCCCGTTCTTGACGTCCGGCTGCGTGACGCACCCGAGCCGCTCGACGGACTGGAAGTCTCGCGTGCGGGCCATCGCCAGCCGCAGGCCCATTTCAGACTCCGCCAGGTACACCACGTAGTAGCAGTCGTCCAGGAAGGTGATGCGCGGGTCGCGGATGCTGAGGCTCTCATAGGGCGAGGGCGAATCGTCCGGGCTCATCAGCGGCCGGTCTTCGACGGTGAAGTGCGTTCCGTTGTAGCTGTGGGCCTTGTAGATGCCGCTGCGGCCTTCCAGGCTCTCCACCGTCAGCAGCAGCAGGTGCTCGGCACCCACGCGGACCACGCCGGCGTTCCAGATGTCCGAGCAGCGCCCCGGAATGTCATGGATGTTGATGAGCGGATTGTGCGGCGAGCGGACAATGATGTCGTTGTCGGCACGGATCGGCATCGGAAACCTTTCCTGCTGCGCCCCGCCGCGGAGAAGAACGCGCGGAGCGCCCTGTGGCGGGTGTCTGATCTGCTATCGGCACATTCCGCCCGCGGGTCCACAAACCCTTGGAGGAACTCCCCTTTGCCCGCGGGGCGAACGCATTCTCGATTGCCGGCCCTTCCGGGGCGTTGTCCGGCCCGGAGGGCCGGCAAGCGGGTAGCCGGAGGCGAAAGCCTCCGGGATTGGGCCTCTTTGGGATCAGAGGCCCGACGGGCCGAAAGAAGGCCCATTTCACCTTCGAGGCTCCGATTCTTTAGACGCCCTTCACCGGAGCCTGACGGCTCCGGCTAAATCCTTGCCGGGCCTTCGGCCCGCAAGACAGCCCCCTCCCGCGCGATCCGACGCGAACGTGTTTTGGCAGGTCACACACGACTTTGCGATTGCCCTGCGCCCTGCCCTTGCCCGCCCATAAGCTACTCCGGCCGGCGCACGACCACGGCGTCGACGGCGAGGTCTCCCAGGCGCTGCCACTTGGCCGTCAGCGCGGCGATGACCATGCCCACAAGGTGCCAACTCATGCCGTCGATCACCCGCAGAAGGTTCCGCGCGAGAGACCGCACAAAGCCGCACCGCCGCAGGTCCGGGCGAAGCACGCGGAGGCCCAGCAGCCACTTGCCGGGCGTCCAACCCCAATACGCCTCCATCAAGATAAAGGCGAGCGGCGCCAGGATCAGCCACACGACCGTCACGAGCACTGTCTGGATGGCCAGGGCCCACAGGCTGTCGAAGTCGAGCGGGGCCGCCAACGCCCCCCCCATGCGCCAAAGAAGGTACGCGCCCAGCGGCGCCGCGAAGACAACCGCGTCCACGCCGAGCGCGACGCCCCGCCGCAGAGGCGAGGCGAAGCGAACTTTGCCCATGGGCGTATCCAGGCTGCGCAGCTTGTTGCACCGCATGGCGAGGCTGAAGCACAGCGCCGCCAGCAGGGCCATCGCCGGGCGGACCACACGCGGCGCCCAGGAGTAGCGCCGATATGCCTCGTTCAGGCCAACCGTGCCGTCTGTCCGCCAGCGAGAGACCGCCTCCCCCTCCCGCACGAGCAAGACCTCCGTGCCCAGCGGCAGAATGCGACGCAGCAGCACCACCTCCCCCGCACGTCCGGTGGCGCACACCCCCAGCCCCACGTCCAGGCTGATCGGCAAGGAGAAGAACTCCTCCCATCCGTCACCCGTCTCGCGGAAGCCGAGCAGGGACGCCTGGCCGTCCTTCCTGCCATGCACGTAGACGACCGGCTGTCCGTCCAGCACAATCGCCTTCCATTGTCCGCCGCAGGCGACCACCGGCGTCCATGCTTCCTCGCCCGGCGGCGGCTCGACCGGGACACCTTCGTGGTAGTAGAGCGAATCGAGCACCGGCTTGATGAACACGTGCAAGTCCCCGTTGTGCTGGAATGCGGCGATATCTTCGCCGTGGAACTCGCGCAAGGCCCCGTGCAGCAAAATCCGGAACGTGGCGACCTGCTCCCACCGGCCTTCCTCCAACACACGCAGGCAGTGCCCTTGGGCCTGCTGCTCAATGACGGCCGGCTTGCCGTTCCACAGGAAAGGCCGACTGGAAAGGTTCAGCGAGTCCTTCTCCACCACCGGCGTCAGCGCGCCTTGGGCATACTTCCACACCCGCCCGCCGGAGGCGACAACCCACAGGTGCTCTTCCCCGCCCAGCAGAAGCGGAGCGGCCACGTCGATCTCGGCCACCTGTTGCGGGGCGGAGCCCTCCTCCAACGGCAGGCGGAGCAGCCGGGTTCGGACACCCTTCCTCCAGACGCCTTCCGTCTCGGCGTACCACACGGCCCCTTCATGCACGGCGGCGTTGTTGATCTGGTGGCCGGTCAGCTCCACCGCGCCGAGGATGCCGCCGGGGGTGAACACCATCCCGGCGATCCACGGTCCGATGCGCATCGCCGCGAAGAACAGCAGCCCTAGCAGCACGGCAATGAGAATCATCCGCGATCGCTGCTCCGCGCTGGCGTAACCGGCCGGTGCGCGGGCGTGCGCCTGTGGCGGAACGCCGCTCGGAGGGGGCGGCGCGGGCGGGCCGGCCGGAACCGCGGGCGGTTGGTTATCTGGCATCCCCGTCATGGCCGGAATGCTACCGCGCGGCGGACGGGGCGTCCAGCCGGAGAGCCGCGGCACGCGCATCACCTGCCCGGCGGTTCGTACGGCTCCACGTGCACGACGGCCTCGACCACGTCGCAGTCGGAGTCCAGCACGCCATGCTTCACGGCCCCCGCGATCTCATGCCCTTCACACACCGTCAGCTCCGGGTCCACGAAGATATGCACGTCCATCGCCACCTGCCCGCCCACCTGCCGGGCGCGGAAGGCGTGGTAGCCGCGCACGCCGGGCGTCTGGGCCACGATGCGCTTGATGCACGCCAGCCTCTCGTCGGATGGGGCGCTGTCCACCAGCTCGGACGCGGACTTGCGCAGGATCCGCACGGCCGTCACCGCCAGGAACGCCGACAGCACGGCCGCGGTGAGCGGGTCCAGCAGGGCCCAGTCTCCGCCGCCGATCATCGCGGCGCCCAGCCCGGCCGAGGCCGCGACGGACGTCACCGCGTCGGATCGGTGGTGCCAGGCGTTGGCCACCAGCGAGGCGTCCTTCTCCCGCCGGCCGACGCGCCGCGTGAGCCGGAAGAGCGCTTCCTTCAGCGGGATGGACACCAGCGCCAGCACCAGCGGCATGCCGAAGGAGCCCGTCGGCGGGCGAAACTGCCGCAGCGAGTGAATGGCCTCGTACAAAATGTAGCCCGCCGCCAGCAGGAGCATGGCGCCGACGATCATCGCCACCAGCGTGCTGACGCGCCGGTGGCCGTAATGGTGGCAGCCGTCGGCTGGCTTGGCGGAGACGCGCAGCCCCGCCAGCACCGCCACGTCCGAGACCATGTCCGAGGCGCTGTGCAGGCCGTCGGCGAGGATCGTCTGACTGCCGAAGAGAAGCCCGGCGGCGACCTTCGCCCCGGCCAGGCCGACGTTCACGCCCAGGCCGAGCCACGTCACGCCGCGCGGCGTCAGGAGTGTATGGTGTTCGGCCTCCATCGTGGTCAGTACCGCACGCCGAAGCCGGCGAAACCGCCGGACGCCGGGGCCTTCTGTTGCGTGACGTTGCGTATGTGGCCGGCCATGCGGCTTTGGAGCTCTTCAAGGAACGCGTCGATCTCACGGGCCTCGCCCTCGGCCACGCACTGCACGCGGCCGTCCGGCAGGTTCCGCACGTAGCCGGTCACGTCGAAGCCGCCGGCCGTGCGGCGGGCCGTCCAGCGGAAGCCCACGCCCTGCACGTTGCCGGAGAAATGCACGATGCGCTGTTCATTGGCCATGGCGTTAATCCCGCGGGAATTCTATGTACTGCGGCCGTCGCTCACAACGGCGAGGTGCGGCATGGGGCACGGAATCCCTTGCCCGAGTTATCTCATGCCCGTGTGGGGCAGGCTCCATGGGGCGCCACGGGCGCGTCCCCACGCCCGTAAATGCCTCTTGGCCCGCGCCGGCCGCGATTTTGCACACAAGAACCGGGCTCTATTGGGGTTGGCGGCCTGTCAGGAAGCCCGCTGGGCGGCGCGGCTGCGCAGGTACGCGTCGATGAAGTCCTGGATGTCGCCGTCCAGCACGCGGTCTGTGTGGGGGCTCTTGCGTTCGGTGCGCTCGTCTCTGACCAACTGGTAC
>Ga0102959_1000131_pt1 | contig 24279 bp, 17 predicted proteins | sample SalPonF2_B_D2_MG_FD_84520 | JGI IMG/M metagenome (GOLD analysis project Ga0102959, IMG submission 84520) | Salt pond soil microbial communities from South San Francisco under conditions of wetland restoration - Salt Pond MetaG SF2_B_D2_MG ...
TATAATCAACGGGTATTATCCTTTTTGCCATTTCACGCAGCCGAGCAGCGCAGAAAAAGAGGGAATAGCGCGAGGACTGTCTGAGCCACTGCAAGTGGCGAGTTTCGCAGCGCCCTGATTTTTAGTGCAGTACCCCTTGTATGGTGTTTTTTTATAAAGAAACAATCAATAAAGTAATTCAGTGAAGGTCGAAGCCAATAATGGAGAATCTAACTCCGAAATTAATCGAAGCGGCCCCACTGGAAATTTTTTTAGTGAACAAATTTAACATAGCTTTTTCGGTAAAACAGTAATGTTGTGGAAGAGAAGGTCTACCCCTTGGGCTTCGAGCCCGTCCTTGAGTGTCTTCCTTCCACCAGGTTTAAGTCGAGGAATAACGTGGTGCATTGACACCGTATGTCACAAGGCTGATGATTCCTGGTAATTTTAAACATATTTATCGAAAAGGAGTTTCCATGCAACAGTATTATTTAGGTGGTGATGTGAGTAAAGGCTATTCCGACTTTGTCATTCTCGATAGCCAAAAACGGCGTGTTGAGGAAAACTTCCAGTTGGATGATACCATTGTTGGTCATAGTTTTCTGTATGATCGACTCCTCATTTTTTTTGAGGAACATCCTGACGCGGAACTTTGTGCGGCGGTAGAAAGTACCGGCGGCTATGAAAACAACTGGTACAACACATTACGTAAATTTCAGAGTTCGTTAAACATCAAAACAGCTCGCCTCAATCCAGCAGGAGTTTGCAAGAACAATGAGGCAGGCCTGAAAAGAGTCATCACGGACAAAATCAGCGCCCAAGGTGTTGCCGAATATTTAATCGCCCACCCTGAAAAGGTGATGTATCAACAACAAGACTATTGGGCAAGTCTTCGGAAACAATGGTCTTTCATTAAGATGTTAACCAAGCAAAGCACACAGCTATTAAACCAGCTTGAATCCCTGCTTTATAGCACGAATCCTGAAATATTAAAGTACTGCCAGGACGGTATGCCCGCCTGGGTTTTCAAACTGTTGAAACAATATCCGACCGCTGCAAAGTTAAGCAAGGCCAGGGCAACATCGGTGGCACGTATTCCGTATATATCCATAAGTCGTGCCAAAGAACTGGTGGCCAGTGCCAAAACAAGTGTTGCATCTACCACAGACACCATTACAGGGCAGCTGATCAGTGCTACTGTCGGCCAGATCCAGCACCTCCAAAAAACCATCAGAGCGCAGACAAAAATCATGGCTGCGGAATGTACTCTTCAGGAAGTCGAACTCCTAAAAACATTCACAGGAATAGGAGATTACTCCGCCATCGGCTTGATGCTCGAAATACAGGCTGTCGAACGTTTCACGACCACAAAAAAACTGGCATCTTTCTTTGGCCTTCATCCTGTTTATAAAATCAGCGGAGACGGGGCCGGTGGCTTTCGCATGAGCAAGAAGGGCAGGAAAGAGCCAAGAAGAATCTTATTCATGGTGGCAATGTCCGCGATTAACTCGAACTCTCTTATCCGTGATCTCTACCAAAAACATGTTGAAAACGGTATGAAAAAAATGACGGCCATAGGTCTATGCATGCATAAAATACTCAGGATTATTTACGGCATGTTGAAGAACAATACTCCGTTTAATCCTGAAATAGACCTGAAAAACAGGGAAAGAACTTCCGAGCAACCGCAGAAGGAAAGAAAGGACAAAAGTCGCCGGTATCAGGATTTTGATGCGAATGCGCCGATATCGGGGCGGCAAAAGAAGAAGAGAGCGGAACGGAAGCTGTCCCAAAACGCTGTTAGCGTTGAGTGCGGGATCTGTACCCCCGTTCCACAACTTTCTTCATAACCAAGAATCGAAAAGCTGTAAAGTTTTACCGAATTATCAAAGAACAATTTTATGTAAATGGGGCATTACATCCCCACAAAATTAACTTGACTTTCCCCGGAATAACTCAAGGGGGTATAAACTTCGGGCAGTCCGACTATGTCGGACCAAGTGAGTGGCTGTTCGTTATAAAGAAAAAAATTTTTATTCTCCCTGCAGCATTGCCGTGGCCTTAGCCACATCAGCCTTGCAGCCAATAAAAAGCGGCACACGTTCGTGCAGCTCTGTTGCCTTTATGCCGAGGATGCGCTGCTTGCCGTCTGTTGCCGCACCACCTGCCTGCTCAACAATAAAGGCCAGCGGGGCCGCCTCGCACAGCAGCCTGAGCTTACCATGCGGCTTGTGAGGGTCCTGGCTGTCTGCCGGATACATATAGATGCCGCCGTAGAGAAGATTGCGATGAAAGTCAGCCACTAGGGCACCTATGTACCTGGCGCTATATGGTTTCCCGCGCTCATTTTTAGATGATTTAAAATAGTTGACCACGGCCCTGGTGCGTTCATCCCAGTACTCGGTATATCCTTCATTGACCGAATAGATTGCACCCCTCTCTGGCATGGTGATATTCTGATGCGAGAGCAAAAATTCGCCTACAGACGGATCAAGGGTAAAACCATGCACCCCTTTGCCGGCGCTATATACCAGCATGGTGCTGGAGCCATAAAGGAAATATCCTGCCGCCACTTGTTCGTAGCCGTAGCGCAGGAAATTGTCCAGGCTGGACAAGCCCTCCTTTTCTATTTTTCGGTGGATGGAGAAAATGGTGCCGATACTGGCATTGGCATCGACATTGGAGGATCCGTCCAGGGGGTCAAAAGCTAAAACATAACTGCCCTTGGGCATATTGTCAGGTATATTAATTATATCGGAATTTTCTTCGGAAGACATGGCGTAGAGAAGGCCGGAACGTTCCATTCTGTGTATGAGTGCCTGGTTGGCAAACTCATCAAGCTTAAGGACTTTTTCACCCTGTACGTTGACATCGCCTGTCATCCCGAGGATGTCTGCCAGGCCGGCCTTGTTCACCTCCCTGGAAATAAGTTTGGCGCTGATGATCAGTTCGCTGAGCAACCGGGTAAACTGTCCGGAAGCTGCGGGGCATTCATCCTCGCACAGCAGCAGATGTTCTGTGATGGTAGTGCCAAGCCTGTAACTCTGATTGGCGCGTTGAATTTCAGTTGGCTGCATTGCAGGCCTCCTTGTGGCATTAGCAGGTCAAATGGAAACAGCCTGCCAGTTTTTTTTTGCCTGTCATCTGGTTATAGATTTCAACAGCCTTGGGACTTCTCAAGGCAATAAATTCGATATTGGTGGCTGCCAGATATTCCTGCAGCTCATCAGAGGGTCGCATCACGCCCATGGCCCCGGTGCCGCAGATAATAATTTCCGGCCCTGTTGCGAGAAGTTCAGCAAGGTCATCTGTTGCAAGCACATGCCCCTGGTTGCGCCACCAGGGACTTAAGATGTTTCCATCCGGAAATATGATGACATCCCTGGTATAGATTGATCCAGCGACCATCATGCGGCCAAAACTGTATGATTCTATCAGGGGCATCAGGAAAACTCGACCATGTCCCTATGGCCGAAGGCACGGGTATTATCCAGGAAATACCCCCTGGTCGGCTCAATCTTGAAAATTACCAGGTCAGGGTTGGGCTCCATTTTCTCCATGTCGGCAAACTTTTGTGCCATCAATTCGAGAAGTCTCATCGCCTCTGTTTCCATGGTAACAAGGGAAGCCTGCCCCTCCATCTGTACTCCTTGGATCCCCATGATATTATCGTAGTTCTCATCAACGGTATAGGCCACCGCAGAATTCCTGAATATATTTTCTGCCTTGCGGCTTTTTCTGTCAGTAACAAAGTATACAGTGCACCCCTCGGAGACATAGCCGACAGTATGTACCTGTGGTTTACTATGGGGGGTTACGGTTCCCAACCGCATGTAAACATGGGAAGCAAGGTAGGCAGAAATATTTGTTTTGACAGCATCCATGGTTTTTAATCTGCAATGCGAAAATTAATTATTTCAGGAGGACAGTAGTTACCACATTGTTGCTGTTTGAAAAAGGATACACAAATAGTATAAAGTACAGGCAGTGAAGATTGTCAGTCGCGCTAAAATACTCGACGGACAGGTAATGCGCCCAAAGTAAATTAATTTTACTAGGCTCCGTTGCTGAATGCGAGATTTTTTATGAATTCATCAAGGTCCATCAGATTTTTTTAGAAATTGGAGTTGTTTATTTATTGGTGAAGGAAACAGGCAGGTGGCACAAAGAGGTGTGATGTCAAATATCATCTGGTCCATTACAATACTTGCTGGCGGCATGTATGGAGCCCTTTGCCTGTACCTTTTCCTTATGCAGGCCAAGCTTCTCTACTATCCCAATATACCTTCAAGGGAGTTGACAGGAAATCCCGCAGATATCAACCTGGATTACGAGACCGTCACTCTTCGCACCAGCGATAACGTGAAACTCCATGGCTGGTTCATTCCTGCCGCGCATGAAAGGAGGGGCGCGCTCCTTTTTTTTCATGGCAATGCAGGGAACATTTCCCACCGTCTTACTTCCCTGAAAATATTTCATGACCTCGGCCTTTCAACCCTGATAATTGATTACCGTGGATATGGCCGCAGCCAGGGCTCAATTTCAGAACATGGCACCTATCTTGATGCCGAGGCAGCCTGGCGCTATCTTACTGAATCAAGAAAAATTCCTGCGCAGGAGATCGTTATTTTCGGCAGGTCATTGGGAGCAGCGGTAGGGGCATATATAGCTGCCAAGCAAAAGCCGGCTGCCCTCATTCTCGAATCAGCCTTTACTTCGGTGCCGGATATGGGTGCCAGATTATACCCTGTTTTCCCGGTCAGGCTGTTAACCAGGTTTCACTACAACACAGAAAAATCGCTCCTGTCTGTCTCATGCCCGGTATTGATCATCCATAGCCCGGACGATGATATCATTCCCTATGAGAATGGACGCCAGCTTTATAAAAGCGCCAGAGAGCCCAAAAGTTTTCTGGAATTGCGTGGCGATCACAATCAAGGCTTTCTCATGAGCGGGCAGGTTTATAGAGACGGCCTACGGGAATTTATCAATGCAAGTTTTGCCGCATTTGAATGAAAAAGGCAGATAGGGGCCGGGAAAAACGACAATGAAATCAATCTACTTCGTTTGAAGCTTGCGGCAGCAGAGAATAAATAAATTTTTTTTGACAAAACAGGTCAGAAATTGCTTAAAGAATGATGAAATAAAATTATAGTGATATGCCTGCAGTTTTTTTTCATCAAGTAAAGGAGTTTATACATTATGGGAGTAATGGACTATTTCAAAACAGTGCCAACCATGAGCGCTGAAGACGTGCGCCGGTTAATCGCTGAAAAACACCCGGATGAATATAACCTGGTGGATGTGCGCCAGCCAACTGAGTACGCGAGGGAGCATATTCCTGGGGCGAACCTCATACCCATGGCAGAGTTAAAGGACAGGTTGCATGAGATTGATCCTGAAAAACCAACGATTGTATACTGAGCAGCAGGAGTACGCAGCCGGTCGGCTGCAACGTTTCTGCTTGGAGCTGGTTTAAAAAATGTTTACAGCATGCAAGGCGGAATTCGGGCCTGGAAAGGCATGGTTGCCCACGGCCTGCCTGAAGCAGGCATGGCCTATTTTACTCCGGCCGACACTGCTGAGGAGATTGTCGGATTGGCCTGGGCCCTGGAAGAGGGGTCAAAGTTTTTTTACCAGGGGGTTGCTGAACATTTCAGCGCGGATAAGGAGGCCCATGAAATGTTTAACTGGTTGGTATCGGCAGAAAAAAGTCATGCGCAGCACTTGCTCGAAACCTATGAGGCTCTAGCTGGCGCCAAACCTGATTTTGAAAAGCTGCGGGCCAAGTTCACCGATAGCATGAGCGGAACAGTCATGGAGGGGGGGATCGCTGTTAAAGAGGCCCTTGCATGGATACAAGACAAAGGGGTTTCCGAAAGTCTGGAATTGGCCATTGCCATGGAAGTCAATGCCTTTGATCTCTATATCAAGATGAGCAGGGCTATAGAAGATAAGCAGGCGCAGCAGATTTTTGAGAAATTATCCGAAGAGGAACAGGTTCATCTAGAAAAACTTGCAGGCCTTCTTGATAAAAGGGTTTGAATCGTACAACGCTGCAATGGCCCCTGGGGCTGCCTGAATCAACAGAATTGCCGGGGCGGAACGGGAATGACATGCTCATGAAGCCTCCTTTCCGGACTATCGGGAAAACAGTAAGCACAATAAAAAAACGTCTCTCTCATTTTTGTACCTCCCCTTCCTACAAAAAACCCGACCGTATACCCTGGGTCGGGTTTTTTGTTTTTGGTCTCGCGTTTACTTCATACGGGGTTCTTCCGATATGGAACGCAAGGATTCAAGCATTTTGGCTCTGTCAGTGGTCGGGAAACTGCACTTGAAATTCGTGCACACATATGCAGTCGCCTTGTTGTCAATGGTGGACATGAACTCAATAAAGCCCGCATAATTGTTTATGAGAGGCTCTTGTTCTCCTGCCGGTTTGAAAAGCACGACCGCATTGGGGAGGTAAGTTTTGCGCAGTGCCTGCAGCATCTTTTTAGTGTCATCAGCATCCTTCTTCCCCACAATGACAATCTCCTGGGAAGGAGAAAGGGCGAGATCAAGAGTTGCCAGCAGCATTGGAAATGCAAGGGGAGAATCCTTTACCCTGGAAGACAGCAATGAGCTTATTTTTGCCGCCTTCTCTTCAAATGAATGATTGCCGGTCAGCCTGCTGAGTTTAAGCAGATTGAGCATGGAAACAGCGTTGGAAGACGGAAGGGCGGTATCAAGGCTTTCTTTAATTCTTGGGAGCATAGATTTAATATTATCCTCTGTCAGGTAAAAGCCCCCCAATTTATCATCCCAGTAGTTTTCAAGCTGGACATCATGCAGGCCAAGGGCCTGCTGCAGCCAAGTTGGGTCAAAATCCCAGCCATAAAGCTCGAGAAGGCCCCAGATCATAAAAGAATAATCTGCAGCTGAAGCCGCAAGACCAGCCTGGCCATTACGCCAACGGTGCAACAGTTTTCCATCCTGGGAACGCAGATTGTGCAGGATGAATCGGGCGGCACGTTTTGCAGCTTCACCATATCGAGGCTGATCAAGAACCTGGGCAGCCCTGGCAAGAGCAGCAATCATAAGTCCGTTCCAGTCTGTCAGCACTTTGTCATCAAGTTCCGGTCTTGGTCGGGTATTGCGGGCAGCCAGCAGTTTGCTGCGGATTTTTTTGAATGCAGCAGTTTTGTCTGTACCCTGCTCCATAAAGAGAATGTTCTGGCCTGTTTTATGTCCGGCAACAGGATCAATATAATTGCCGTCCTCCATGATTTGAAAGGTCCTGCTAGCCTGAACAGCTTCCTGCCGGTCCAGAACTTTTCTGATCTCCGCTGCTGACCAGAGGTAGAATTTGCCCTCTTCGCCTTCGCTGTCAGCACTTTCTGCGGAAAAGAAAGCTCCGTTTTCTGCTGTCATATTCTGCAGGACATAGTCCAGGATCTCCTGCGCAGTATTTGCATATTCCTGGTTTGCGGTTGCCTGGTAAGCTTCCAGGTAGGCAGTTACAAGTAAAGCCTGGTCATAGAGCATTTTCTCGAAATGGGGCAGGCGCCACATTGGATCAGTGGCGTAGCGGTGGAAGCCATAACCGAGATGATCGTAAATGCCACCCAAACGCATAGCTGTCAGGGTTTTCTCCACCATGCTAAGTGCATCTTTGTTGCCGGTTCGTTGCCAATACCGCAACAGAAACAGAAGGTTCAGCGGTTTTGGGAATTTGCTGCTTCTGCCAAAACCGCCATACTGTGGATCAAAGTCCTGTGAAAAAGCGAGAAATGCCGCATCTAGCTGGGAAGCATTCATGTCTCCGCCGGGCAGATGGATAGTTGAAGAAATAATTGCCGCGTTGATGCTGTCTGCAGATTTCAGGACAGAGTCACGTTCCTGGCCCCAGAGTTGCTTGACCCTGGGGATGAGATCCAGGAGACCAAGGCGGCCAAAACGGTTTTCTTTTGGAATATAAGTTCCTGCATAAAAAGGTTTGCCTTCCGGAGAAAGAAAGAGAGTAAGCGGCCAACCGCAAGATGGTGATAGAAGATGACAGGCTGTCATGTAGATTTGGTCTATATCAGGACGTTCTTCCCGGTCTACTTTAATGGGAATGAAGACATCGTTTATAAGCGCGGCAACCTGGGGATCGGAGAAGGATTCCTCCTCCATTACATTACACCAGTGGCAGGTTAAATAACCGATGGACAAAAGAATAGGTTTGTCTTTTTTCCTGGCTTGGGAAAAGGCTTCTTCCCCCCAGGGATACCAGTCTACCGGGTTTGTTGCATGCTTTAAGAGATAAGGACTTGCTTCATTTTTGAGGCGGTTGGCGGGCCTGTCTTCGCCCCTGGCGCCGCCGGTCGTAAAATTAAATAAAACTAGGGAGATAGAGAGAAAAATGTATAGGGAATTTCTGTATGGCATATGATCCTCGACGATCAATTTTTATTTTTCTTCTGCGGCTTTCATTCTGCTGTCTTTTTCTAATTTCTCTAATGGTTTAAGGATGTTGTATGGCAGCATGAAGGTGTCTTTGAGCAGATTTAGAAACGCGCCTCCAACGGCCTCAGGATGCATAGGCGTTATAATCGGATCCGCAATCGGGCCTTTCACGGCAACCGGGATACTCATCCTGCTCCCGTAATCACCGGCAACAGGTTGTCCGATGATTGGCACTTTGGAAACAATGGTATCAAAAGTCTTAAAGGGGGCAATGAGCAGCGTCAGGTCAGCATCATAATCGTCCAGGTGGATTTCACCCCGGGCAAAAAGATTCAAACCCTCGCCTAGAATAATTGCCCTGTCAACAATAAGATTGTTTTTATGAATATGCGTGTCAATATCCATCTGGGTGAAGGGAAACCCCCTTTTGCCTGTATTTTCAACGGTTTTTTCAAAAAAGTCAGTTATATTGACAACCTTGAATATCCTGGAAAGAGTTTTTAGGCGCAGAATGCGGCCCTGGGAGGATTTGATGAAAATATTGCCGCCGTACCAGCTGTTTGATTCTTTCAGAAGATTCGCCTGTAGTGAGAATTCTCCTTCCATGATGTCCTGCTGCACCCCCAGACATGGCAGGACATTTTCCAGGCGAAATGTTTCATTCGGGTTAGTACTGAGTTGAAATCTTTGTCCCAGGTCATCATCCGAAAACCAGAAACCCTTAAAGTCCAGACCGCAAAGTTTTGAAGAGAAGATTTCCGTCCTGGAAATTTTGTCAGGGGCGAGTTGCAGATCACCAAGCATATCATAAAAGGTATAGGTGGTGGTAAGTCCTTCATCATAAGGTGTTTTTGTTCTGCGGCTGAGCGTAAAGGAGTCAAAATCAAAACCGATACGTCCGGTGATATCCCAGCCCCTGGCCTTCTTAAATCCGGGCTCCTGATCAATAAAACCATCTAGAAATACCTTTTGTGTTTCTTGCAGGGCCAGCGCCAGGTTTACCAGAGATTTTCTAGAAAAAAAGGACGAGGCAAGAGAAAGATCGAGCTGTATGCCATCTTTTTCTGCAGCAACCTGGCCCGAAGCTGTAATTTTCTCAGAACCAACAGCAAGATTTAAAGCTGTAATTTTTAATTGCCTGCCGATTCCTGCCACATCTAAATTTGTAATTAAAACAGGTGTTTCGCTCCTTTTTGTCTTCAAGAAAAGATTTTCGGCTTTCAGAATGCCTTCAAAACGCGTGGCTTCCGGCTGCTCGGCAAAAGAACTCATCTTGAACGCACCGGATAAAGCACCGGCTGCAAATGAACTATGCTGGAATAGTGTGTCAATGGTGTCAGCGTTGACAAAGCCATCCCAGGAAAGAACAAGGTTATTAGGGGAAATGCGCCATAATTCAAGCTCTAAGCGACCACGTTCGCCCGGGGCATAAAAAGTCAGTTCGTTAATGCGCAGATGTTCAGGAGTATTCACAAAATCAAGGCTGGCCATGGGTAGTCTGCCCCCGCCTAACCCATGGAGGATAATTCCTGAGACCGCGACTTTTTCCCCCTGCCAGCTCACTTTCATGTTTTTCATGGTGCAGGGTATCTGGGGCCGCAGTTTTTCCGGAAACCACCCCTTGCTCCTTATCCAGTTTGCCAGTTTGACCTGAAGCGGGCCATTAAATTCAATAGTTCCATACCAGTTTTCCAGGAGATGATGCTTAAGCAGCCCTTTGAGGCTGAACCTCTGCGCAAGGAACTGGATAGCTGCTTCCTGAATTTGAGCCTCATTTTGGGTTATCACTGCCGTAAATTTTTCGGTGCCTGCTGGTTCCGGCAGCAGAGGACTTGTAAGGGTTAGCCCCGTTGTTGTGAATGCAAGACTGTACACCCAGGACTCGGGCTTCAGGGCGCGCCCCTGCAATGTTCCTGCGGTAAGTTTGATTGTGCCGTTTAAGGATGAGAGTACACTTTTTATTTTCTGTTCCATTATTTCAGTTTGCTGCAGCATGGAAAAAAGTGATGACCCTTCCAACTCCGCCTGCAATTCTTCAATATGCAGCAATGTGTCTTCGGCCTGCCAGGATACATTGCCGCTTGTGCTGCTGATTTTCTGCTGGCCGATCCGACCTTTTACCTTCTGCCAATCGATTTTTCCCGGTTCAAGGTGAAGGGCGCCGTTGTCAATTAAAACGGTTTTGGGAATCCGCTCATACCTGGTTGCAAGCTGCATGTTTTTTACATCGACTCGGGTGACGATGTGTTTCAGGCTGTCTCCAAGGTGCAGAGTCCCGGTTGCTTTACCGGAGACCTCAGTAAATTTTTTGAGTTCTCTCTGAAAACCTTCATGGGCAACAAGCCGGGTGAGAATTGGCGGCAGGTCCGCAAGGTCTGCATCAATATCAATATCAAGCTTGAAAATTTTGTCATGCTTTCCAAGACCCAGGAGCAGTTCCGCATTACGGCCATAACTTTTTCCAAGCTTGGCGCTGAGACCCTGGCCGGTCAGTATGGAATCCTTGATCTGGATTGGGCCGTTGGCTCCGGTCAGGTCCAGTTTCGCCCCGGGAACATGGATGGCTGCGTTGAGGGCGTCGGCTTGGATAATCATGGTATCAAGGTTTTTGAAATCTGCTGTTCGGCCGGAAAAACGGTAGGAGGCCGAGCGGGCTTTCCCTCCAAGCACAATATTGCTTACAATTTTTGCGACTTTATTATCACTCCAGAGAGTCAGGATCTTTTGGCGTATTGATGTCAGATCCAGATCACGGCCGGAGATATCGAGGGTCCAGATAGGTTCTGCAGCTGGAGTCTGCTCTACAGCGCTTATTGCAGGAAGTGTTCGTTCAATGTGCCCGGACAGGTTGACCTGGGGATCCTTAATCTCAAGGTTATTAATGTCAAGACGCAGAAGTGGGCCGGACTTGAGAAGTTTCAGGTCGGCAAAACCGCAGCTAAAGGGTATTTCACGATCCTCTGGTTTTATGACAAAACAGGGCAAAGTCCCATGCAGGTCCCCTTCGATATGTTGCAGCCCTTGACCGGTAACGGTGCCGGTAAGCCTGGCTGTTGATTCGACAGGTATCAGGCGTCCCTTGAAAAACGAGTTTACGGATTTATGCAGTTTAATGTCCTGGCTGTCGACTGAGAGCAGGTACTTTTTTTCTCGAAGATTGAAGTTGCCCTTTAAATCAATGTTCTTAGTGAAAGGGGAAGATGCCTGGATATCTATTTCAACTTCCTGCGGCTGCAGTTTAAGTTTGCCGTGAATATCGTTGAACTTCAAAGAACCTGTGCGGAGGATATCTTTATACTCTTCTGTGGATTCAACCTCCATTTCCCCGTTCTTAACTGTAACGGCGACCTCGGGCAAATTGCGTTCTGAGGGATCACGCGGCAGAAACGCTTTCCTGTTTATGTGAAATTGCGGGCTGTACAGAATGATCTTCCCCGGCTGGTGGGTTTCTCCCAGAACCACCCGCCAAGTCGGATATATTTTTGTCTTGGGTACGAAAAGATCATAATGTCCGTCAGTTATACTTGTGTTGATAAGAGTAAGGTTTGGCAAGGGCAGCCAGACCCAATGCATATTCCGTATGGTAACAGAACTGTCTAAACTCTTGCTTATCGCTTCGGAGACGGTCTGCTGCACTTTATCTAAGATAAAAAAATGTGGCGCCAGGCCAAGAAAGATAAATAAAACTATGATGAAAAAAAATATGTTCCGGGAAATTTTTTTCATATAATATGGGACTCGGTTTACAACGCCCGTTGATTATTTTAAACTGAATTGGTTTACGCCTCATTCAGCTTGTTCATCCAAGAAACTGCAGGACTGTTTAAATATAATAATACGTAATCGAACTCGTTGGCTAGATTATTTAATACAATAAAACATGCAGGGGTAATGCCTTAATAAATAAGGTAATCGTATCGGGAAAAAACAGATTTGAACGCAGGTGAATTTTATGCAATAAGCTTTGTCGGCCGCGTAAATAAAATTCCACCGACAGGTGAAACGCACAAAGCAATCTGCTAGTATCATGTCCTGTGGTTGCCTGCGAGATTTTGCCCTATTGCATAAGGCGGGAAGCATGTACTTTGCCATGAGTATGTGGTATGAATGCACGGTTTTTCGAATGGCAACTTCCGGGTAATATGCCAAGCGCTGCATTTGCTCGGCCGGAATGGTGTTGGGGCTTCTGCAGTTCATAAAACAACGTGAAGGAAAAGACTATGGCGAAAACTCTTACTGAAAAGATCCTGGCTTCCCATCTTGTTGAGGGAAGCCTTGAAAAAGGAGCGGAGATAGGTATTCGCATTGATCAGACCCTTACCCAGGATGCGACAGGGACCATGGCCTATCTTGAATTTGAGGCTACGGGCATTCCCAGGGTTCAGACAGAATTGTCTGTCTGCTATGTCGACCATAACCTGGTGCAATCCGATTATAGGAATGCCGATGACCATCGCTTCCTCCAGTCAGTGGCCAGAAAATACGGTCTTTATTTTTCTCCTCCAGGCAACGGTATATCGCACCAGGTTCACCTGGAGCGTTTTGGTGCTCCCGGAAAGACCCTGCTCGGTTCCGACAGTCATACACCAACAGGCGGCGGCCTCGGGATGCTGGCTATCGGTGCCGGCGGCCTGGATGTTGCCATGGCAATGGCCGGCAAACCCTTTTACCTGTTAATGCCCAAGGTTTTTGGGGTCAGGTTGAGCGGCAAGCTGCCTGCCTGGGTATCGGCGCGTGATATCCTGCTTGAGTTACTCCGGCAGTTATCGGTGAAAGGCGGAGTCGGCTACATCATGGAATATTTCGGGCCCGGGGTGCATGAACTCAGCGCCACAGACCGTGCATCCATAACTAATTTTGGCGCAGAACTGGGTGCAACCACGCCGCTTTTTCCTTCGGATGGAAATACGAAAAAATTTCTGGAAAGCCAGGGCCGCGGAGACCTGTGGACTCCTTTAAGTGCTGACGAGGGTGTAAAGTATGATGAAGTGATTGAAATAGATATGTCAAGTCTGGAGCCCCTGATCGCCTGTCCATCCTCACCCGATAATGTGGTCAAGGTAAAGGAGGTGGCAGGTAAGGCCGTTGCCCAGGTGCTGGTTGGCTCCTGTTCAAATTCTTCCCTGCGAGACTTAATGGTTGTTGCCAAGGTGCTTGAAAGGGAGGCGATAAACTCTGATGTGAGTTTTGAGATTAATCCCGGCAGCCGCCAGGTTTTGGAAAACATAACAGCGCAAGGTGATATGCTGACACTTGTCAGGGCAGGTGCACGGGTGCATCAGGCTGGCTGTCTTGGTTGTATAGGGATGGGGCAGGCCCCGCCAACAGGCGCTATTTCACTGCGCACCTTTCCGCGTAATTTCCCCGGACGCAGTGGAACGGTCAACGATCAGGTTTACCTGTGCAGCCCGGAGGTGGCAGTTGCTTCAGCGGTGAAGGGCAGAATCACAGACCCCCGGGATTTAGGCGATTATCCGCATTTTGAATTGCCGGCGAACTATTTGCCCGGCGACCAGAGGATTGAGCCCCCAAGTATTCAGGGAGAAGAGATGGAGATAATCCGTGGCCCCAATATTGCCCCCTTCCCTGAGTTTGAGCCGCTTGCAGATTCCTGGCACGGGATAATACTCCTTAAGGTTGGTGATAATATAACCACTGATCATATCATGCCTGCAGGGGCAAAGATATTACCGTTGCGCAGTAATATTCCGGCCATCAGTGAATATGTTTTTAACTCCGTTGATCTGGAGTTTATTACAAGGGCCAGGGATGCTGCTGCCGGAGATCTCGGCGGCATGATAATAGGGGGAGAAAACTACGGCCAGGGGTCCTCCAGGGAACACGCCGCCCTGGCTCCACGTTTCCTCGGAGTCCAGGTCAAGCTGGTGAAAAGTTTTGCCCGCATTCACAAGGCAAACCTGGTTAATTTTGGTATTGTGCCGCTGACTTTTGAAAACCCCGATGACTATGAATGGCTGAAGCAGGGTGGGGCAGTTGAGATCCCTGACATCCGCCAGAAAATTTCCAGCGGGCATCATAGGCTTACGGTGCTGATTGACAAAAAACCGATCACGGCAATACTGGAAGCATCCAGCAGACACCGTGAGATCCTCGTTGCCGGAGGACTTTTGAACTGGGCCAAAGGGGCCTGACCGGCAGCCCGGGTATAGCACTATGATTTACGGAATAAGAGGACCATGCACTCCGGATACCAGGCTGCAACCCTGCTGTAACAGTTGTAACCAATTTTTTTGTGCGGGTACAATTTTTTTAAACTCTTTAACAGCTCGTTATTATTAAATAAAATTTTATTTATGCCAGCCAGGGGTGCTCAAGGGTATCCCGGAAGTACAAAAAATTGTACCCGGGGGGGCATGCGGGAAAAAATGGCAAGAGGGTATAAGCCGCGTCTATGTTGACTTTTCTTAAAAAAAACAACAGAAGAGAAGAATGGCACACCGATTGCATTAAACTAGTCAAGAGTGATACTCTTATCTCCTTTCTCCTGAAAAAGGTCCACTTTGTCCCCCAAAGTCGGCCTTTTTCTATTTTGACCTTCCGTATATGCCCTTCCCCTGTCTCAGGCAGTCTTTAAATGCTTATTACGTCAACATCGGTTGCACTTCTGGCTTGCAGCCATTATCGAACCCGGGAAATAGCAGAAAAAATTGATCGGCTTTGTACTGCGCTCCGTTTTACAGTTGGCGTCGGGAGCCGGGTTTTACTCAAGCCAAACCTTTTGAGCGCCAGAAGTGGCGAACATCTGGCCTGCACGCATCCCGCATTTGTCGCTGCTGTAGCTGAATGGTTTCTGGACCAGGGTGCAAAGGTTGCCATAGGGGATTCTCCGGTTTTTGGCACGGCAAAGGGTGTCATGCGGGCCACTGGGATTGAAAAAGCGCTGGCCGGATTGCCCGTTGAGTGCATCAATTTTGATCAATCGGCTACGGTCAAACTTTCAGGAGGAGTTTCGGTGGACATGGCGCGTGCTGCCATGGAGTGTGATTTGCTGGTCAACCTCCCAAGGGTGAAAGCGCATAGCCAGTTATTTGTAACCCTGGCCGTAAAAAATTATTTTGGCACCGTGGTCGGCTTTCAGAAAGCATGGTGGCACCTGCGCTATGGAAATCATGCTGAGCAATTTGCTTCACATCTGGTCGATTTGTTGACAGTGCTGCCGGCAGGCGTGACACTGGTCGATGGTATAGTCGCCATGCATGGCACCGGGCCGATTTCCGGCCGGCCGTTTTCTTTGGGGCTGGTGGCAGGGGCCATTAACCCGGTAGCACTGGATACTGCTCTATTGCAGATTCTAGGTCTGGATCCGACCCAAAGTGTCATCTGGCAGGAATGTGCAAACCGGGATCTTGCCGGAATAGATCCAGCTCGACTCGACTTTCCGCTGTTAAAACCAGCAGGAATTTCAGTCAACAATTTCAAAGCACCGACAACTCTCAACCCTGTTTCCTTTAACCCTTTAAGGATGCTGATCAGTGCATTCAGGCGTTTTGCGGCCCGGGTCAAAGAATCCCCTTGAAAGCCTTAAAATTAGGGGGTACTCTTCTGCCTGTTTTCATCTGAATAAAATTATCCTGCCCCAGCATTATCTAAATCAGCAGGGAACTACGTAAAGTTATTGCTTGAAGGTGTCTTTGCAGGCCGGAAAAGGGGAGAATTTATATGTTTCAACTCAATGGCAAGGTGGCATTAATTACAGGCGGCTCAAGAGGGATAGGCAGGGCAATAGCTTTAAAACTTGCCCAAAACGGTATCCACGTCGTAGTCAATTATGTTCGGCACCGCAGGGACGCTGAAAGCACTGCCAGGGAGATTGAGAACTGCGGGGTAAAGTGCTTTGTGGTCAAGGCAAATGTGGCAAATGACGACGATGTCAAGTCCATGTTTGTTCTCATTCAAAAAGAATTCGGCACACTGCATTTCATGGTCAGCAACGCTGCCTCCGGAGTTCTGAAACCGGCCCTGGAGTTGAGCAGCCGCCATTGGAACTGGGCCATGGATATTAATGCCAGGGCCCTGCTCTCCCTGGCACGTGAAGGTGTTGCGCTTATGCAGCAGGGCAGCAGGATCATGGCTGTTTCAAGCCTTGGCGCTGTACGGGCTATTGAAAATTATACAGCAGTGGGGGCCTCAAAGGCAGCACTTGAATCCCTGGTACGTCACCTGGCAGTCGAATTGGGTCCCAAAGGCATAAATGTAAATACCATCAGTGCCGGCGCTGTTGATACCGAAGCCCTGAAAAAATTTCCCAACCGTCAGGAGATTCTGGATACGGCTATCTCCAAGACCCCTTTAGGCCGTCTGACTACACCTGAAGATGTTGCAGATGTTGCCCTGTTCCTGTGTTCCGATCTTGCTGCCATGATACAGGGACAGACCATAGTGGTAGATGGCGGCTACTCTATTCGCGGTTAAGTTTCGGCAAATATATTTATTCTGTTGCGAAGCTGCTCCAGGTGTTAAATTTTTATTGGCAGAACAGAGAGAATATGGTATAAAAATTATAACCCCACACGGCTTCCGACATTTATTAAAAACGCGATAAAAAGCAAAGAGGGAAGCAAGCTGGGGTTATTTTTTTGTCTTTTTTTCACCCGATATATCCTAGTTGCAGATTCCTTCTAACCACAACATGCCTTTCCCATCCTGAAAATCCGTAACCTTATTTATTTAGCCACGTGGCAACATACTGCTTCACATCAAATTTGCGGACACAGCCGGCATAACTCATATACCGGACTTTGCCCAAAACGGTACGTTCCTTCCATGCTCTATCGTGAACCCCACCCAGACTCCAGGCAATTCCCGTATACCCGTTCGGGTCTCTGCCGTCCAGTTCATACTTGTCATTTAAGCATACTGCGGTTCTTAGCGCCTGTTCAGGGCTAGCTGACCATTCAAGAATTTTTTTTGCCCAGTACATCCGGAGATAGCCGTGCATTTTTCCCCATTCCACCATCTGATGCTGGGCTGCATTCCATAATTCGTCATGGGTCTTGCCTTGTTCAAATGTTTCCCGGGAATATTGATACTCCCTCTTGTCAGCTCGGTGGTCATTCAGGGTTTTCCTGGCCCAATTCGGGAACCCCTCAAAACGATCATAGTTTTCGTTGTAGTAGCAAAAGTTATCCGCCAGTTCTCTTCTGATAATAAGTTCTTCAAGGAAGGCCTCTTTTGCCTCAGCATATATTTTTGATCCGTTCACGAGCAGAGCAACCCGTTGGGGGGCAACATGACCGAAATGCAGATAGGGAGAGATGTTTGATTGACCGTCAAGATTGGGATCATTGCGATTCTGGATATATTTCTGTAAGCCTTCCTTGACAAAACGTTCGGCCGACACCCTGGCTGCGGTCTCGCCAGGCATCAGCCAATCTACCTCCTGAACGGAGTGGTCTCTTACATAGCTATACATTTTCTGCCAATCAACAGGTGCAGCAGAAATTTTTTTGCTGCCTACGGAGTATGACACAATCGCCGGGAAGTCACACAGAAAACCAGGTAGCAGTTTCTTCAGCTTGGGCCGTAAAGTATAGGCACCATATTCCTGTTTGGGAGATGCGTGCCAGCAGGGTACTATGTTGTGCCCATCAATTACATAAAAAGAGCCTTCCATGTTGGCTGCCACATCATTCTGCCAAAAACGCTTAATCCGTAGCGGGTCAAAATCGGTGACCAGAAAGGCCCCTTTTATTTTTTTCAGATATCTCGCCAGAGTCTCTGGAGGATTTCCCGGCAAAAGGATAAAGGGAATTTCCAGCTTTTGCAGATTGTGCTCTACCTCCTGCAGCCCTTTCAGCATAAATCCATAATGCCTGATATTGGCACCGGGATAGTCGGGCACGAGACAGAAAACCACAACCAGCGGCCTTTTATGCTTCATGGCAAAATTCTGCGCCTGGAGAAGCGCCCAGTTGTCTGCAACCCGCTGTTCACGGGTCATCCAGTATACAACTGGTCCACCGGTGTCATTTCCCTCCTTTAGCAGGCTGACTCTTTGTGGTGCTATTTCATGAATAGTTCTCACTTTCCAACACCTGGCAAAGAGATGGTTTTGTCCAATTGGCCAACAGTGACTATCCCAAGGTAACCATCCACCGTCACTTCATCTCCAGTATGAATCAGGGTTGCTGCATTTGGTACACCGGTGACACAGGCTATGCCGTATTCCCTGGCTATAATTGCACCATGAATGAGCATGCCGCCCCGCCTTTCTATCACCCCTGCTGCCAGGGGGACAATAAAGGTCATGTTGGGTTCAACCGCATCGCAGACCAGCACCTCTCCCTTCTTAAAGAGAGCCAAATCCCTGGCGCTATCTATGACCCTGGCTCTTCCTCTGCTGATACCAGGCCCTGCAGGCTGCCCGAGTAGCTGACGTGCTTTAATATGTTGGTTCTCCTGCTTTGCAGGTGTCTCTTTAGCTTTTGTGCCACTGAGCTTATATCGTTTATCAACCAAACTGCGAAGGACATCTCTTGCTGTCAAATGGGCCGCACCGTCAACATGCCTTTTCTTGAGACGTTGTCTGCCCTCCTCCAGAGCCCTGAAAAACTGCTCCTCTATCCTGCCAAGCACGATGTTGTCATCATCACGAAACCGGTAACTGGTCCGGGCCAGATCAAGCAGTCCTTCGGCCCGGGCACGTTTCCCCCCCTCCTTGGATATTTTTAAAAATGTAGATTCCAGTTCTGCTTTATTTGCTTCTTTGCCGATCTGACTCTTTTTCTCAGTTGTGCTGTTGCCGGCCATTTGCATAATAACGCTTACCAGTTCGTCCCTGCTCACATCACAGGTCCTATCGCCATAGGTACCGCAAAAAGGATCACCATAGAGACTGATAAATCCTTCCATCAGCCTGTTAAATTCTGCATCGTTTATAGCGCCGGCCCCACCAGCTGCAATGGCGTGCTGCAGATCAGGTCGCTGCTGGACATAGGTGCCAATTTTTCGTAAGGCCTTATTGCGATTTTTACTCAGGAGAGGCACATTCGAAAGAAGTTCGACAAATTCAAATGGGTCCTCGGGACTCACCGTATCATTATAAAGCTTGCCAAAAAGACGCATACCATGGGCAAAGGGTATGAAATCTTCCCAGTAGATAGCTGTCCATTTTTCCTTTACTTGCAAACGATTTTCAAGTTCGCCAGCCAATCCTTTATCCGAAAGAGACCGGAGGTCAATTTTAGCCAGTTCCGCTGCTTCTTTTTTCATGGCAGGAAAATGCTCCTGCTCTATTTTTATACGCAGTTTTTTCAGGTTGTCCTCACTCCTTTGCAGGCTGAGATACCATCCCCTCTTGTCGTCTTTATCACCGTCCTGTCCTGCAGTTACCGGCCTTGACTGCAAGATAAAAAAATCGTTGCCAACCTTAGTCCATTCCACATCCTGGGGTTTGCCAAAAACGTTCTCGATCTTCTTTGCCTTCCGGTAGATTGCCACAGCCTCTTCGGGGCTAAGTGGTGCTTGCAGGGACTTATTCTCCGGTAACCCGGTGAGAATGACATCATCTCCCTGGGGGGCCATGAACTTTTCTCTTTGAGGAGTATAATGCTCTTTAATGGATGCCTCTTTTCTATGAAAAATCCAGCGGTCAGGTTCCACCGCACCGTCCACCAGTCCCTGGTTCAGTCCGTAAACCGCCTCAACAACACCTTCGGTAGCATCAGTCGGATTTATACTGAATGTGACGCCTGACACCTCGCCGGCGACTAGCTCCTGCACGACAACCGCCATGGAGCTTTTGGCAAAATCCAAATCAAGTTCCTGCCGGTACAGCAAGGCCCTGTCAGACCACAGGGATGCCCACACCAGCTTTACATGCTCAAGAATCGGCTCAGTACCACGAATATTCACAAAGGATTCATGCAGCCCGGCAAAGGAGGTTGCTGCCGCATCCTCTTCCGGAGCGGAAGAACGCACCACCAAAGAATTTCCTGCAAAATTTTTTTCTAAAGCATTGCTGATCTCCCTGGCAAGTTCCACTTGCATCCTTTGGCGCAAAAAAAGATTTCGTATCCGGAGCGCTGCATCCCAGATCTCCTCCCAGCGCATGTCAGAAAACTTCTTGCGGTGCAATTCAAGTTGGATCTTCTCCTTAATGCTGCTTCCACTGATAAACTGCTTATAGGCTTCAGTTGAGATACAAAGAGTTGCAGGCAACCTAAAACCGGCTTCCTGCAATCTCATGAGAGCAGTTGCCTTGCCGCCGAAAATCTTTGAATCCTGGCTTATTTCAGAAAGCAGGTATGTCGTTCTCATCGTGGATGTGCAGTTCCATGACTTCCTGGAAACGGCTGACCAGGTAATAGCTCCATACAGAAATAATGATAAATGCAGTTGAGGGCGAGCGCAGAAAATCTTCCAGGTATGGATGCTTGCTTAAATACAGTGATGCCAGTTCCTTTTGGGATGCGTCAATATCTATCCTCTCAACGGCTCCCAGAACAGTTACCGCTTTAGCATCATGAAAGTCCTTCGCGTTATTGGACCGATCATCGATGAGCAACGAAACCTTTGGATTGTGCTTGATGTTGGCAAATTTTCGCGTTGCCTTAGGGGTGGAAAACACAATTTTGTGCAGATCATCGGTGGCCGCAAAGGCAATAAGGCTGGCATAAGGAAATACCTCAGAACTCTGGGTAGCAAGCACTGCCAGCTTCTGAGATAAAAGCAGTTCGGCTATCTCTCTTTGCAGCTGCTTTTTGTTTGTCATTTACTTCACCAAAAATATTGCCGATACAGCAGTCAAGCTGTACAAGCTTTTTATTAACAAAATTGTTTTCGATTATATTTTTAACCTTTATCTTATGTTGTCATTTTAGGCTAAACTAATCAAGCATCTTTATGATTAGTTCGTTTCGTGTGGACTTAGCAAATCTGCATAAACGTTAATAACGTTTCCTCTCCTTTCCGACAAGGACTAGGCGATCAATCAATTTTTTTCCCATTTACAGACATGGTAAGTCTTGAAACAAAAAAGGCAGGGTCAGAAATATCCTGCCTTTTTTGAGATAGGGCAGCTCAAAAGTAAATAACAAGATAATCTATTCTTTGTGAGTAGCGCGCATGGTCTGGGCAAGCTCTTTTATCTCTCCCAAATCTTTCGTCATCATGGCCCAGCCATACCAATAAGCATAATCAGGATTGACATGGAAGAAAGCCTGGTAGGTACGCATCCGGTGTTTCATGTACATTTCAAAAAGCACCTGATCTATATGGGACATATGCTCTATGTCTGAACCGCCTGTTCGCATAAAATAGAGAAAATCAGGATATGCAAACGCATAGTCCGCCGGTTTCTTAATAATCCCATCTTTATAGAGTTCGGCCACCGTCTGAATTGCCTCAGCCATAAGTCTGTCAGCTTTCTGCATGATCTTGTCGCCCATGCTGAGCTGCTCCCGCGCATAGGTTTCAGAATGGCATTTACTGCAGGTTTTTATCATCTTTTCCCTCTCTGTGCTCCAAGCCTCCTCGGTCAACCTAGCTAAATCAACAGCCTTCACAGTATCAAGTCTTGCGGTGGGTTCACCAGTTTCCGGGTTGAGCACACCAAGGGCCTTTAAGATAATGACCCGGTCATCAGCCCATTGCTTGTCTTCCGGTAAAGGCAGCCGCACTCCAAGAAAACCCCAGGCAGTTCTGTTTTCGTGATTGCCTTCCGACATATGGCAGTCCTGGCATTTAGGTGCAGCCGCACCTTCCGGCAGATCACCAACTTCCCGGGTCAGGTAGCGCGAGCCATGCTTGGAGCTGCTCCACATCTCCCACTGCGGATGGTCATAACCCATATGGCATTGCTGGCAGGCCCTAGGGTTCAATGCCTCTTTCTTGGAAAAACTATGCCGCGTGTGACACTCATCGCATGAATTATTCTGATATCGATATCCTTTTTCACGCTGGCTCTTTTTCTGCTCTTCCGACTTTATTCCCATATTGTGGCAACCACCACAACCTCTACCTCCCTCCATTAACTCATCCGGTTCAACATGGGTAACGGGCATGGCATTCATTGATGTCCAACCGTAATTGTGCTTACCTTTGGAAAACTGTTGAAACTGTTTTTCATGGCATTCTCCGCACACTTTTTCATCAGGCATTAAAGCAAGGTTAGCGTCTTCTGCTTTGGTATGCGTTTCTCCATGACAAGTGGAGCATGTTACATCTTCTTTGCTATGTTTGCTGACCTGCCAGTCTTGAACCTGCCCTGGAGAAATTTTTTGATGACATCCGACACAAGCATCTTCAGCTAATGCAGCGCTAGCAAAAAACAAGATCATCAATCCCATCAATACAATTAACCTTATTTTAGCCATACCAACCTCCTTTAGTGTTCGCGTTATTATTAGATCCAGCCCATGCTATGATTTCAGCAAACAAAAAACACAAAAGCCTCCTAAGGTATTGCTATCCCTGGAGGCTTTATTTACAAACCCAACCAAACTCATCAGATAATATTCCTCGAGAAGATTTGTATATGTATTATAATTCTTACTATGTATTATCTATGTTTTTTAATAAATTGGAGGGATTAAATCAAGTGCCACAATGTGTTAGGAATGTGGATGTAAGTGAAATACACATATCTTTCCACAATCTTGACTATTAGTACCCTTATATCGAGTCAAGATTGCCATCGCACACCTTGACATTGGGTTGCTGGTGACTGAACTCCGGGAGTATGCAGTGCAGCTTCGCAATGAGATGCTCAAACGCTGCAGCGGAGAGGAAACGGCCCAGCTCTTCCCGGATCCTGGCATATTAAACCGGCAGCCTTACAGCCAGAGAAAAATACAGACAATCCTAAAAAAGGTTTGTAAGTTGGCTGGTCTCAGGGTAAGAAACCCGCACGATTTGCGGCATACGTATGCCACGAGCCTTCTCATGGCACACCAGAGTTCCGCTTATGTCCAGAGGCAGTTGGGACACAGTTCGATCAAGACAACGGTCGATATATACGGGTACTGGATTTCCGGGGAAGGACGCGGCGGACTGGATGATGCACTGGGTGGTTTAGTTGAGCGAAAACGAGATAAAGAGTGCATATTTTCGCATATCGAAAAAAGAAAAAGCTGTAACCATTTGAGATTACAGCCGACTTGAATAAATGGTGCCGAAGGGGAGATTTGAACTCCCACAGGGAAACCCCTACTAGACCCTGAACCTAGCGCGTCTACCAATTCCGCCACTTCGGCACACAAGCAGGTGGCAATATTAGTACGGGAGTGGAATTTGTCAAGAGGTTCTTAATCCCTGCGACTGAAATTATTTGCCCCCCAGCAAGAGCTTGCGGATAACAGTAAAAAGAGTATAAAGCTGCAGAAATGGCATAACCCAATGGAAATATTTAATACCCTCGCTGACATTAAAGAGCCATTTGCTGACAGCTTTGTCACCATCGGCAACTTTGACGGAGTGCATCTGGGACATCATATGCTCTTTTCCGAAGTGGTCAGCAGGGCCTATCAAAAGCAGGGCACCAGTGTTGTAGTTACATTTGAGCCGCATCCCCTGCAGGTGATCCGTCCTGAAATCGGCATAAAGCTCATTTCAACCTATGAACAGAAGGTTGAAATGATCTCGCTTGCCGGTCTCGACGTATTGGTGGTCATCCCGTTTACCAGGGATTTTGCAGCAACCAGTGCGGAAGCCTTTGTTGATGAAGTGCTGGTCCGAACCATCGGCGTGAAAGAGCTGGTGGTCGGGTATGACTATGCCTTTGGCAAGGGCAGGCAGGGCAACATCGAATTTCTCAAGGAACAGGGGAGGCTGAAGGGCTTTCCTGTCACAGTGGTGGAGCCGTACTATGTTGATGCTATGCTGGTCAGCAGCAGCAAGATAAGGGAA
>Ga0102959_1000134_pt1 | contig 24211 bp, 24 predicted proteins | sample SalPonF2_B_D2_MG_FD_84520 | JGI IMG/M metagenome (GOLD analysis project Ga0102959, IMG submission 84520) | Salt pond soil microbial communities from South San Francisco under conditions of wetland restoration - Salt Pond MetaG SF2_B_D2_MG ...
CAGCGTCTCGATGGTCGGCTCGTCGATGACCTCCTCCTCGATGCGTTCGATGCGCTCCTCGATGTCGTCGAGCAGGGCGAAGTAATCGTCGACGATGAGATCGGCGATGCGGTAGGCGACGAAGTCTGGCCCGCGCTCCAGGAGCCGTGCGTCCTCGCTCCGGACGAGCTCCCAGGTGCGCTCCACTGCGGTCGACTCGCTCAGCGTGACGGTCACCAGCCAGTCCTCGCCGAGGAACAGCCCGACCGCACGCTCGGCGATCTCGTCCTCGAAGGTAGTCTCGCCCGTCCGAAGCCGGGCGGCCTTCAGGAGCACGAAAGTGTGCGTCTCGAAGAGCTCGGTCTTCGGTCTGACCCCGTTCTGCACGTCCTCGATGCTGAGCGGATGGATGTCGGCCACCTCCTGGATTCGCTCGAGTTCGTCGGTCGTCGGGGCAGTCGCCCGGATCCATGTCGTTCCAGGCGCGGAGAGGGCCCCAGCGAGGTCGTCGTAGGGTTCGACGCCGTCGGGCGAGTAGCCCATCGTGTCGACGGTCACTCGTCGGTCACCTCGGCGTTCCCGATGGCGAGCAGCGTGATGCCGACCATGACCCCGGCGATCGAGATGGACCGACCCGGGTAGGGAGCCACGATACCGAGCCCGTAGCCCACCAGCGCCAGTGCGGTCAGCACCACGCCCACGCCGAACGTCCTGTCCATGTCTGGCCGTGACGTGCAGGTGGCAAAAGGGTTACTCGGCCCGACGCAGCTGGAACCGGGATCACTCGTTGTGCCGCGGTACCGGCCGGAAACGGGCTCACTGGCCGTGTTCGAGCCCATCGAGCAGGCGGAACACCCGCTTTTGCTCGCCGGTGAGCCGCTGGGGGTAGATGGCCACCGCCACGACGAAGTCACCATCGTGTTTCACCTTCGTCACGTGGATGTAGACGTCCACGCTGGTCCCGCCGAGCGTGGCGGTGCCGGCGAACTTGCTCACCGTCGTCTCGGAGCCGAGCACCGTCACGTTCTGGCTGTCGGCCTGCGGGCCAACCTGGATGCGCCCGTACTGTGACTGGAGCTGTTCGAGGAGCTCGCGGTTAGACATGTCGCCGACCGGGTTGAACGTCCTGCCCAGCACGTCGACCTGCGGCGTGCTGATGGCGACGAACACCGCCGCGGGCTGGGAACCGAGCGCCCCCAGGTCGACGCTGCGCTGGTACTGGGAGACCCAGCTGGTCACCGTGACGTTCCGCGTCTGGCCGGCCGCCGAGAACTGCCGCGTGTCGTTCTGCGATTCTACGGCCACCTGCCGGTAGCCGGTCTCGGAGAGCGTCTGCTGGCGCTCCGTAGCCTTCGCGGCCCCGAACGACAGTGGCTCGCTGCCGGTCAGCACGCCGAGACAGCCGCTCGTGAGGACCATGACGGCCAGGGCGAGACCGACCGCGGTACGCTGTCGTCTCATTCGTCGCACGTTTCACGGGCACCCGGAAAAGCCCTTGTGGCTACCGGAGCCGGTAGGTCGGTCCCTCCGCTGCATCCTCGACGGTCACGCCGAGGGCCTCGAGCCGGTCCCGCAGTTCGTCGGCGCGGTCGAAGTTCCCGGCTTCGCGCTCCTGCTCGCGCAGGTCGAGGACGAGTTCGACGACCTCCCCGGCGAGTCCGGCGTCCCCCGCGGCGTCCCCGTCGAACGCGAACCCGAGCACCCCGCCGCCGAACTCGTCGAACGTCTCGATGGCCTCGTGGAGGCCCTGGTAGTCGTACTCCTCGTGGACGTCGGCGTGGCGGTTGACGGCGCGACCCAGTTCGAGCAGGGCCGTCACCGCCTCGCGGGTGTTGAAGTCGTCGTTCATCGCGTCGGTGAACGACTCGCGGGCCTCGATGACCGCGGCCCGGAGCGCCTCGTCCTCGACCTTCGTGTGCGCGTCGACGCTGTCGCAGGCCGCCACGGCCCGCTCGTAGGCGCGGGAGAGGCGGTCCCAGCGCTCGACGGCCTCGTCGATGGTCCCCTGGGAGTAGGTCTGTCGCTGGTCGTAGGCCGTCGAGACGTAGAACATCCGCAGGACGTTCGCGCCGTACTCGGCGAGCGCGTCGGCGACCGTCGTGAAGTTGCCGAGGCTGGAGGACATCTTCTCGTCGCCGGTCTCCAGTAAGCGGACGTGGAGCCAGTACTTCGCGAACGGCTCGCCCGTGGCGGCCTCGCTCTGTGCGATCTCGTTCTCGTGGTGCGGGAAGACCAGGTCCTGTCCGCCGGCGTGGATGTCGATGGACTCGCCGAGGTGGCACATGCTCATCGCCGAGCACTCGATGTGCCAGCCGGGTCGGCCCTCGCCCCACGGCGAGTCCCAGGTCTGCCCGCCGGGCGGGGGGCCGTCGGACTCGTTGGACTCGTCCGACGAGCCATCCGAGCTTCGCTCGGAGACGCCGTCGGGGTGGGCCTCGCCGGCCTTCCAGAGCGCGAAGTCGGCGGGGTGGCGCTTCTCGGCCAGCTCGTCTTCCTCGCCCTGGGCCTCGAGTTCCTCGACGCGCTGGTTCGAGAGCTTGCCGTACTCCTCGAAGGTCGTCACGTCGAAGTAGACCGAGCCGTTCGACTCGTAGGCGTGGCCCGACTCGACGAGCGTCTCCACGAGGTCGATGATCTCGGGGATGTGTTCGGTGACGCGCGGGTAGACGTCCGCCCGGAGCAGGTTCAGCCCGCGCATCGCCTCGATGACGTCGGCGATGAAGTGCCTGGCCACGGCCGCCTCGGTCTCGCCGAGGTCGTCCTCACCGATGCGCGCGACGATCTTCTCGTTCACGTCCGTGAAGTTCTCGACGTGACGCACCTCGTAGCCGAGGTGAGAGAGCCAGCGGTGCATCACGTCGACGTGGACCCAGGCGCGCGCGTGCCCCAGGTGGGGCTCGTCCGAGACCGTCAACCCGCAGTAGTAGAGGAGCACGGAGTCGGGGTCGATCGGCTCGAACCGCTCACGCTCGCCCGAGAGGGTGTTCGTCACGTGGAGCGTCATTACCTGTTGGTACACAGGAGGCCGTTTCAACCCGTCGAAGTCTCGGGGCGCTGTCGGTCGCCGGCCGGGTGTGCCGACACCTTTCGACTCAGCGGGGGACGGCGTCGAGGGCGGCTTCGACGAACCGGAGCGCGTCGGGACCGTCGCGTCGTTCGACGACCACGAGCAGCGCGTCGCCGCCGACGCCGGCCGCCTCGATAGCGACGCTCTCGGCGAGGAGCCGGGAGAGCACGGCACCGAGCGCCGTGGCGTCCACGTCGCCGGTGGCCAGGACGCCGGTCAGCGAGCCCGCGCCGGCCGCGAACCCGCGGTCACCGACGACGAGCAGCGGGTCGTCCTCGTCCGGGCCGAGGCGGCTCTGCATCGTGACGCGGACCGACCGTCCGGCGCTGTCGAACGCCGGCAGGTCGGCCTCGTAGCGGCGGAGCGCGCTGGCGACGGCGTCGACGTCCGCGTCGGTCGACAGCGACGCCTGGTCGGCGACGAACCGGGCGGCGGCCGCGTAGTTGAGGACGCCGGCGCGGAGCGCGGCGAGGAGGAAGGGGTTCGCCCGGACGGCGGCCCTGGTCTCGGACGCGAGCGACATGACGCCGAGATGCTCGCGGGGTGGGTAAAAGCTATCGCTGGCGGTCCAGCCCGGGAGTCGGTCAGTTCGGGCGACGCAGGAACACGGCGGCCGCGGCCACGCCGGCGACGACGGCGAGGAGACCGACCGCGACCGCGAGTGTCTCGCTGACGACGACCGCGGCGAACGCGAGGGCGATGGCCACGCCGGCGAGCGCCAGCACCGGGACGCTGTCGGCCGGGACGCCGGGGAGCCCGCTGCGCTCGGTCGCTACCTCGCGCTCGGGCGGCTTCTCCATCTCCTCGTCCACGGCCACGCCGAGGTCTGTCTCGCTGGGCTCGGTGACGTCGACGGCGACCCGCGCCGTCTCCGCGCCGTAGCCGGTGACGACCTCGAGTGCGCCCTCCACCGGGCGGGGCCCCTCTCGGACGGACACGGTTATCGTGGCGGTGTCGTCCGCCTCGACGTAGTGGTTCGGGGTCCCGACGTGGGCGACGCGGGAGAGGGCGTCGTCGAGGTGGAGGTGGACGTGCGTCGGCGAGCCGTGGTTCTCGACCACCACCGCGAACGAGCCGGTCGTCTCGAACGACGGCGCCACGTCGATGGCGTGGATGCGGTCACGGTTGATGTGGACCGCGAGCGGTTCGGTCACAGTCGGGACCACTCGGTGACGGTAGAAAAAGCTTCAGGCTGGCACTCAGGCCGGGGACTCCTCGCGCATGTCCGGCGGGAGCAGGTTCGGGATGCCGTCCTCGATGGGGTAGACCTCGCCGCACTCGGTGCAGGTCAGCGTCCCGGCGAGCACCTCCTCGCCGTCCGTCTCGGTCGCGTCGAGCTCGAGTTCGTGTTTGTCGAGCGGACAGCAGATGATGTCCATCAGCGACTGCTTCATATCCGCAGAGTGGGGCAGGGATGACAAAAGCCTACGGGTTCGTCGTCCGGAGCCCTCGGGCTCCCGCTCGGTGCCTGCGGATTCGCCGCACAGTCTGTCCCGGCGACCCGCCGCTCGTCCGCACGGTCGATTCAGTCCCCGTCGGGGACGACGGTCCCGTAGTCCGCGGCGAGCGGGTAGCGCCACCCGACGCCGAAGGACTTCTCCGAGACCTTCACGACGGGCGCAGCCTGGAAGCGCTTGTACTCGGCGCGGTGGACCATTTCGAGCACCAGTCGGACCGTCTCCGGGTCGTGGCCCGCCTCGATTATCTCCGCGGCCGTCAGCCCGTCGTCTACGTAGGCCGCCAGGATGGCGTCGAGGGTTTCGTACGGCGGGAGGGTGTCCTGGTCGGTCTGGTCCGGCCGGAGCTCCGCCGACGGCGGGCGGTCGATGACCCGGTCGGGAATGACCTGGCCGTCGGCGGTCTCGTTCAGGTGGGCGGCGAGCTCGTAGACGAGCGTCTTCGGACAGTCGGCGAGGGGGGCGAGCGCGCCGCACATGTCGCCGTAGAGGGTGCAGTAGCCGACCGCGAGCTCGCTCCTGTTGCTCGTCACCAGCACCAGTCGGTCGTACTCGTTGGCCAGCGCCATCAGCGTCACGCCGCGGATGCGCGCCTGGACGTTCTCCAGGGTGACGGTCACCTCGTCGGTGTCGACGACCGGGTCGAGCTGGTCGAGGAACGCGCCGTAGGTGTCGTCGACGGGGAGCTCTAGGTAGTCGATGCCCAGCGCCTCGGCTGTCTGCCTGGCGTCCGCCACGCTCGCCTCGCTGGTGTAGCGGGTCGACAGTCCCACTGCGAGGACGTGCGCCGGGCCGAGTGCGCGCGCGGCGAGCACGGCGGTCACCGCGGAGTCGGTCCCGCCGGAGAGCCCGACGACGACGTCCTCGAACCCGGATTTGTGGACGTAGTCGCGGAGCCCCAGCTCGACGCCGGCGACCGTCTGTGCGACCGGCTCGTCGGCGACCGGTGCGAGGGTCGGCTCCCGCTCGAAGGAGCCGCCGTCGAGGGGGACGTCACAGACCTCGAAGGCCGCCTCGAAGTCGGCGAGCCGGCAGGCGAGGTCGCCGTCGGGTCCGACGACGAGCGACCGGCCGTCGAAGACGAGTTCGTCGTTCCCGCCGACCTGGTTGCAGAAGACGAACCAGCGGTCGTGCTGGGCGGCGTGCTCGGCGAACAGCCGCCGACGGAACGCCGCCTTGCCCGCGTAGAACGGGCTGGCCGAGAGGTTGACGAGGACGTCCGCGCCCGCCGCGACGAGCTCCTCGACCGGGTCGCGGTCGTAGAGCGGGCGCTCCCAGACGTCCGGCTCGTTCCAGGCGTCCTCGCAGACGTGGACGCCGAGGCCGACCCCGTCGAACTCGAGGACGTGGGGCGACTGGTTCGCCTCGAAGTAGCGGTCCTCGTCGAAGACGTCGTAGGTCGGGAGCAGGCACTTGTGGGTCCGCCCGACGACCGCTCCGCGGTGGCAGAGCGCGGCGGCGTTCCGGTAGGGCCTGCCCACCTCGGCGGGGTTCCGGTCGACGTAGCCCACGAGCACGCCGAGGTCGTCGTCGGTCAGGGCGGCGACCCGGTCGAGGGCGTCGAGCTGGGCGTCCACGAACGCCGGTCGGGTCACCAGGTCGTTCGGCGGGTAGCCCGGAAGCGAGAGCTCCGAGCAGACGAGCAGGTCCGCGTCCGCGGCCCGCGCCCGGTCGACGGCGGTCTCGATGGCCGCGAGGTTGCCCGCCACGTCGCCGACGGTGTAGTTCAGCTGTGCGAGCGCGACCCGGAGCGTTGCTGGCTGTGTCATGGGAGCCGGCGTATCCTGACGATAGCCCGGTCACCCGACCCTACGGCCGGTGGCTGTATAGGTTCCCCCGGTGGCGGACGGTGGGCGTGCAGACCCCTGCGGACGCGGTGGCGGTCGAGCGTTGTCGGTCGTCGGTTGTCGGCACTCGGGCGTCATCGGACGGCAGACTGGCACCCGAAGCCGTGGGCTGTCGCGGACCGATGTCCGTGGGACAAAATCGATGGGTCGGCGAACCGGCGATTCCGGAAACCGGCCCCGACCGACGACCCTACTCGAAGGGGTTCCGCCGGACGATGGTCTCCTCGCGGCCGGGACCGACGCCGATGGCGACGGCGTCGGCACCGAGTTCGTCCTCGACGTACTCGACGTAGGTGCGGGCGGCGGCGGGCAGGGCGTCGTAGCCCTCCCTCGCGACCGCGGCCGGGTCGAACTCCGGCCAGCCGTCGAAGTCGCGGTAGACGGCCTCGCAGCGACCCCACTGCTCGGTCGTCGTCGGGATCGTCAGGAGCTCCTCGCCGTCCAGCTCGTAGGCGTGGCCGACCCGCAGCCCGTCCAGTCCCGCGAGCGTATCGAGGTGGTTGAAGGCGAACCCGGTGAAGCCGCTGACGCGCGCGGCGTGGCGGAGCATCGGCATGTCCAGCCACCCGACGCGGCGCGGGCGGCCGGTGACGGTGCCGTACTCCCCGCCGGCCTCGCGGATGAACGTCGCCAGCTCCTCCTCGTCGGGGTCGCCGGAGCCTCGCGGCTCCGCCGCTCGGTCCGCCGAGGCGCTCTGTGCCTCGCTCCCGTTGTAGCCCGGCGTCTGCCCCTCGACACCGCCGAGCTCCGTGGGCATCGGGCCGGTCCCGACCCGCGAGAGGTAGGCTTTCACGACGCCGACGACCTCGCCCCCGCCGACGGTCGAGGGCGGGAGGCCGGTGCCGGTGCAGGCCCCGCCGGCGGTCGGGTTGGAGGACGTGACCGAGGGGTAGTCGCCGTGGTCGATGTCGAGGAGGGTGCCCTGCGCGCCCTCCATCATCACGGTCTGTCCCTCGTCGATGGCCGACGCGAGGAACTCGCCAGCGTTCACGGGCATGCCCTCCGCCGCGAGTCGCTCGCCGTGGGCGCGGTAGGTCTCGAAGAGGGCGTCCACGCCGAAGGCCTCCGGGCCGGTGAAGCCGTCGATGCCGTCGAGGTCCGCGGGGTCGAGGCCGAAGGAGTCCTCGACGGTGGCGCGCTTGAGGGGGACGACGTACTCGAGCTTCTCTCTGAGCACGTCCGGGACGAGCAGGTCGCCGACGCGTACGCCGCGCCGCGCGGCCTTGTCCTCGTAGGTCGGGCCGATGCCCCGCCCGGTGGTGCCGGCGTCGAAGCCGGACTCGCTTTTCGCCTCCTCCTCGATGCCGTCGAGCACGCGGTGGTAGGGCATGATGACGTGCGCCCGCTCGGCGACGCGGACGTCGGGGTCGAGCCCCCGCTCGCGAAGCCCGTCGATCTCGTCGAAGAGCGTTCGCGGGTTCACGACGCAGCCGTTGCCGAGCACCCCGACCTTCCCGCGGACCGCGCCGCTCGGGACCAGTGAGAGCTTGTACGTCTTGCCGCCCTCGACGACGGTGTGTCCGGCGTTGTCCCCGCCCTGGTAGCGGACGACGACGTCGGCGGCGTCGCAGAAGAGATCGACGACCCCGCCCTTGCCCTCGTCTCCCAGCTGGGAGCCGACGATGGTTACGGTCATAACGGATACGGGTTCCATCGCCCGGAGTAAACCGATTACGGTCCGCCGGTCGTCGGTATCCACGAACGTGCTGGTTTCGGCGGGCGGACCGGTCGGACCTGGCGACCGCCGTGGGTATCTCGCGGTCCGTCGGCGGGGGGCCGCGGTCGGCACTCGGTCCGACGTTCGGTGGGTGCCCGCGGTCGACACCCGGTGAGTACTCGCGGCGACGAACGACTTCCCGACGCAGACTTCGGTTCTCACCCCCCATCCTCGGCGCAGACTTCGTCTCTCGTCCCACCTCGAGAGCGGGTCAGCCACCGATCACCGTCCAGTACGGCGGTTTTCGATCCGCTTACAGTGACTTACAAAGAGTTACAAAAATTACAAAGGCTTACAATCAATTTCAATCTGGCGCAGCGGCCCTCGCGGAGCGGGGGGCACCGCGACGTCCGGCTCCGACGCCCTACCGCCCGTCGAGGGGCGTCCACGTCCGTCCCCGCTCGCCGACGTACCGGGACCGCGGGCGCACGAGGCGGTTGTTCGCGAGCTGTTCGAGCGCGTGGGCCATCCAGCCGCCGACGCGGGAGACGCCGAACGTCGCCGCGAACAGCTCGCGGGGGACGCCGACGCCGTGGAGGAGGGCGGCGGTGTAGAACTCGACGTTCGTCTCCAGGCGCCTGTCGGGCTTGAACTCGGCCAGCGCGTCGACCGCGACGTCCTCGAACGCCCGGACGGTCTCGAAGAACGCCTCGTCGCCGTCCCGCTCGTAGAAGCGCTCGGCCGCCGCCGAGAGCACCGCCGCGCGCGGGTCCCGTACCCGGTAGACGCGGTGGCCGAACCCCATCAGACGCTCGCCGGCCGCCAGCTTCTCGCGGACGTAGCCCCCGGCGTCGCCGGTCTCGTAGACCGTCTCGAGCATGTCGAGCACCGGGCCCGGCGCGCCGCCGTGGAGCGGCCCCTTGAGCGTGCCGACCGCGGCCGTCGCCGCCGAGACGACGTCGGACTCGGAGGAGACCACGACCCGCGCGGTGAACGTCGAGGCGTTCAGCCCGTGGTCGATGACGGTGTTGAGGTAAGTCTCGAGCCCGCGGACGGCGGCGTCGGAGGGCGCCCCGCCCGTCAGCATGTAGAGGTAGTTCGCCGCGTGATTGAGGTCGGGGTCCGGGGCGACCGGCTCCGCGCCCTGCCGGTAGCGCCAGTACGTCGCCACGACGGTCGGGAACACGGCGACGACGCGTCGCGCGTCGGTCTGCGGGTAGCCGTCCTCGGCCCCGAGGGTCGCCGCCGCCGCGCCCATGCGGAGGGCGTCCATCGCCGGTTTCCCCTCCTCGGCGGCCCGGCGCAGGACCGCACGGACCTCCTCACCGATGGCCCGGCGGGATGCGAGGTCCGCGCGGAACTCGGACAGCTCGTCTGGGGTCGGGAGCCGGTCGTTCAACAGGAGAAAGAGGCTCTCCTCGTAGCTCGCGTTGGCGGCCAGCTCGTCGAGCGGGAACCCGCCGATGACGAGTTCGCCCGCCTCCCCGTCGATGTCGCTCAGCCGTGTCTCGGAGACGGTGATGCCCTCCAGCCCCGGATTGATCTCGCTCTGTGCCATGTTAGACGTCTGTGGCCGGCAACCATATACTTCCCCGAATCGCGGGCCGAGCCACGACAGCGCTGGCAGGGGCCGGAATCCCCGCGACCACAAGTGTTAACTACTCTCGCATGCCAGCTTGTGACAATACCTTTCGTCGGTCGATGGGACGCAACTTTTAAAACCCCGAAAGACAAGTTAACACATGCCATGATAGATCGACTGGAGAAAGAAGTCGACATGCTGGAACGACATCTGCAGGTGTTGCGGATGGTCATCGAGAACGAGCCGATCGGCATCGTGAAGATGTCGAACGAGACGGGCTATCCGCACCACAAGGTCCGCTACTCCCTGCGCGTCCTGGAGGAGGAAAACCTCATCGAGCCCTCCAGCCAGGGAGCCATCACGACCGACCGGACCGAGGAGTTCGTCGCCGAACTCGACGGCAAGCTCGACGAGATCGTCGACAAGCTCGAGGCGATGAAGCTGAGCCAGGCGCCCGAGCCCGGCGCCGAGAGCTAACTCAGAGTTCTGGGATACTCACGTGGAAGGAGCTGTCGCGTGCCTCGACCAGACAGAGGTGGTAGCCGCTCTTGCGACCGACCTTGACGAAGTTCTCCCGCTTCTCCCGGCTGAATAGCCCGCCCGAGGACGCCTCGGCGCTCTCCAGGGCGCCCGGCTTGAAGTAGCTCTTGGTGACGTAGATGGCCGCGCCGAGGTCGCTCGCCTCGCCGACGTCGGTCGCGGCCGTGATGAGCTCGTCCATCTGCTCGCCGGTCACCGGCGGCAGCGCGTCGTGGAGCTGTGCCACGATGAGTGGGCGGCCGCGCTTGTCCCGCAGCACCACGTCGAAGGTCCGCTCGACCGTCCCGTCCTCGGTCTCGACCGACACCGTGTCGCCGAGTTCGGCCCGGTCGATCTCTGGGATGGCCTCGAACAGCTCGGCGAGGCCCGTCTGGTGGCCGGTGTCGCGGATCTCGTAGGGAAGCTCCCGGACGACCCAGGTGACGAAGGCGTGGGCCAGCGTCCCCGAGAGGAACGACTCGAACGGCTCGCCCCCGACCGTCGTCTCGTCCACCTCGAACTGCGTGTGGGCCTCGATGCGGATGTTCTTGTTTATCTCCTCGGCGTCGGCGCTCCCGGAGAGCGCGGCGTCGAGCTTCGGCCCGCCCGGTCGCGTCGCCCGGACGAGCAGCGTCGTGTCGGCGAGCGCCTGCTCGGGGGTCAGGTCGGTCCCGCCGGCCGAAGCGGCCCGGCCGGCCTGCCCACCGGCGCCTTCGAGTTCGGCCCGCACCGTCTCGAGCTCCGATCGCAGCTCCTCGAGTTCGGCCTGCGCCGCGTCCAGCTCGGACTGGAGCCGGTCCCGCTCGGCCGCGAGCTCCTCGTTCCGGCGCTCCGTCTCGACGAGCTGCTCGCGGAGCTGGGCCAGCTCCTGTTCGCGCGTCTCGACGGCGTCACTGAGCGAGGCTTCGCGGCGCTCCGGGGACTGGCCCCCGGACCGCCGGTCGCTCGCGGGTCGGGACTGGTCGCCGGCCGACGAACTGTCGGACGCGGTGGTCCGCTCGGTCTGCTGCGACTGCGCGCGCGCCTTTCTGTCCGCGCCCCGCTTCTCCGCTGGCCGCTCGCTCTGCTCCGGGTCGAGCGCCGGGATGGTGCGCGTCTCCCGCCACTGCTCCTCCTCGGTGAACACGTCCTCCTCCCCGGTCCCGGCCTCGTCGGGCTGGCTGGGTGCCGGCTCCCCCGACGACGCGGACGCATCGGCAACTGACTCGTCGGTCGCCCCGGCCGAGTCGACGGCAGTTGACGCGCCAGCCGTCGCGTCCCGCGTCTCGGCGACTCCCGTCGACTCGACGGGTTCGGCGTGCGCCTCGGCCGGCGCGTCGGCGCCTGCGGTGTCCGGGGTTCCGCCCACTGGTTCGGCGTCCGGCGACGCGGTGCCGGTCTCGGGCGTCGGGCTCGCGTTGGCCGGGTCAGTTGCGGGACTCGCGTCCCCTGCGTCAGCTGCGGGCGTCGGCTCCGCTGTCGCCGGCGACTCTCCCGGCCCGTCGGGCCCTGTCTGCTGGGGGTCGTCGGCGTCCGGCTCCGCCGCCGGGCCCGGCGACGCGGGTTCGTCGGCGTCCGCTTCCGGGTCGGGAATCGAGACGACGTCCTGGCCGTCCGTTGCGTCGGCCGTCGACTGGTCGGCCGCTGACTCGTCGGCGGTTGTCGGCTCCGGTACGTCGGTGACCTCGACGGGCACGGTCTGGACCTCGAAGATGCCGACCTCGTCGTCCGCGGTCTCGAAGGCCTCGTCACCGGTCACGAGCTCCTCGCTCGCGCCGACGAACGCCACGTTCATCGAGCGGCCGCCGTAGTAGACGACGTAGTAGTCGCCGCTCAGGACGTTCTCGCTCAGCTCGACGTAGCCGGTGAAGCTGCTCGAGGAGAGCATCTCGTGGACCTCGGTAAGCGGGGTGTCCTCGCTGTAGTAACGACCGCGCGTCTCGCCCCCAGTCTCCTGCATCGTGTACAGGAGCACGAGGCCGGGGTCGGGCGCCTCGAAGAGTGTGCCCGAAGCCTCCTCGAAGTCGTCGATCTGTCCGTCGAACACCCCGACGACCCGACCGTTCAGCATGAACAGGCGGGTCCGTCCGGCGCGTACCGCCCCCGAGAACGACCCGTCGGCGAGCTCGCGCAGGGCGCGGAACCCGCCCTCGAACGGTCGAGACGGCCAGTTCTCAACCTGCTCCTCCGTGCGCGCGTTCATACGTCTACATCCGAGAAGCGGGCCTAATAGTTTCCGGCCTCGTCAGACGAAACGTTCCCCTTAGAGCTTCTTCGAGGCGTCGTCCGCGAGCTCCTCCATCCGCTTGCTGATGCGGCCGGCAGAGCTGAACTCGTCGTCGCTCATCGCGGTCGCCAGCGAGTTCCCCAGCACGAAGACCGCGTGCTTGTGCTCGCTTTTGGACTTGTGGACGTGGGAGGGGCTCACGTCGAGCTGCTCGTACGCCTCGAAGACCTCGTCGTCGACGTCCTCGTACCCGCGGAAGTGCTCCTTGATGGTCACCATCTGCTCGTGGAGCTCCAGTAGCTCGTCTTTGTGCATTGTTACCCGAGGGTTGGGAAGAACGCGGCTTAAGGATTGCCTGAGAACGCTTGACACGAGATCCGCCGCTCAGAACACGTACTCGTCCTCGTGACCCATCATCCCCTCGTCTTCGAGCCCCGGTTCGTCGTCTATCGGCCCGCTGGTCTTGTACGCCTTGATACCCGCGGCGAGCAGGTCTTCGATGGCCTCTTCGCGGTTGACGAACTCCCCCCGCTCGACCATCTGGGCGATCTGCATTTCCAAGTGCTCCGGAACGGTAATCTCTACCTTCGGCATCTGACGTTCGCCGTTTTGATAGGCCCGTTGATAAGCTTGACGGGTGGTTATTGCGCTCGCCGAAATCGATTGTCGGAATCGGGAACTTCGTTTGTCGTCCTCCGTGAAAAACCTCCCGTTCGGCGTACTCACGGCTCACTCTCGGCGATTCTGCACTATCAGTGGGAGCGAACGGTCGGGGGTCGGGCTCGTTTGCCCCCCCGAAATACCTCGTTCTCGCGTGACTCGGCCCTGTGAAGTCGTCGCACCCCGGTGTCATCGAAGGTCAGTCGTCGCACCCCGGTGTCATCGAAGGTCAGTCGTCGCACCCCGGTGTCATCGAAGGTCAGTCGTCGCACCCCGCTTTCATCCTCGGTCGGCCGGCGGAGCCCCTGGCCGCGAAAGTGGACACGAACTGCCGAGGTCCGGTAGAACTACCTGGGTCCCGGGTCTCGCTCCGGCTATGAGCGTCACCGACGTGACCGACCTCTACGAGGAGTTCGGGGACGAGCGACTGCCCCCGGGGCAGTATCTCACCGAGAAGTTCCCGGTGCTCTCGAAGGGCGGGACGCCGGGCTGGGACCGGGACCGCTGGACGTTCGAGGTCTGGGGGGCTGTCGAGGACCCCGTCTCGCTCACCTGGGACGAGTTCACGGCCCTCCCGAGCGAGACCCAGCGACAGGACTTCCACTGCGTGACGGGCTGGAGCCGGTTCGACAACGAGTTCACGGGCGTCACGTTCCCGGCGCTGGCCGGAACGGTCGGCGTGGCCAGCGAGGCGGTCCACGTCGTGTTCCACGCGATGGACGGCTACACGACGAACCTGCCGCTGTCGGCGTGCGACCGCCGGGAGGTCATGTTTGCCTGGGACCTCGACGGCGACCCGCTCCCCGCCGGGCACGGCGGCCCGCTCCGGGTCGTCACCCCGCATCGGTACGCCTACAAGGGCGCGAAGTGGGTGACCGGCGTCGAGTTCCGCACCGAACCCGACCGCGGCTACTGGGAGCGGCGGGGCTACTCCAACTCGGCCGACCCGTGGAACGAAGAGCGGTATAGTTAGGCTGAAGGGGGACTCTCCCCTCGGTGCGAGTAATGGAACCGCGCCGCGACGCGGGAGAGTCGGCGCAGCGACCGGCGACGACCCTGGTCAGCCGGACCTGCGAACTCCCCGAAAGCTCGCTCGTCTCGCTGCTGGCCGTGCGTCCCGGCCCGCGCGTCGTCTGGACCGCGCCCGCCGAACCCGACCTGGTCGGCTTGGGCGTGGCCGCCGAACTCACCACCGACGGACCCGGTCGGTTCGACGCCGTCCGCGAGGCGGCGACGGCACTTTTCGAGAGCGTCGACCTCGGCGCGGACGCGCCGGCGGTCGCCCGCCCGCGCCTGCTCGGGGGCTTCGCCTTCCACGACGAGCACGCCCCGGCACCCCCCTGGACCGGCTTCCCCGGCGCCCGCTTCGTTCTCCCCCGTCTGCAGTTCGCCCGGGTCGACGGGTCGACCTGGCTCACCGTGAACGCCGTCGGTCCCGAGGTCGACTCGGCGGAAGTCGAAGCCGACCTCGACGCCATCCGGGCCGATTTCGACCCGTCGCCGCGGTCGCCCGGTCCCGCGCCGGGCTACGTCGAGACCGAGCGCACGACCTCGCGGGCCGACTGGCGGGTCCAGGTCGAGGCGGCGCTTTCCCGCATCGCGTCGGGCGACCTCGAGAAGGTCGCGCTCGCCCAGTCGCTCTCCGTGGAGCTGGGGGGGCCCTTCTCGCTCTCGAACGCGCTGGCGAACCTCGGCGAGCGCTACCCCGACTGCTTCCGCTTCGCGGTCGATCCCGGGGCCGGCGCCACGTTCTTCGGGGCCACCCCCGAGCGACTCGTCTCCGTCCGAGGGTCGCGCGTCGAGACGGAGGCGCTCGCGGGCTCCATCGAGCGGGGCGACAGCCCGGAGGCGGACGAGCGGCTGGCCGACGCGCTACGCGACAGCCCGAAGGATAGCCACGAGCACGCCGTCGTCGTGGACGCCGTCCGCGAGCAGCTCGAGCCGGTCGCCGAGCGGGTCCAGACCGGGGAGCGCGCCATCAGGCGGCTGGCGAGCGTCCAGCACCTGCGGACGCCGATCACTGCCGACCTCGACCAGCCGATGCACGTTCTCTCGCTGGTCCAGTCGCTCCATCCGACACCCGCCGTGGGCGGCGTGCCGCCCGACGTCGCGTGGCAGACCATCGAGGAGGCCGAGACGTTCGACCGCGGCTGGTACGCCGGGCCGGTCGGCTGGTTCGACGCCGCGGGCGACGGGAGCTTTGCCGTCGGCATCCGGTCGGCGGTCGCGAGCGAGTCGCGCGGTGCGACCGAAGAGAGCGCCGCGGAACGAGCGAGGGGGGAGGGACGACCCGCGAGCCGCGTGGTGCGACCGGAGGGTGCCCCTCGGATTGAGCGAGCGAGCCCCTGGCCCGCGAGCCGCGCCTCGCTGTTCGCCGGCGCCGGCATCGTCGCCGACAGCGATCCGGACGCCGAGTGGGACGAGGTGCAGCTCAAATACCGCCCCATCCTGGACGTGCTGGAATGACCGCACCGAACCGCAACACGCTGTGGGCGCGTGCCGTCGCGGCGGAGCTCGAGGCGGTCGGCGTCGAGGCCGTCTGCGTCGCACCCGGCAGCCGCTCGACCCCGCTGACGGTGGCGTTCGCGGAGCGGGACGACCTCCGCGTCTTCTCCCACCTGGACGAGCGCTCGGCCGCCTTCTTCGCGCTCGGTCGGGGAAGGCTGGGCGAACTGACGCCGGTGATCTGTACCTCGGGCACCGCGGCGGCCAACCTCCACCCGGCGATCATCGAGGCGAGCAACAGTCGGGTGCCGCTGCTCCTGCTGACCGCCGACCGACCCCCGGAGCTACGCGACTCCGGGGCGAACCAGACCATCGACCAGGAGAGGCTCTACGGCGACGCCGTCCGGTGGTACCGGGACCTCCCCGAGCCCGCGGCCGACGACCGGAAGCTCCGGTCGCTCCGGACGACCGTCGCCCGCGCCGTCGGTGAGGCGGTCGGCGTCCCACCGGGGCCGGTCCACCTCAACGTACCCTTCCGCAAACCGCTGGAGCCGACCGACGTCCCGGGCGACGTGCCGGCGGACTTCGAGCGCGACTTCCCGCTGGCCGCGACCGGTCGTGACGGTCCATACGTCGCGGTCTCGCAGGGTCTCCCCGCACTCGATTCGGCAGCGGCCGACGCAGTCGCCGACGCCGTCACCGCTGCCGAACGGGGTCTCATCGTCACTGGCCCGGCGGATGCGCCGACGCCCAGTGCCGCGAAGCTCGCCGACCTCGCCGCTGCGACCGGGTTCCCGGTGCTCGCCGACCCGCTCTCCGGGCTTCGGTTTGGGCCACACGTCCAGTCCGTCCCGGTGTTCGGCGGGTACGACGCCTATCTCGACGCCCGCGTGACCGGAGACTGGCCCGACCCGGACGTGGTCCTGCGGTTCGGCGCGTCGCCGACCTCGAAACCGCTACGGGAGTACCTCGCGGGTACCGGAGCGCGGCAGTTCCTCGTGGACCCGGCCGGCGAGTGGCGGGAGGCGACGTTCACGGCCACCGACCTCGTCGTCGCCGACCCGGACCGCTTCGCGACGGCCATCGGTGAGCGCGTGTCCCGCGCCCCGGACGAGGCGTGGCACGACCGGTTCCGGCGCGTCGAGGCCCGGCACTGGGAGCTTCTCGCGGGTGCGGGAGACGAACTGTTCGAGGGGGCCGTGCTGGCGGCCGTCGCCGCGGACGTCCCCGACCCCGCGACGGTGTTCGTCTCGAACTCGATGCCGGTCCGCGACCTCGACCGGTTCGGGCGGCCGAGCGAGGCCGACCTGACGGTCCTCGGCAACCGCGGCGCGTCGGGCATCGACGGCATCACCAGCACGGCGCTCGGAGCCGGCAGCGCGACCGACGACCCGCTCGTGCTCGTCACCGGGGACCTCGCGTACTACCACGACATGAACGGCCTGCTGGCGCTCGGGCGCTGCGGGGTGGACGCGACCATCGTCCTCGTCAACAACGACGGCGGCGGCATCTTCTACATGCTGCCCATCGAGGACTACGACCCGCCGTTCACCGAGCAGTTCCGGACGCCACACGGGCTCGACTTCGCGCCCACGGCGGACCTCTACGACCTGGAGTTCGTCAGAACGGCTTCCATCGACGGGTTCCACGACGCGTTCCGGGAGTCCGTGGGGAGCGACGGCACGCAGGTGCTGGAGGTGCGGACTGACGCCGAATCGAGCCATCGCACTCGCGAACGCCTCCAGCGCGAGCTCTGGGAGTCGCTGTAGGAGGGCTGTGAGTCGCTGTAAGTGCGACAGTAACCGCAGAGAACACCGCCGGTCCGGACTCAGCGCGGTGCCCCGACCAGCACGAGCCGGACGGGTGAGTCGCCCGGATTACGCAACTGCCGGGTCTCCTCCGGGTCGAGCCGGAGGGCCTGGTCGGCTTCGAGGGAGACCGTCCCGTCGTCCAGCGACACCTCGGCCTCGCCCTCGACGACGAAGTAGACCTCCTCCTGGCCGTCCTCTGCGTGGTCGTGTTCCATCCCGTGTTGCCCGGGGCCGAGTTCGAGCACCGTGAACCCGAGGTTGTCGGTGTCGAGTGCGTCTTTGAGAAACCACATGCCACCCGTCTCGGCGTCGACGGCGGACTCAACGCCGCCGACGCTGGCTCGCTGGTAGCCCATGACGACGTGTAGGGCCCCGCGGCCCTTAGCTGTCGGGGAACCTGAACGATTCGAAACGGGTGACCGGGGAGCCGATCCCGAACGCCGACTCCGGCCGGGCTCGACCGGTCGAAATTCCGTGTGAGAGATCGTAAGTCTATGTAAATCACCAGACGGCGGCGAGAGCGCCTACGGCAGCCAGAACTCGGACCGCACACGGGAATCTTTTTGCGACCGCCACCCGGACTCCGAGACATGAGTTCTGCGCTGATGGACGCGGACCGCTGGACGGCGGTGGCGGGCTTCGACTTCGACGACGTCACCTACCACCGGGCGACCGACCAGGGCACGGTCCGGATCGCCTTCGACCGGCCCGCGGTGCGGAACGCGTTCACGCCGAAGACGGTGGACGAACTCTACACGGCGCTGGACCACGCCCGCACGCAGACCGACGTCGGCTGCGTGCTCCTGACCGGGAACGGGCCGTCGCCGAAGGACGGCGGCTGGGCGTTCTGCTCCGGCGGCGACCAGTCCGTCCGGGGCGGGTCCGGCTACGAGTACACCGGCGACGCCGAGGACGCCGAGGGGGCGAGCAGCACCGGGCGGCTCCACATCCTCGAGGTCCAGCGGCTCATCCGGTTCATGCCGAAGCCCGTCGTCGCGGTCGTGCCGGGCTGGGCCGTCGGCGGCGGTCACAGCCTCCACGTCGTCTGCGACATGACGCTCGCCAGCGAGGAGCACGCGAAGTTCCTGCAGACCGACCCCGACGTGGCCTCCTTCGACGGCGGGTTCGGTTCGGCCTACCTCGCCCGACAGGTCGGGCAGAAGAAGGCCCGTGAGGTGTTCTTCGTGGGGAAGACCTACGACGCCGAGGAGGCCGCCGAGATGGGGATGGTCAACGAGGTGGTCCCCCACGAGGAGCTTGAGGACGTGGCCCTGGAGTGGGCCGCCGAGGTGAACTCGAAGTCGCCGACGGCCATCCGGATGCTCAAGTACGCCTTCAACCTGGCCGACGACGGCCTGGTCGGCCAGCAGGTGTTCGCGGGCGAGGCCACCAGGCTGGCCTACACCACGGACGAGGCGAAGGAAGGCCGGGACGCCTTCCTGGAGAAGCGCGACCCCGAGTTCGACCGATTCGACTGGTACTTCTAGCGGTGCTCGCGCGGACCGAGGCCGTGCATAGCGTCGCGGGCGCTCACGTAGACCGCGCCGTCGACGGGCGTGACGCCGTAGATGGTCCGGCCGACCGTGTCCTGGACCTGGACCTCCGCGGTCCGGTGGGACCACAGCGGCGTCCCGTCGGTGGCGTCGAACGCGTAGAGCGTGCCGGCCGCCGTCGTGGTCGGAGGCGACGTGGACGCGTCGTCGGTACCCGGTCCGGTGCCCCCGATACACCCGGCGAGAGGGAGGGAGGCGGCTCCGGCCAGTGTGAGGAACCGGCGGCGGTGGAGGACGCTCGTCATGGCCGGAACCTCGTAGCGAACCGGAAAGTGTCTTCTCCGCCGCCACGAACGAACGCGACCGGCCCGGACCGGGAATGGGTGTGGTTTTTGTCACGGCGGCCCATCTCTCCGGTAATGACCCAGACTGCGGACGTCTCGCCGGCGAAAGCCTGGCTGATGGCGGCCAGACCACACACGCTCCCGGCGGCCGCCGCCCCCGTCGTCGTCGGGACCGCCCTCGCCGTCCACGAGGGGGTGTTCGCGGCCCTGCCCGCGCTGGCCGCGCTGCTCGGGGCGGCGCTCATCCAGGTCGGCACCAACTTCGCCAACGACTACTACGACGCCGTCAAGGGCGCCGACACCGACGAGCGAGAGGGGTTCACCCGCGTCACCCAGGCCGGGCTCATCGCCCCGGAGGCGGTGAGGCAGGCGATGGTCGCGACGTTCGGGCTCGCCATCGTCGTGGGACTCTACCTCGTCTACGTCGGCGGGGTGCCGGTCCTCGTCATCGGGCTGGCGAGCGTCGCCGCCGGCGTCCTCTACACCGGCGGGCCGTACCCCCTGGGCTACCACGGGCTCGGCGACCTCTTCGTCTTCGTCTTCTTCGGCCTGGTCGCCGTCACCGGCACGGTCTACGTCCAGGCCGCGTTCCACTCCCTCGCGCCCGTCACGACGTCCCTCTCGTCGTTCGTCGCCCTGGTCGGTCCGACCGCCGTCGCCGCCAGCCTGCCAGTCGCCGCCATCTCGACGGACATCCTGGTCGTGAACAACGTCCGTGACATCGAGACCGACAGTCGGGCCGGCAAGCACACGCTCGCCGTCCGCCTCGGCTACACCGGGAGCCGAATCGAGTACCTCGCCATGCTCGCGCTCGCCTACGTCGTGCCCGTCTGGCTCTGGCTCCGGGGCGGCTTCGCCGTCCCCATCCTGCTCCCGCTGGCCACGCTCCCCTACGCCGGGCACGTCACCCGGACGGTGCTCCGGGAGACGTCGGCCGAGGCGCTCGACCCGGCGCTCGAGGAGACGGGCCGACTGCTGGCCGTCTACTCGGTGCTGTTCGCCGCCGGTCTCCTCGCCGCGACATGACCGACGCGTCCGTCCGCCCGTTCTCGCTCCCCCTCCGCTCGCCGCTGGCGACGGCGCGCGGGACCATCGACCGCCGCGAGGGGTTCCTCCTGCGCGTCGAGGACGGCGACCACGTCGGCGTCGGCGAGGCCACGCCGCTTCCCGGCTGGACAGAGTCCCGCGAGGCGTGCAGGCGCGCCCTCGACGCGGCCTGCGAGGCGCTCCGGGCAGACGGTCTCGAGACGGAATTCGACGAGGTCGACTCGGAACTCGGCGACGCCGAACTGGGACCGGCGGCCCGGCACGCGGTGACGCTGGCCTGTGCCGACCTCGCGGCCCGGCGCGCGGACCGCCCGCTCTACCGGGAACTCGGCGGCACCCGCCGCGTCGAGTCGGTGCCCGTCAACGCGACCGTCGGTGACGCCGACGCCGGAGAGACGGCTCTCGCCGCCGAATCGGCCGCCGACGCGGGCTTCGACTGCGTCAAAGTCAAGGTCGGGAGCCGGTCCGTCTCGGCGGACGTCGAGCGGCTCCGTGCCGTCCGCGAGGTGGTCGGTTTGGACGTGGAACTCCGCGCCGACGCCAACGGGGCCTGGTCGCGGTCCCAGGCCCGCGAGGCGTTCGACGCCCTCGTCGACCTGGACGTGCGCTACGTCGAACAGCCGCTACCGGCCGACGACCTGGCCGGCCACGCCGACCTCCGGGGCGAGCCGGTCGGCGTCGCGCTCGACGAGTCGCTCGCCGCGCACGGCGTGGCGGACGTACTCGCCGCCGGTGCCGCGGACGCGCTCGTCCTCAAACCGATGGCACTCGGCGGCGTCACCGTCGCCCACGACGGCGTCGTCCGTGCCGAGCAAGCCGGTGTGACGCCCGTCGTGACGACCACCATCGACGCCGTCGTGGCGCGGACCGCGGCCGTCCACGTCGCCGCGACGGTCGACGACCCCGTGGCGATGGGACTCGCGACCGCAGACCGACTCGCCGAGGACCTGGCGCCCGACCCCGCGCCCGTCGCCGACGGTCGAGTGGTCGTCCCGCGAGCGAAAGGCAATGGTGTGGCGGCCTGTAGGTGGCGGTGATGCGCGACTGGCTGACCCACCGCGTCCGCGCCACGCCCGAGCGGACCGCACTCGTCGACGCCGCCGACGGGACCGCGTGGTCGTTCGCCGACCTGGACGAGGCCGTCGAGGAGACCGCGGCGTCGCTCGCGGGCCTGGGCGTCGGCCGGGACGACCACGTCTGCGTCCTCATGGAGGCCCGGCCCGCGTTCGTCCAACTCCTCTTCGCCGTCCAGCGGCTCGGCGCGGTGCTCGTCCCCCTGAACGCCCGCCTCGCCGTCCCGGAACTCGCCCGCCAGGTCGACGCCGCCGACGTCCGGCTCCTCGTCTGCGGGCGCGAGACGGAAGCCGACGCCGTCGCCGCGGCGGACGTGCCGGTGGTCTCGGTCGACGACCCGGTTTCCCCCGGCGACGGGTCGGGCGAACCCCCAGACACCGACGACGCGGCTCCCGTCGCCCGACTCGGGACCGACCGGGCCGCCTTCGAGCCGGCCGAGTGGGCGCTCGACGACCGGCTGGCGCTCGTGTTCACCTCCGGGACGACGGGCGACGCGAAGGCCGTCTCGCTCTCGATGGGGAACGTCCTCGCCAGCGCCGGTAGCTCGGCCCTTCGCCTCGGCGTCCTGCCGGACGACCGGTGGCTGCTCTGCCTGTCGATGTACCACATGGGCGGGCTCTCTGTTCCGCTCCGCTCGGCGCGCTACGGGACGACCGTCGTGCTCCACCGCGGGTTCGACGCCGACGCCGTTTGCCGGGCCATCGAGACCGACGGCGTCACCGGCGTCTCGCTCGTCCCGACGATGCTCCGGCGGCTGCTCGACGCGGGGCTCGAGGCGCACTCGCTCCGGTTCGTGCTACTCGGGGGCGCGCCGGCGCGTGCAGAACTGCTCGAGCGGGCACTCGAGCGCGGCGTGCCGGTCCACCCGACCTACGGGATGACCGAGACGGCCTCGCAGGTGGCGACTGCGACCCCCGAGGAGGCCGCGACGCACAGGGGGACAGTCGGGCACCCGCTCCTCGAGACCGACGTGACCGTGGTCGGGTCGGACGGCGAGCCCCTGCCCCCGGGCGAGTCGGGCGAACTGGTCGTCGCCGGGCCGACAGTCACGGACGGTTACTACGACCGGCCGGCCGCGACGGCCGACGCGTTCGGCGAGTACGGCTTCCACACTGGCGACGTGGGCCACCAGGACGACGCGGGCCGGCTCTGGGTGCAGAACCGGCTCGACGACCGCATCGTCACGGGCGGCGAGAACGTCGACCCCGGCGAGGTGGTCGAGGCGCTCCGGGCACACCCCGACGTCAGGGAGGTCGCGGTCGTCGGCCTGCCCGACGACGAGTGGGGCGAGCGGGTGGCTGCGCTCGTCGTGGCCGACGGGGACGTGACCGCCTCGTCGCTTCGGACGTTCTGTGACGGGCGTCTCGCCGGGTTCAAACGACCCCGGACCGTCGAGTTCGCGGCGTCGCTCCCGCGGACGGCCTCGGGGACGGTCGACCGGGACGCCGTCCGTCGGCAGCTTCGCCGCGTGGCGGACGTTTAAACGGGGTCGGGCCCTACGCTGGGCCGTGTGCACGCTGATACTCGCCTGGCGGGTCCTCGACGACGCCCCGATAGCGGTCGCGGCGAACCGGGACGAGCGACTCGGCCGTCCCTCGACGGGGCCCGCGGTCCGTGACGGGCCGCCGCGATATCTCGCACCCCGCGACGAGGAGGCCGACGGGACCTGGATCGGCGTCAACGAGCGCGGACTGTTCGTCGGCATCACCAACCGCCGGACCGACCTCGTGGGCGAGCGCTCGCGTGGGCAGCTCGTACTGGACGCATTGTCCCAGCCGGGGACCGGGGCGGCCCTGTCCGTCGTCGAGCGCGAGCTGGCCGAGCGCGAGTACGCCGGGTTCAACCTCGTCCTCGCCGACGCCGAGCGCGCGGTGCTGCTCGCGTGGGACGGCGTCCTCCGGCAGACCGAGTTCGTGCCGGGCGTCCACGTTGTCGTGAACGAGGGCCACGACGAGTCGGCCGCGAAGTCCCGCCGCATCCGGACGGCGCTGGTCGACCAGCCGGACGAACCGGAAGGAGGGACGTCGACGCAGACGGTCGCAGACTGGTGGACGCGGGCGAAACGCGTCCTCCGCGACCACCACGTCGGCGCGTGCATCCACGCGGACGGCTACGGCACGCGCTCGTCGTCGCTCGTCTCGGTGGGGGCAGACGGGGCAGTGCACTACGAGTTCGCCGACGGCCCGCCGTGTGAGACCGACTACCGGCGGGTGGACGGTCAGCTTTAAACGACTGGCGCGCAGTAGCGTAGACATGAGCGGAGCCACAGCGGATGTCGACCTCACCGCGGACGAGCGGGAGGGCTACCGGCTCGTCCAGCAGACCGGCGGCATCCACCAGAGCGACTTCTGGAAGGAGCTCGGCGTCTCCTCGCGGAAGGGGAGCCGCATCGTCGAGTCGCTGGTCGAGAAGGGGCTGGTCGACCGCGATGAGGCGGTCTACAAGGGCTACAACACCTACTTCATCACCCCCGTCATCGAGGAGAAGGACCTGGACTTCTCGCTTCTGATGGCCGGCGACATGCTCTCGCCGTTCGTCGGCGAGGAGGAGATCGACCCGCGGAGCGACGCCTTCTCGCAGTGGATCATGAACCTGGCCTACGAGCGCCGGTAGGGCCGGCCTCACGCGGCGTGCTGGGCACGTGCCGCGCGGGTTCTCCGATCGTAGCCCATCACTCGGCTTCGTGCGGGGGAACGTACTTGTCCTGCGACGGTCGTAGGGTGTCGGTATGGTCGAGGTCGCCCTGACGAAGAACCGGATCGAGCCGGGGAAGACCGAACAGCTCCGCGAGTGGATGGCAGAGGTCCGGACGCGCCGCGAGGAGGTCGTCGAGACCCATCGACACGAGGGGATGATCGCGGAGGCGGCCTTCCTCGAACGGACGGCCGACGCCGACTTCCTCGTCTACAGGCGGAGCAGGCCGAGTGCCTCGGGGCTTGACCCCGAGGGTGAAGGCCGTCGAAAGATTAACCAAACCACGGTTCGTACAGTTGATACAGTCAGAGAACCACAAAGACGGGTTA